>PJEL010000703.1_pt1 | contig 38310 bp, 31 predicted proteins | sample 1853271 | NCBI WGS metagenome assembly PJEL01 (sample SAMN08108733, study PRJNA415343) | Invertebrate metagenome, whole genome shotgun sequencing project. | host: Globobulimina | place: Sweden: Gullmar Fjord | collected 2015-08
GAATGTTTGTTTGTGTGATTGTGCCATATATATACGGTATATGGCTGGTTTCTTCAAAGTAACTTTTTAGAACTTCAATGACGTCGTGCCATTGCCTGGAGAATATCCTACAGATATTCTTCCAATTGCATGACACTAGTAATGTAAATACATTTTAGCCATGACTGCGTTTGCAAATATGGACGACATTAGCCTGAGACCTCTGTCTTTGAAGCCTGGAGGCGGCAATCCTTTTGCTGCTTTTGCCAGTGGGGCTGGTATGGGACTGAAAAAGGTATGGTATGAATGTAAATAATATGATGGACTTCTTTGATGACTGCGTGGTTGGATGGCGTATGACGAGACGGTTCTTTTTCTGACGTGCACTGTCTGCTCTCTTACTGCAGGCTCAGTCGGGAGATTCTCCTGGAGATGGAGAAGGGATACATGGAGATGCGGGGTTATTGAAAAGCTCTGAAACGTCTCTGACGAGTCGTCAAAACAGGGACGATATTAAAAAGTACTCGTCGGAATTTCTGATGAAGTTTGCTGACAAGTATACCCGACTTCCCACAGAGCTCCAGTTTGGAAATATTGAGATTATCATGGATCCTTCTGACGTAGATAATGAAGGGCATAAGGATGCACAAAGAAAGCTTTTGCAAAAGATTGCTGGTGGTGGTGATTTCATTGATGAGAAGGATGATGAGAAGGACTGGAGAAGTAAAAAGGGCGATGAGAAGAAGACAAGGCAGACTTCAAAGATTCAAAAGGCTTCTGACTTGGGCAGAACAGCGTGGGCTGCCGGTGCTGATGAGGCACGTCACGAACAAGGTACACAACAGCAAGTATTAAGAAAGATGAAGGGTATTTTGAACAAGCTGACACCTGAAAAGTTTGAGAGACTCTTGGGTCAGCTTATTCCTCTAATCACCAGCCATGATATTCTCCAGGGCACCATTGCATTGGTTTTCGAAAATGCTGTTGCCCAACCAACCTTTGTTGCCATGTATGCTAATCTCTGCGCTGAATTAGATTCAATTTTGCCTGAATTCACTGGAGCCAATGGAAAGCCAGAATCATTTAGAAAGATGCTTGCAAATACATGTCAGGAGGAATATGAGGCAACTGAGTCTGCCCGCAATGCTGCTGTTAATTCAGCAGCTGCAGACAAGGAAGAAGTTCAGGCAAGGGCCAAGAACAGATTATTAGGTAATGTTCGCTTGATTGCGGAGTTGTTCAGAAAGGGCATGGTGAATGACAGGATCATGCTCTTGATCTTGTCTGATCTTCTTGGACCTGCAGACAATAATCCTTCAGAAGATTCATTGGAAGCTGCATGTGAATTGGTGGCAATTGCTGGATCCACTTTAGAATCCTCACCACGCTCCAAGTCTAGACTGGATGCAATCTTCAATAACTTTACACGACTCTCAAACACGTCGACATATGCTCCACGTATTCGTTTCGTGGTCAAGGATGTTGTAGATCTGCGTTCACAGAACTGGGTTGCAAGAAGGGAAACCTATACTGCCAAAAAGTTGGATGAGATTCGTACAGAAGCACAGGCTGAGTTGGGTATCATGGATGTTGAGATTCCTGGGCTCACTCCATTGATTTCGACAATGGACAATCTCCCAGGTGGATCAACTCGTGGAGATGATGTTGAGTTGTTCCCTGCATTCAAAGGAAATTTGTCGTCTACCTCTGCCCCTGAAAACAGTAATGAAGGAAAGTTCACATCATTGCTTGGACAGTTTGTTCCGATCACTGAGTCTACTTCAGCTACCGAATCAAGTTCTGCCAGGTATGTTTATTTTTATAGTATGTTTGTTTTATGCAGTTTACTCTCCGAATGCACGAGCCTTTGGGTGGATGGTGCAACTTGGTCTACATACTGCATACACTAGACTCACTTTATAGTCCGATATCAGCATGTTTCCATCGTGCTGGTACAAGTAGCGAAAGTGATACAACCTAATCCTTACAATATATTTCACTCTTTATGCGTACTTGTGTAGGGCTGCTAGAACTGATTTGTCAGACGAAGATAGATTGTCCTTGGGTAAATCATTGTTCACAGACTTTTTGTCCAGTGATAATGTTTCAGAAGCAGTTTCTGCTGCCCAGGAGTTGGTCGTGCCAGGATTTGGTGTCATTCTGGTAGATACAGGAATCTATAGAGCCTATGAAAATCCAAATATCGCAGAGCAGGCAAAGATAGCATCTTTGCTTGTGGAACTTGTGGCACATGGTGCCATATCAGCCAATGATCTAGTGGCAGCAGTCGGGCAACAGGCTAAAACTCTTGATGATACGATGCTTGACGTACCATCTGCTCCAAAAATTATCGGGGAGGTCATGGGTGGAGCAATTGCAAAGAAATTAACAGCCATGGATGTTCTTTTGGATCAGGTTCAAGGCATTGAAGGTGCAGAAGCTAGGAGAGGTCTTGTGGTAGGTGCATTGACACAGATCCGAACGCTGAACGGTGAAAACGATATGATTGAAATGGTGCGATCTAGTAACGTGGATATGGCTGCTATCTGTCAGAAAGATGATGAGATTGAGTCATATCTCCCTGATACAGCTGAGTTTTTGAGTGAGTCGGGTTTGGAATGCCTTCTGTGATTACGATCCATGAAACACGTATACCAAATAGTAATTGTAAATTACTCTTTAAAAGTGACAATCCTGCAGTAATACATCGCCATGAGAACCACTGTCCTGTTGTCCAACCCAGGAAAGTGTTCGAAATGTGCCACACAGGGCGTCCGACGATATTCTTTTGAAAGCAGGGGTTTTAGATGTCCAGAAATTTATCTAGATTCTACTGTTGTAGAAGAATCTCGAATGTTTGCTGTAAGTTGCATTGGTGCGCTAATCGTTTCAAACGCAATATCAGGTTCTGCTGTAGCAGAGGAAATAGAGATACTACCAGGATTGGATCAGCCAACAACAGAGCTCGTAGATCAGAGCACAAGTAGTGAACGTGAATCCAACCTGAATCCAAGCCCAGATATGCGTGCAGTACAAGATTCAAAGGGTGAACAGAAGTCTACCAAGAGGAAGGGCAGAATACGGGAACTTGAGGAAATAAAGGCTGAACTTGCGAAGAAAGAACTTGAACTACTTTCCAAAGAAAATGCTTTACTAGAGAAAGAGCAAAACATGCTTGTGCTACGGCAAGAGTTAGAAATTGAGAGGAATATTCGGGCTCTGATTACAAAGCAAAAGGAGCAGGCAGAGGAGGAAGCAGCATTAGCCATGGGTCTCTGTACGGGGAGCACAATGCTACCATGAAAGATTTAGTTACAAGATCTATAATATTGAATGGAAGGTAATCCTATTTAAATAGTTTGCTGAAGCACTCTCTAAAAACTAAGTCCTGCCTCTCTGGCAGCTTCAGCAAGAGCCTGCACCCTTCCATGGTACTGGAAACCTCCTCTATCAAAGCAAACCTTTTCAATCTTTTTTTCTTTGCACATCTCAGCAATCACGCTTCCGACAACGGCAGCAGCCTCAGAGTTGTTTGTGCATCCAGCCTCCAACTTGGCTTTGACTGGTGCACTCAAAGTTGACGTTGCTGCAAGTGTGTTTCCAGCTTCGTCATCAATCACCTGTGCATACATGTGATTGTTGGACCTAAAGACAGCCAAGCGTGGCCTGTCACTTGTTCCCTCAACGCTATTTCTGACTCTCTTGTGCCTCTTGGCCAACTGTTCACGACGAGTTGCAGAACGAGCCACTACTATGGGCATTGTTCTAGATCCTGTAATCAAAATACAGTGCCAATGGTTAGAATGCGCAATCTTTACAGCAAACAAGACTGTGGAACAGCCCTTCAAATTAGATTGACAGTTGTTTCCCATCACCAGGTCCCTTGGACCGGCGGTGACAACTCAAAACCACGGGTCACTACTACGTGGTTTATCCTCCCACAAATACCATTATATTGCATTAATTACAATCACATTCTCCTTAATAGTATGTAAGAATGACAATGCCAGTGTCCGACAACCAATGTGCGACATTCTCTACGACATACCTCGTGTGGCAGTCTGAGTGGAGGCTTTCAAGGACTGCCCAGCAAATATATTCGTGTGGACCATCATATTCATGATGTATTGTTTTATACAAGTAAATTGTTTGTTTTTATGATCTCCAGAGTTGGCGATTGCCTGGTTTTCTAGTTTAAGATACATTGTGAGCAGCGCTGGTCCTGGATCTGAGGACGATACATTGTCATCCCGTGGAATCTCGATCAATCAGCACAAAATGACACATGGGACCGTCCAACCCATTAAATAGATTTACTTCTATCTATAATTCTCATTTCTACTGCTCTTTGCCATTCAGGGATCCAGGGATGACGGTTCTTCCTTGAATGAAAGCACACTGTGGTTCTTTGATTGTTGCGTAGAGCTTCAAGATGTACCCCATCAGCTCGCTACGAAGCAATAAGAAAAGACTTATACAGGGATCTGTGCTGATTGGGGCCGCTGGATGTGGATACTATGTCTATGAGAAGCACAAAAAGAATATCCTAAAAAGAGCAAGGGAGAAGAATGGAGAGGAAAAACGTGGGGGAGATAGAAAGCATCGCAAGGGGAGAAGGAACTCGCTCTCTCCTATTGCATCTATGCTAATGCGTATTGTGGGAAAAGACAAACTTCTGGTATTGCTCGGGCTGACCCTGGCAAAAACAATCCTGTCCAACAGGCTTGCAAAGTTGCAAGGTTATTTGTTCAGAGCGGCATTTTTACGTCGTGTTCCTCTCTTTGTGCGTAACATAGGCGAAAATATTCTACTCTGTGGAGTAGCTGCAGCCATGGAGGCGTCTGCGAAGAAATGGGTGTCAAAGATTGAGCTCGTATGGAGAAATGAACTGACGAGAAAGCTGCATGACACATACTTTAAAGATATGATGTACTACAAAATGGGGTATGTTGACCGTCGGATTGAGCAAGCTGAACATAGAATTTGTGAAGATATACCCATGCTGACATCTGGCATGTCAGAGTTGCTTCAGGAATTGCTGACAGCCTGTGTCGATGCTGCATTTTATTCCTATCAACTGAAAAAGTACAGTGGTACGCATGGATACACATTAAGTGTTCTAGGATACGTTCTTGGCGTTGGAACGTTCATGACTTTGGCTGCTCCAAATTTCGGGAGGTTGTATAAGGAGCAACAATCACTTGAGTCACAATACAGAAATATGCAATACCGATTGGTCCAGAATAGTGAATCAATTGCATTTTACAATGGCACAGAAAGGGAAGGAACACGTATTACACAGATCTATGATTCTTTGATCAAGCATTCGAAATTTCTCATGGGCAAGCAGTGGCGTTTCCTCATGATTCAAGATTTCCTTCTGAAGTACCTCGGAGCAACAGTTGCTGTTGCCTTGATTATTGGCCCATTCTTTGGTGGGCACCTGAGGCCGGAGGCGACGGTGATGGGAAGAGCACAGATGCTCAGCAACATGAGATACCATACCTCTGTGATCATTTCACTGTTTGGTGCTCTTGGTATTTTGGGATCGGCATCAAGAAAAGTTCTGAAATTGGGGGCCTATTCAGACAGGCTTCAGGAGATGACAGAGGTCATGAAGAGTATATCCAGTGGAACCTCTGCCAGTGACGTATTGTCAAATAGTGGTACTTTTGAGGAAAGTAGTGATTCCATACAATTCATTGATGCCACTGTAGTCACTCCAGGAAATGCAACCTTGGTAAGAGACTTGACCCTCAATGTTCCTGCTGGTGTTAATTTGCTCGTGACTGGGCCCAATGGAGCTGGAAAATCTAGTTTATTTAGAGTTTTAGGAGGATTATGGCCTCTAACGCATGGTACTATAAAAAAACCAGGTGGTGGAGGTGATACTGGACTATCTCATGAAATCTTTTATGTGCCTCAGAAGCCATATGTTGCAGTTGGTACACTTCAAGAGCAGCTTTTGTATCCTTTATCTCCAGAAAAAATTGACGTCATACCAGAAGATGAGCTTCGAGAGCTGCTTCAGTCTGTTGATTTGGGCTACCTAATGGACAGACCTGGACTCAGTCAGGAGGTGAAAAATTGGGGCGAGATCCTTTCCCTGGGTGAGCAGCAGCGCCTTGGAATGGCACGACTATTTTATCACAAACCTAGATTTGCAATTTTGGATGAATGTACGAGTGGTGTCACCGTGGAAATGGAGGAAAGATTTTGCAATGCAGTTAAGGATATGGGGTGCACTTGCATTACAATCTCACATAGACCTGCTTTGATGGCATTCCATGACATTGTTTTGAATCTTGACGGCGAAGGTGGATGGAGTCTGCATCAAGGGCATCGTGAAACGTCAAAAGATATAATGAAGCTTGTTTCTTCCAAGGAAATCACTCCAATTTCTCCAGGAAAGAAGGGCAGATCAAAAAAGGTCAGATTGAATGAAGTTGAAGAGGTTCTTAAGGGCATGACGGCAACTCAAGGAGCCGATAGACAGGAGAGTATTGAATTGGGAGATGGCAACGAAGGATATATTGAAACAGTCATAGATAGGTCACCTGACGATACGACCTCGGTGACATTCCAGAAACCCACTGAGGTCTCCAAAGCTTCTCTGAGATCCAAATGGATTGGCGTACTCAGGGTAATCTGGGGCGATCCGAAAGATTCTGGTTTGAAAATTGGAACCGTAACTGCTGTCATTGTCCTGAGGACTCTACTTCAGGATCGCATAGCAAAATTAAACGGTAGGAGTGTTGATCTTGTGCTTCGGCAAGATTTAAAAGGTTTTGTTTTTCTCATCGGACAAAGCGTTCTTCAAAGTGCTGCATCTGCTATTCTTGCCCCATCACTTAGGCACGTCGCAGATATGCTTGCTTTGACTTGGAGATCGAGATTGACCGATGCCATTCTGAAGCAGTATCTTCAGGGCTATCTACCTTACACCGTTTCGCAACTGCAAAATTTCAAACAAATCGATCAAAGTATCACACGCGATATTGAAAGGCTTTCAAATGATCTTTCTGCTTTGGTTCCTACTCTTGTGAAGCCTATAACTGACATTGGATGGTTTTCCCTACAGCTGTGGAGATTAACAGGTCCAAGAGGAGCAATAATTCTGTACTCGTATGCAATTATTGGCTATGGATGTCTTCGTATGGTGACTCCAGATTTTGCAACATTGTTGAGTGATCAGTATGAACTAGAAGGTGCTTTCAGAGGATCGCATACAAGGCTGAGAACTCATGCAGAGTCAATTGCATTTTTCAATGGTGGTCAACGAGAAGGTAAAGAAATCAACAAAAAGTACCAAAGTCTTGTCAAGCATCTGGGTAAATTGATTCAACTAAAATGGAAATATGGGGCAGCTGATGACTTTTTTGCAAAGCAACTTCCACACTCTGTTACCTGGATCTTAACCCTTCTATATGCCCTCGACCAACGGAGAGATTTTGGAGACTCAAAATTCCAGGGATATCTTGTCCTTCAAATTCGTTATTTGGCATCAGTAGTAACACAATGCTTCTCTGCATTTGGTGAGCTTTTGGCATTGCCAAAAAGATTCGCAGAGATATCCGGTAGCATAAACAGAGTAAGTGATGCTATGAATGCTGTTGAGACTGCGAACAAATCATCTGCAGAGACGTTGCAAAACCTTTCTAGAAGTGTTTCAGACAAAATTTCATTCCATAATGTGGATGTTGTCAACCCAAGCAATGACGTCATGGCAAGAAAGCTGACCTTTTCTTTAGTAGAAGGCAAATCTCTGTTAATTACTGGGCCAAATGGAAGTGGTAAAACCAGTATTTTCAGACTGTTGGCTGGTCTTTGGCCCTCTTCAAATGGATTTATGTCATCTCCATGCCGTGGACCACCTGGAGGGATTTTTTACGTGACCCAAAAGCCATATACAACGATTGGCTCTCTTCGGGATCAAGTTGTATATCCTCTCACAATAGAGGAAAGTATGCAGACCCTCAAGTGCAGTCTCGACGAGCTTGATGAAAAGTTAAACTCACTTATGGTAGTTGTACGCTTAAGGTATCTCATTGAAAGAGAGGGGGGCTGGGATACGGAAAAGCCGTGGGGCGAAGTGTTGTCACTTGGGGAACAACAGAGGATGGGCATGGCCCGTATGTTCTTCCATAGGCCAATATTTGCCGTTTTGGATGATTGCACGAATGCCATGTCGGTTGATGTAGAAGAATCTCTCTATAAGCATGCATCGAGATCCCTGGGTATAAACCTTATAACCATTGCTCAAAGAACTGCTTTAGTCAAGTATCATCAAATGGAACTGAAACTCATCGATGGAAGAGGACTATGGGAACTGCGTCAAATTAAATCAGCCTGATAGTATAACACTGAATTAAATTATGTACATCTTTAACAAAAATCTATGGATGGTACAATCTAGATGTCTTCCGCCTTAGGAGGTGCTGTTTCCTGACTTGGTACTTTCTCTCTCTCTCCATTTTCCTGAGGATTGTCATCCGAGCCAAACTCCATTTGTTCGTAATCTTCTTCTCCAGCAAACAATGATCGCAAAATGAATCCCATCTGCTGTCTTTCTTGGGCATTTTGCCTCAATTTCGCACCCTTGCCGGTGGTGATGCCATCCAAGACTGCAGCATCAAGTTTGAGTTTCCTTAAGCTCAAGTTGTATATATTTTGATCCACTGTTGACTTTGTGATCAGGCGATACACCATGACAGGCTTCGTTTGACCCAATCTATGACATCTGTCTTCAGCCTGACGATCAATTTGGGGATTGAAATCAACGTCATGCAAAATAACAGTGTCAGCACCTGTTAAGTTTAGACCCTGTCCCCCAGCTCGAGTAGACAATAAAAATGCAAAGACTTCGTCACTGGTGTTGAATTTATCCACCGTCGCGAGCCTTTCATCAACGGCAGTAGATCCATCAAGCCTAACATAAGGTAACTGCAGAACTTCCATGAGCCATTCAACGATGTCCAAGACAGCAGTCCATTGAGAAAAAATCAGTGGCCTGGAGCCACTCTCTTTCAACTTTGGCAGCAACTCTGCAAGAAAACGGAATTTGGTAGAGGTCATCAGGTGACTATCGTTCAATTTGTGCATTGCAAAATCTGGACCAGCTCCATAGCAGAAGGCATGCAGAGAAAAGTCGCTGTAGCCCAGCAATTCCTCTGTCACTTTTTTCAAAGTTGCGTTGCCGCTAAACAAATTATGTTCAACTGCTTTCTTTGCAATTATTTCAACTTCAGAATCTTCATAATTGGAACGAACCAGCAAAGGATGCTGTGCTATCTTGCGCAAGTGGGTAAACATGTGACTTATCTTTTTTGCTCCAATGCTTCTCATGAACTTCTCCAGGCCATTATCTGAATTGTCGGACACAACTTTATCAGAAACTTTCATTTCTGATTTCATACTTTCTAAACTCGCATCATAAAGTGCCTTCTGCTCCTCTGTCATTTCAATGAATTCCGTTGTATGCTTCTTTTTCGTCAACTGACCAGCCACTTCAGTCTTGAGACGGCGAAGAACAAATGGACCAAGCAATTGTTTCATCCTTTCTGTCAAATTTTTTGCCTCCTCATCATTATTTGCCATATCAACTAAATCTTCAAAACTTTCTGATTCAAAAATCTGTGGCAAAAGGAAGTGCATCAAATTCTGAAGCTCGAATAGATCATTCTGAAGGGGGGTTCCAGTCATCATGATACGCCTTCTACTTACATTAGCGACTCTTCTCAGTCGCGTTGTTCTCTGTGCCTCTCTGTTTTTCAGGGCATGGGCCTCATCCATGATGAGATGACTCCATTTCCAACTTTCTAGAAATTCTCTATCTTTTCTTTGATCCCGGCTGTTTCTTTCAAACAGCGTATATGAAGTCAGCAGAACATCAAACGGGGCGGGTGACAAACTTTTCGAGAAGTCCCAATTAGGAGGTGGTAGATCAACAAAACGCTTCTTCGTAGACATTCCAATGTCTCCACGGTCATTTTTCGTGTCATATTCTTCATCAGAATCGTCTACGTCGACTTCCGTATCGTAGTCGTCGTCACTTTCATCGTCATTCTTATTGGCCTCCATAGCTAACTTCTCACTTGCAGCAATATCAGCCAACAAGTCTGGATCTTGTAAATCAGCCAAATCATCATCCACCGTCTCACCATTTTCCAACTTTTGACGAAGCTCGTTTAGCCTTCTACGAATTATTGAGCGATGTTTCCCATAGTATACCACAGACTTCATTTTTGGACACCACCTCTGCAGTTCTCTTTGCCAATTTTCTAGTAGAGATGCTGGGACAACAACCAGGTGGGGCCCTTTATCATTTTCTAGAGAAGCAATTGTTCCCATATATGTAATCAACTGTGCAGTTTTTCCGAGGCCCATTTCATCAGCCAGAATTGCACCACCGACATTTGTCCTGTATAAAAGCATGAGAAAGTTAATCCCAACTATTTGATATGGCTTCAAATATCGGGCATTGTCTCCGCATGCTTCGATCAACTGCTGTTGCGTTACTTGCTCGTATTCTACATCACCCCCGTCGCCTTTCTTTCCTTTTTTCTCAAGATGCGATCTAAGAGACTTTGTTATCTCTTCACAACGGCGAACGACCTCATCAGCATGATCAGCTTTGGTTGTATCCTCAGCATTAAACATTCTGTCTGCTGCGTCTCTATTGCGCTTATCAATGGCAACACGCATAGCCCTGGACCCTGTATGCTGTGTATGCATTTCATTTTCAGTCAAACTTGATAATGCTTTTTGGTACAATGTTTTGATCAATATTTCCTGATCTGACTTGGACATTGAAGCAACTTTGCCAGTTGCAAAGAGTTTTTGGAATCCATGGTATGCCATTGATTTAGCCCTTTCATGAACATTTTGCCAATGTGCATCATTTTGTGTCCTCTCCCCTGATAAGGGCCTTTTGCCATTCTCATTGATATCTTGCACAAGGGATTGGGGTTGATGTGTTGGTATACCTGGATTCTGCCCATTTTGTCCATTTTGCTCTTTCGCCACCATCAATAACATTTGTAGTTGCTGTAACTGATGTGGTGGTACAACTTGCCCATTCTTCATCATGCTTTCTATTTGATTCTTATGATTCGTAATCAAGGAATGAAGGACCTGAGGGGGCATACTCCCACCTAGTTGAGAGGACGAAGGACCTGCTCCACTTACAACAGGCTGTTGATAGTGGGGCTGATGCATAGCAAAATAGTTATTTTGTGGCTGATATTGATGTTGAGCTGAGACTTGGTACGCATTTGGAGCATGCACCTGTCGATGGTCTGGAAACTGCAACCCTCCCAGCCTACCGGCTTGGGCAGAACTTGAAGGCGCGGTAGAGTTCCTTGAACCATCATTCAAGGAGCTATGAAGATTTTTATCACTTCTGTCCATTCTTTATTCATAAAAAAATTCCTCACTGCAGACTTACAGCACTTTAAGCTGAAGCTTTGTCGCAGTCAACGTCCCTCGTGATTCTTCTATTCAACTCAATCAGGCTGTTCCGTACAAACACCAATGAGTCTGTACAATGAAATCTATTTCTTACGAGTAAATATGGAAAACTGGCATGTTTTCTATTCGAAAACTTTTAGTAGTAAACGGCACAGAATGCATACGTATGAAGTATACTTCAGCATTCGAATCCCTTTAACTTTTTTTATTTATTTGGGGCCTCCTAGATACCTTTTTTTTAAGACCACGGCTCTGGATCCAGACAACACATTATCTGGCCATTGATGGTGCTGAATTCCACTAGTTCTAACCTTTCTAATACTGGTGGAAGTATTCTGTTCAGAAACGAATTCATGATGATGACCATCAAGGGGGGCTTGACGTGTGTTGGGAAGCCTCAGGGGGCACACTCTCGCATATTGGCCCCTGCTGGACCTTCCAAACCTCGTGGAATCAACCTTGGTAGTGGTACATTGCTAAATAAGAGTAAAATTCAACGACGAATGGTTCCTGTTGCCGCGAGTAGTGGACTGATTGCGCCATCACGCTGGTTGGGAACGTGGTCTGAAACGACGCAGAGGAAGCAAGATGAGATTAAGGATGCTTGTGAGGCGTTGGAAGATGAGATATGGGACCCTCTTGGTATAATCAATAGTGTACAAGGTGTTGATGGGGAGATGACGACATCTATGAGTATGGCTCTAGCAGATCAAGGCCTTGGATTCAAGCGGGGAAGGGCGTCGACACGAGTAGGCTCCTCTTTCAGGGGAGCTGATGCAGACCCAGGAGGCAATGGACTCGGTGATTTACCCTCAAAGGTTGCTATATTGTTGGCATTGATTATCTTTTCGCGTTTAGGGGTGTATGTGAGGCTTCCAGGAGTAGATGTAGAACGATTCTCACAAGCCATGTCTGGCTCTGGACTTTTGGGATATATTGACACCTTGTCAGGAGGGTCCATTTCAAAGGTCGGACTCTTTTCTCTAGGAATAGTGCCATATATTAATGCTTCTATTCTTTTACAGCTTTTAGCAACAGCATTCCCATCACTCAAAAAGTTGCAAAGAGAAGAAGGTCCACAAGGGCGTGCACGATTCACTCTGTATCAAAAGTTAGCTGCACTGGCATTCGCCGTTGTTCAGGCAACTGGTCAGTTGACTTATATAAGACCATATGTAGATGATTGGTCGGTAGATTGGCTCGCTGGTGGGGTAATTACACTGACAACAGGAGCTATGATCATGGTTCATGTTGCTGACACTATTACAGAACTCAAGCTTGGAAATGGAACATCAATCCTTATATTCGCCAATATCGCGTCAGCACTTCCATCTTCAGTTGGAGCTGCTTTTACTCAAGCATCAACGTCACAGGAATCCAACCTGGCAATCTATGCAACTGCATTTATGCTGACAACATTGGGGATTGTTTATGTGCAAGATGCAGAGAGACAAATTCCAATGACATATGCATCTCGATATAGGGCAGGGTCCTTGCAGAGACAAGCATACTTGCCTTTCAAAGTCAATGCCACTGGAGTTATGCCCGTCATTTTCTCATCATCTCTCCTTGCGGTGCCAACAGCCTTGGCACGCTATGCCCATTCTCCAGCAGTCGAAAAGGCTGCCGCTGCCCTTTCCCCTGGTGGATCACTATACTTGCCAAGTAATGTTGCATTAATCGTTGCATTCAACTATCTCTACACATTCCTTCAGTTGGACCCCAAAGAACTGAGTGAGCAGCTGAAGAGGCAGGGTGCATCAATTCCAGGAGTCCGCCCAGGGAGAAACACAGCAGACTACATCACCAAAACGCTCAACAGGATATCGGTCTTGGGATCTGCATTTTTAGGAGCACTATCAGCAGCACCAGCGCTGGTCGAGGCAACGACAGGCCTCCAGGCCTTCAGAGGTTTTGCTGGGACGTCTGTATTGATTCTTGTCGGAGTCGCCACAGACACTGCAAGAAAATTCAAGGCAGAGAGGGCTATGCAGAAATATGGAGATTTGGATCAATTATACGATGACATGAAACCACCAACATCAAAGTGATTATTTATTGTTCTGTTCTTTGTTTGTGTGTAATGTTCATCCTGAATGATCAACATGAAAGAGTTGGGCACCTGAGGCCCTTGCCAGGGACAAATAATATCACGTATCGGATTTCCACGCGTGCTGCTTCGATACTGTCGTAGATTTTTACCTACGTATCACGTGTCTTTCCTTCATTAAATGAATTTATAATCAGTCACAGTGACGATTTCATACTTCTATTGTATCAAATAAATCAATTTAGATTCGATCTTGATAACGAGCGTTGAGGTTCTACGGACTGCCACTGTTCCATTACTCATCGAGTCAGTTTCAGGACAATATCCTACTGAGTATCTTGTTGCACATCTCGTTGATATTTGGTACGTAAAATATCATTAATATAATTACTGTTAGGGTGAGCAAAGGATAGCCCTGATATAGAGTAGGATATGCCCTGACAACGTGGACTTGAGTTTGTTTGGGGTGAGGGGGGTTTCTGCGAGTATCTGCTTAAATTATACACTTTCTTTTGTGGATATTTTCTCTTTGTATCCATATAATTTGACAAATATGGTTGGTACCTCGGGATTTGACCTCACCTGTATCAAATATATATCCTTCAGGTTATATCTTGCACTGACTGCTGCCAGGAGTGAAGAAGGAAAAGAATTGTTCTTCAGCGACTACCTGCCATGCATTGAATTGTGTTGTGGCTCTCGTAAAGAATATTAAACGAAGGAATTATAAAGATCGTATCTATTTGTTTGTTTTTACTTTTGCCAAGTGTACATATCTTGAGGAAAGAAAGCGATCTAGGCATATTGGATGGAGCCGGTGCACAACACGCATCCTTGCGATGCAAAACAGAAAACGTATTTCAAACCTTTCCTTTATGAGGAATCAAAAGAAGACGGAGCGATGAGGGGAAAAGAGACTAGCATGGTTGGTGATGCCTCGAGGGGGGCAGATTTGTGTCCTGCCAGTGAGAAACCATTGCAATGCCTCATTCCTGGTGGGTGTATGACGCCTACACAGATTGGAACTCTTATGACCTCTGAGGTGAAGACACCCGATGCCAATATGGTTGAAAGGAGTATATTTGCATCAGGGCAAGGGTTGGACCAGGTGGAGTATGAAGTTAAACTCATCAACTATGACGATTACAGGAGTACCAACCATTTGCTCAAGCATTACCTCTCTGAGGGTCAGCGTACAACTGCTTTGGAGCACTTTGGAGCAGTGGATATTAAGGAAGCTGCCAAACTTATCAGCAAGATGGGGCAGCGTGAGATGCAGCAGAAATTTAAGCTTGTGTATGGAACTACCACTCATAGCAATAATAACGATTGGTTGCGTAAGAAGTTATACGAGGCGATTGGGGCTGCTCCTGCAAAGCAAAATGTTAAAAGTAACGCTAAAAAATCTCACGCAAGGGGGAAGAAACCAAAGCCTAAATTGCCATGTGGTGTTATACCAGAAAAGCAAAGACGGCCAAGGAAAGTTTCCAGTAAGCTTCTAGATTCTTATCCTGTATACCCTGCAGGGCTACCTAGAACTCCAGTTTTGAAAAATTGTGTGTCTCGGAGTAAAAGCCTCCCCAGTACTTCCCCATTTGGAAACTCTGTGATTGACACACATGCGTATATTGCCATGGATTATTTCTCAACATCAGATGAGGATATGGTCTCGGGAATCATGTCTCCTGAAGCCGATTTTGGATCACGTGCCCATAACAACACAGATATATCTGCTCAAACAGCCATGGGTAGTGAATGGAGGAAGAGCTCTTTTGATTCATCAGAGTCTCTGGAATTCAGTTCTTTGCATTCTATGCCTATCCTCTTTGCAGAAGGGATCACGGATTGGGACATCATAGAAGCTGACAGAAGAAAATCAATAATGATTAATGACAAGAAACAAGTGGAGCACCAAGACACCATTATGACAATAGATGAAGAGGAGGACATTTTGCTTCCGGTTGATTACTCAGCCTTCAGCATGGTAGATATGTTAAAGGACTTTTTGTAGATGGAATTTGCTATATGGCGTGAGTGATGATTTATATACCTTTGTAAACAGATGAACCAATTGCTGAAAGTTTTCAATCCTGTTTGACTTCACTCAAGCTTGGATCCGTATGGAATCTTCGTGAGATGATAAAATGGGACTGTTATTCGTATATACTTTATCCGGCCCACTTGTATATAATGCAATATAAAATAGTTGAAAATGACTGTGATGGAAACAGCAGAGTGGAAAGAGCGCGTGGAATGCTGTACGTTGCTTCGTTGACCAATTATTTGAACGAGGGTTGAGATCCGCGAAACCCCTTATATCCATCACGACTATATTTTTGAATGCAGCTAATTGTGGAGAGACAGAAAATCTGCTGAAATGTAGTCGCTGTCGCAATGCCTGGTTCTGTGGAGTCAAGTGCCAAAAGGTGGGTCAGGCTTGAGAAAAGTGCTTCTTTCTGGAATAACATGTCGACATATGATCCTAGACGCTTACTGGAATTTTTTATACTGTAGCAATACTGGCCATTCCATAAGCCTGCTTGCAGGAAAAATGACTTTGCTGATGCCATTGAAGAAAATGAGCCCAAGTTTGCAACATGGATGAGAAAGCATGGGAAATTGGCAGTAATGAAGGATGACGAAGTAGATCGATTAGAAAGAGCTGGAACAGCTGTTTCTGGAGCGACGAGGCAAGAGGTTATGGAATCAATGTATGGCAGAGTGGATCCAAAGCCCAAAGGTATGTTTTTCCTTTTGACAAAGTATTTTGTTGTAATTGAGGTTTCTCATACCTTTGGATTTCCAATTGCAGAACCAATTTACTCTATAGAGGAAAGACAAGCCATGAAGCAGAAAGAGCAAGAAATGAAAGAAGCTGCTCACGAAATGGCACTTATCCCATCCTCCTACCGACAAATTGATGTGCCACAAGATCTTGGTTTGGATTGTGGTAGCTATAAATGGAAACAGAACCAAACATACGTAGAAATTTACATTCTTCTTCCTCATACAGATTCAATAGCTTCTAAAGTTGTCGTTGAACTCAAACCAGGTCATATTTCTGTGGAAATCAATGAGAGACCTTTCCTTCGGGGACCACTGTACAGAGAAATTAAGGCAGAAGACAGTACTTGGTACATACAAGACGGTGTACTCGAAATCACTCTCCTAAAATACAGTAGAAGAGGTCAATATGCTAATGGAGAGACAAATGCAGATACTTTTTGGAAATCGGTCCTGAAAACAGCACAAGAAACAGAAATTATTTGCCTGCAACACCCACCAAGCAATTATTATACATCCCATTATGAGGTGGATGGTCAGCAGAAAAGACTCGTAACGGGCAGGAAAAAATAATAATTCGTTGTTATTTCGATTACAAAATCTTCAAAGCCATGACCAGAAGAACCAAAAGGATTACAATAGTAACAAATAGTAACAAAGGGGCTGTCCAGCCTGATGCCCGCTGCATTACCATTCGAAGTTTCTTCCGGACAATTCCCAACCTTTCTCTTGTCTCATCAACATCATTGTCAAATTCTTCTAAAAGTCGATTCTGCAACTGAGTTTCATCATTGATTTGAATAGCTATGTTCTTTGTTGTGACAACTGATCTATCAAGATGCTCAAGTGCATCATCTTGCTCTTGCATCAGAGCTGTTTGCATGACCAACAATTGGTGATTATTTCTTTCGGATGTCGCATCTGTCTCAAACCTACTCCTCAAACTTTCAGTCGCAACCTGGCGTATTGGCCTCTTGAGTGACTGGATCATATCATCCCTGTCTTGCCGAAGGCCTAGTAAAAGATTCCTCCGCCTATTCTTCTCGTTTTCAGATCTATATAGAAGACAAATATATGTCAGAAACTCTCCATCACAATGTTAGACGCGGTGTATGATAGAACAATCATTTCAATCAACGCACAGGCTCGAATATTCTTCAGACTCGATGGCTGTCTGCAAGCCATCAATCAGGCTTTTAAGGGTACCAATCTTTCGGCGTGAAGTTGCAGTTATTCTGGAAGCTTCTGGACCACCGTTATGATGCTTGCTATTCCTCTCCTGTACGTAGTTATCAACCTTTTGTAAATGAGGGTACCTTATAGCTCGCTCACGAAATCACCGTAAATCCAACGACGTATAGAAGGGTTCGACTTGCATACGTTTACACTAGTATCAAAATACTACGTACCTGAATCATATGTCTGATTTCATTCTTTAACTGAACACATTTGTCCAGGTCTTGAGTCCAGGAATCGGGTCCGGTTGTTGTTGGGCCAGGTTCAACCATGATGAACAACGAATACGGTATCCTATTTGTCAACAATTTTATTTATATATAGACTATGCCATTGTCAGCAGACAGGACAGAATTTACGCCATTCGAAAAAACCTTGACTCAATATATAACTTTTTTCCCTTGTGTTTAACATTTTTTCGATTTGGGCATCTCAGCTAGCTGCAGAGTTCCATGGAGTTTACTGTATTGTGTCGATCAGGGATCTAGAGTTTGTGTAATTTAAAACTTTTAATTGTATGTTCTTATGCATATGAAAGCGTGAAAGGGGTACCAGTATTCTGAATACTTGAATGTAAGATACTCTGTGTAGCACATGCATGTGAGCAAGAGGACATTACCGAACAAGACGCTACATCGTTCATCATTAGGCTAGAAAATATACAAATCCTAAATGATGAATGGTTCAAAAGGAACCCAGAAGATATCTTCCCTCGATGGAGATGCTCCAGAAGGTACTGACTTTGCAAACTACTTTTGCACCTATGCATACTTGTATCATCAGAAAGATATGCTTGAGGACCACAAAAGGACTGGAGCATACTTCATGGCATGCTTAAAGAATCAAAAAGTCTTTCAAGATAAGGTAGTTCTTGATGTTGGGACTGGAAGTGGCATCCTGGCTATTTTTGCAGCCAGAGCTGGGGCCAAGAAGGTGTATGCTGTTGAGGCAACAGATATGGCCAAGTATGCAAAGAGATTGACAGAGGCCCAAGGGTATGAAGGCACGATAGAAGTGATACAAGGAGTAATTGAATCTATTGAGATTCCTGAGAAAGTTGACATCATTATATCTGAGTGGATGGGATACTTTCTTCTTAGGGAATCAATGCTTGATTCTGTCCTTGTTGCCAGAGACAGGTTCCTCAAGCCTGATGGGGCCCTCTATCCTTCTCACGCAAGAATGTTTATGGCTCCGATACGAACGAATCTGACAACTCAAAGAAACCATGCTTTCATAAATGCAATGGAAAATTGGGGTGAGTTCTTGCATGATATGAAGTCGTACTATAATGTCGATCTAGACTGTCTTTCAGAGGATTTTCGCAAGGAACAGCAAGAGTATTACAAAAGGACGGCTTCCTGGGCGGACGTTCATCCTAGTCAATTAATTGGAGAAGAGGCTCTTATCAAATCATATGACCTAAAGTCGGTCACGTTGGAGGAATTGAAAGCACCTCTGCAATCAAAATTCACGATGAAGATCAGCGAACCTGGCTCAGTCGAGGGATTCGTTGGTTATTTCGACACGGAATTCAAAGGGAGCGATGAAACTCCGGCAGTTTTTCCGGTGACATTATCTACAGCACCAGATGAGACTGGGGCAACCCATTGGGGCCAGCAGGTATTCCAAGTCCATCCAAGCATTCCGTGTGTCCCGGGAGATGAGATTGAGTGTGACTTTGAAATGCTGAGGAGAAAGGACAACCATCGATTATTGGAAATTAACATGACATATAAGATGAAACCTTATGGAGAGCAAAAAGTACAATATGTAATAGAATAGCAAGGCTACAAGCTCATTTCTCTGTGTTGGGTGTTGGATCATGGGGCCTTGTTGCAGAATCCCTGCCATGCAAAACTTTCTTAAATAGTTTGTCAGATTTGTTTCTAACCGCTTCACTCTGCTGATAATCGTCTGACAAGCCCTCTTCAATTTCTTCCTCCGAGCTACTCACAAAAGATGCATTCCAATATGGTGACCAACCAGCATCAGAGTCAACAAACTTTGGGTTGAATCGAGTAACTGGCTGTCCTTTCCCTGTTTTGGAGATGGTACCCGGAGATGAAGTATTCTCTCTTTGTTGAATATTTTCTTTTTGCGAGTTTCCAGTATTGTTGTATCCATTAGTCTGTACCTCTGTGTGTTTCTCTTTCCTCCTTCTAGATGCAATGTCTTTCACTTTCTCTTCCAGCCCCATACTCTTCAGTCTCCTAACCGCCCCGGAAGTGAGCTGCACATTTGAGCGATTCAATGCATCCATTAAACCAGTTTCTATAGCAGAAGAATCTGATTGAAGGCCATATAATGTATCGGAATACGTCAACACAGGCCCGTCTTCTCCATCTTCAACATCAGCTCCCTTTTGAGAGCTTTGCCCAAACTTGACATCGAGCTTCTGAACTCCTGGCACCCCAGGTCCAGGTAAAAACTCTGTAGACAAGAGCTCCCTAACAGCTGGTCTAAGCTGACCCAAGAGAGTTTCATCTGCTTTTGACAGAGCAGAAGCAAGGTACTGTAGCCTTTCATCCCATGTTTTCATTTCAAACCATTCATACCAAGGTATAGGAACAACTGTCCAACCTGCAGCTCTAAGGAGCCTTCTTCTGATCATAGTATGCCCAAGAGGAGTTCGAGCATTTACAGGAAAATGGAATGGCCCATCAACTTCGATTGCAATGAACCTCCCCTCTGTTACTACTGCAATATCAATGGAAAGCAAATCTCTCGCGACCAAATGTTCAATGCGGTGACTGACTCCTAATCTACTCAATCCTTCACTAACATCCAAATGGAATCCACTCAATTGAGTCGAAGTCTGCTGGGAAGCCCAAGCATCCAAAGCCCTGTCGACAACATCTTCAGGTAAGTCAACCTCTGGTCTCCATGCCACACGGCCTCCTCGAGATTCAAACTGGGCGAGCAAAACAGCCTGGAGCACTTGATTATATTGTAATTCTCCAAAAGAAACAGATGTTCTCTCGAGGGCTACATATCTTTCCAGTAATTTGATGAAAGCCGGAGAATGCGTTGCTTTCAGCACTGCCAATGCCCAAAGAGAGTTGGTACAGCCTTGTGCCTCAAATTCATCTATCCGCAACGACATTACGGCCAAAAATGACCACATCACTCTCCCGGGATGATATGCAAATCTGGCATATGACCACAAGCTGTTTGCCAGTTCCTGTGCAGTCATTTTTCTCACCAACTTACCCATTGCCTGGGTAATACAAGGCAACAGCCTTGCTGGATACCACCGCAATGTTGCAAAAGCCCATAATGTATTTGTCAAAGCTTGTGAAGTGAATAATTCAAGTCTATCCATCTCTATCAATACCCCATCTGATTCCACTGAAACTGACCCACACAACTCATCTTCCAGGCATTCTAATAATTGAGGATGAATAATGCACCCTCTGGCATATGCTATCAATACGTTACTGATTTCCTGCCCTCGGAACTCATAATATGCTTTCTGCTCCCTCTCTATGCTTTTAGGGTTCTGCCTCGGCTTTGTAGTCTTATTGTTGCTCTGCAAAATTCTCGGTTTTTTTAACAATCGGTGGGCTTTGAGAGATGCCGTTGCCTTATCCTTCAGTATCAGCCTATCTACAATTTCGTCGGCAGCAATATTGAAAAGCTCTGATGGGTAGACACCGAGAACACTGTATGCCCACAACGTATTTGCCAGTGTTTGGCTTTGGAAAGTATCTAGACGTGGCGAAGCACTCTCTGCTACAGCTGAAATAAACCGAGGATTGTGATGGCGCAACGTAGCACAAGCCCAAATCATGTTACTCAGTGCTTGGGGAACACATTCATTAATTCTATCGCATGCAGCTCCCAGCATTCTATCCATCAAATCAGGCATCTGCATTTCCAAGGTAGCAAGACTCCACACCACATTACTAATTTCCTGAGTTTTCAATTCAGTGGGATTTATCTCCATCAGTCTATTCCCTAGACGCAGTACTATTCCAGTATTCTTTTGGTCTCCCATAGCTGCCATCCCCCATAGAAAATTAGCGAGAGCCCTGGGCTCCATTGTGTCAATGAAATCTTCTGTTTTATCAAGTAGATCCTTGTATTGCTGATGCTTCACGACATGATTCAATACTCCTGGATTCTTCACTCTAGCAGATCGTACCAATCTCCCCAAGCGATGCATAGCTGTTGCCAAATTTACAGCCCCTATATAATCCCCCACATCCCTAACTACGGCTAGGACAGTCTGATACCTCTTGTTCATGCTCAACATTTTGTTGATTGTCAAATGTATATAGGTTGCATTCATTCTCTCAACGTACTGATTTCCAGCCTCCGTCACGTTTCCCTCTTCATCGATTAAGCCATTCTCCTTGAGTCTGTTTAAAAAATGCCCCTTATTCATGGCCAGCTTTTCATCATCTGGGGACATTCGAAGAATTGACACTTCCGTGTGTTGAGGCTTCCCTGACATCTTGCGGGCTTTATTACCCCCAGCTCTAACAATCACACATCTTTCCGAAGAATACACATTGATGCATGCCAGACGGTTCCTTGAACCAATCCAGGTGTGTACCTTTGGCCTAAGTAAGAAAGGGACAGCCTGGAAGACAGGCACCTTGCATTTCCTCGACGCCAGATAATCCATGTCTATACAAAGCCCTGGTTCCATTCCTTGATTTATCTTCATTTCATATTTGTTTCAGCATGGAAGAGCCAGGTATGGACGCCATAGAAAGTAGAAAGGTCAAGGACATTCCGGTGCAGTGACTGTGGTCATACAAACAGTGATAGCCCATGACACCAAACATATGAATTTAAGCTGTATAAAAGGAATATATAATAGTCTGCATTGGCTTCCTGGCGTTCACAACGTTATCATTCGAATGAATTCATTCACCTGAGAAAACAGCATCATTTTTTTTTCCTGACTGGATAAGTCTCGGCGCAGATGAAATCTGTCATGCAAAATACTTTTTACTTTGATTTGACCTCCAGATTGTATATTCTTGAATAAGATATCTAAAATGCAGGTTGTTTCAACTGTTCAAAACGTGAGAGGAACTCGTGCAGTGCGACCACTCGCAGTGGGCCAGCCCAAGAGGGCGCCTTTGTTTGTGGGACTTGCGGTATGTTGTCTGCTGATTAATTTGATTGAAAACAATTTTAAGAAGCTGATCCCTTCATATGTGTGCCGCTACCCAATCATGCTCTTATATTCAAAACATTTGGACATGTGCAGTCAAGCAAGGTTGTCACGAGGGCAGCAGCAGAGGACCAGTCGACCTCCGTTAGTGTCAATGGATCAGGAAAAGATGTTCCTGCAGTTGATTTCGACGAATTGACAGACTTGATCAGGTATGTACAATGGTTACGGAGCCGTGAGTGAATTGAACCGTCCGAAACAGTCTCGGGCTTTTATTCTGCACGCGCATTCTCTCACATTTATATTATAATTCACTAATTATAGAATGGTTAATGATACGGACATCGTTGAGCTCAATGTGAATAGCAAAAAGTTCAAGCTTGCTGTCAAGAAGAAGGAGGCTCTGGAGGCAAGGGAGCCCCAGGTGATCCATGTTGCTGCACCAACGGCTGGTGCACCAGCGGCACCAGCACCAGTGGCACCAGCAGCGGCACCTGCACCAAAACCAGCTGCTGCACCAAAACCAGCAGCACCAGCTCCAGTTGATGGAGTTGAGATTGCATCTCCAATGGCTGGAACCTTCTATAGAGCCCCAGCTCCAGGAGAGCCAGCATTTATCAACGAGGGCGATAAGGTCACAGCGGGGCAAACAATTGGAATTATTGAGGCCATGAAATTGATGAATGAAATTGAGGCTGAGGTCAGTGGAACTGTTGTCAAGATTGTTGCTGAAAATGGCAAGCCTGTGACGCCAGGCCAGGCATTGGTTGTAATCAAACAATAACTTGTTTTTTAAGGGATGACATAGATAAATTTTCAGAAATCCCCTGTATTTGACAGTGTAAAAAGAAATTAGTTATTCATTCAATGTGTATGCTGGTACGTACTCATCAGCTGCTGCAAATATGCTTGTGTTTCTACTGTCTGCTAGATATCCTATGAGATCTTGTAATAGATCTTCTACAGCTACGATATATTTTGCACTTTCTGGAAGAGCCATCAGCGCAACGCAGACAAGCTCTGGTAATTTCACAAGCAGCCTTACCAAATGCTCTGCACCATATAAGTCTGCTGCCAGTTTCCCCCCTTCACTTCCCAACATCCTATCACACAGGGGAACTTCTATGTGATACAAAAGAAATTGCCTAAGTGAAGTGTTGAAATATTTTACCAGGCTTTCAGCCACAATCTCAATGCTCTCTATCTGCTCATCCCCAACAACATCATCCATATCGTTCATTTTCTTTTTCCAAGCATCCAGAATCTCCGTTACAGTACTTCCACCAGGCCTAGGAACACGCAAAATTCTTCCTCTATTCATGACCATATCATAATCATCCAGAATCGTTTGCTTGAGTTTAGGAGAGATGCGAAGCCTCAGTTGTTCTGGTATTTCAATCAACCTCAACTTGGCTTTCCTTTCATCTTCAGCCATCCAAGCCCTGGCCCTAGCCTCTTCTGCCGCTAAAGAATCCACTCCGGTCAGAAGATCAACGTTATACTTGTACAGATAGTTCTCCTCCAACCAGGTATCGTGAAGCTTGCTAGTTCCGTTGTAGTGGATATGGTAAAAATACTTGTATTCCTCCCCTTCGTCATCCAAAATCCTCTTTTCTGCTCTCAAAACCTGTAAAGAACATAATAGATCGCTGTTGGTCGGGAAGGAAGCAAAAGATGGTTCAAATGTACCGTCCTAAAATTTCAACATCGCCAACTCCAGGCGAGGGAAACAAGAACCCGTTACCCGATCAGGTGATAACACATTAAAACATACCTGTGCCTGGCTAAACATTAATACCTCCTCTCCAGATTCTGTATCAAAGTAGAACTTTGGAATCAGACATTTTTGACCCTTCTTAAAGAGAGCACGTGTCTTTTCTTTTCTTTCAGACATGATTTATACAACTACTAATATTAATTATAATTATATTCATACTGAGATCGCATGGATTATCGTTTAATATGAGATGTCCTTCAATCTCCCGAGACTACAGCCTGAGAGAAAGATCCTTCACGTGGTTTGAAAATGATTTTGACTCAACAACAGTCAAAGATTATAACTTCACATTACTTAATGTTACTTTTATTTTCTGATCTGTCCTACAACAACGACAGGTGAGGCAAAGGTTTACTGGTCAAGGGGATCGTTGCTACCATGTTCGGCTCAAACAAACATCCGTTTTATCCACCTTCGATTCCTTTAAAAGGGTATCATGAAATGACGATTCCAGCCACGTACATTTTCATGTTTTTTGGAGCAGCTGTAGCGTCTCTGATCGGCTTTGTGTGGACTCTGTCAGGTGGCCCAGGGAGGAGAGTTTCTACCCAAGAACGAGTGCTGGCGTGCTGGCTGATGGTGACTGCAGCGATTCATCTAGTCATAGAAGGATATGTGGTAGTTACACCTGATTATTACCAGCATCCGGCTGATAACTATTTATCTGAGGCATGGAAGGAATACACAAAGGCAGACTCAAGATATGCAACCCGTGATTCATTTATAATCAGTATGGAGGCTGTCACAGCATTTGCTGTGGGGCCAATGTGCTTTGCTGCCGTATATGGTATTTTGCAATCAAAAGTATGGAGATTTCCTCTGATGATCATTCTCTCTGTGTGCCAGATATATGGTGATGTATTGTACTATGGAACTTGTTACTTGGAAGGCTTTGTGCATTCCAGACCAGAGGTGTTATACTTCTGGGTGTATTTCGTGCTTTTGAATGCTCTTTGGATATTGATACCATTAATGGTTTTGATCTTCTCCTTGCAGAAGATAATGCAGGCTTTACAGAAAGCAAAGACCGATTAATTGATTTTGAATTTTGACACACATTGAATACCGTATTTTGTTTACTCAAGCACCAGTTTCATAATCTAAACCATTCTTCATCCATGATGCCATACCACCATCCAAAACGCTGACCTTCTTGTATCCTGCTCTGTATAATTCATAGGCAGCTGTTAGAGACCTGCTCTGTCGACCAAATTGGGAATTTGCCCAAGGTTCAAGTGATCCTCCTATGTTGCAGTATAGGATGATTTCCTTGCCTTTCTTTCTTGAAACGACACTTTCAAACTGATCAAAAAAGTCTGGATTAAACTCTGTTCCGTTCAAGATACCGAAGAATGCGTACACTGCCCTTCGAGCAACCTTAACAGGGTCCCACCCATCAATGAGTTGGAAGAACTCTACGTTGACAGCACCCGGAACATGGGCCTCTTCATATTCGTTTCTTGGTCGTATATCTACCACAATCACATTCCTCCTCTCCGTATCACTGGGCGAAGCAAACTTGACCTTGTTTGCCCTGAGCTCTCTTGAGATAATTTCCCAAGCTTTTGGCGAAGTTGGTCTGAGACCACCCACAGCGTATCCACTTGCACCAGCACCCTCTATTTGAGCTTTACAGATAACATTTGCAGACACTGGATGACGTGGAAGAGATCGAAGATGGACCTTTGAGGAGACAGGGAGTGATCCCTGAGCCAACCCAGGCGTAGTGAGTTGCATTGCTGATGTCAATAGTGGAAAGGATAACATGATGATGATAATGAAATGATAAATGAAATGAAACACGCAGGTGTGGTGAAATATGCTCAAATGTATCCGTGATCCATGATTGGTCCATTATGTCTGGGCTCAGTTGCAACTGAGGTGACCCTGCACACCCACAACTTGTAGGGTGGCTGATGTAATAATACTTCCTATAGGCAGAATTATTGTCCCATCGATGGAATATATCTCATCACAAGGCCCATGTTTATGTAAAGTATCAGATGTTTTCAAATCATATGCAAGCATCCCATCCTATTGGAAGATCAAGCAAACTACACAATACTGTTTAGGTTATAACCACATCAATGTGGTTCTCCCATCCCATTGAATGGTTTTCCAACTCATCTGTTAGAGATTGAAAAGTCATAGGCGTGCAATCTGTAAACTTTGGAATGATATATATGTGAATGAAGACAGCTAGCCTGTCCAAGCCTGTACATGTACGTATACAGGAACAATTTTGGTGTTGTCAGCATTAATGCTGTTCTCAGATCAATTGTTCATTTCTAATACTCCATTACTTTACGTTTACTATACTGCTACATTAATATATTTATCTTTTCATGATAAAGGACAATTATAATATAATCCAGCAGAGATAGCGTCCAGGGTCCTCGCCATGCAGTAGCATTTTTGCATGTCAAACGGTTTACCATTCGTGATGGGATCTGATAAGGCTAGAAAAAGGCGTGCACGTCAGCTTGAGGCGCAATTTGAGAAAAAGAGGATGAGGCGTGCTCATTTCTCGTTGGGTGGCGGAGTTGGGAACCAGAGTGAAAGGGTGGAAAACATTGGCCATAGTAAGGACGATGGCATGACGAATGCACTTCGCAAGATGCTGGCAATGAAAGAGGGTAGAAAGCAAAATCATCGAAATGCGGGAAATACCCAAAAGAAAAGCCAGAGAAAGCACGGCGATGTTAGCAAAGCACTAGCACAGCAAGACAAGGCCATAGGTACTGTGAATCCAAACAAGGGTCCAATTGATGATGGAGAAGGTAGGAAGAAAGCAAGACACCAAGAAAAGGAGGAAGAAAAGAAAGTAAGTGCATCAAAGCTGAAGAGAAAAGCTTTCATGAAGAAGAAGGGTAAAAAGACAAGGGATGGTGATTTATATGAACCTGATCCAGGAACTGCATCTGCACCTATGTTTGGAGAGCAAGCAGACAGACCAATCGAGGCTACCTTGAAACGAAGACATTGGGTAGACTCGGAGACACCAAAGCCCCTGACTCTTTCCATGAAAAACGTCGGCAGCAGAATGGATTCAAAAGCTCTCGCTGCATTATATCGAACTTCTCGACGGAACAGAGTGACGGAGCACAGAAAGCAGGCAACGATGGACACGTTGAAACAGCTGGTAAAATCAACAACTATGGAGAGTCAGCATTAATGATATTAAACATATAATATATTGGATGTATATTTAATAGAGACATGTGATGGATGAGTAGTACTACGAAACATGCGTTTCAAACTATCGTCAAAAGAGCTTCTTGGTTGCCTGTCTTTTGGTGCATTAATGACTCTGTTGTCGAATGTCGCCAGGTAAAAGGTGGTGTCGTTGCCTTTGATAAATTTTCTTATAAGTTTTTGTACAATTACTCACGTGGAGATATCGCTTTAGTGAATGCTACGTCGAATGCGGACCCTAAACTGGTTGGTCTCTTGACTGGCCTGGAACAGGACTGGGTATCCTTGGATGGCGGTGTCATCAAGAAAGTACCAAAGGGTCAGTGTATGATACGCTTTCTAGATCCATGGGAGGGGAAGAATCATGCTATGGTGCCACTAGCTTTGTTGTCTGGTAGAGCATGCTGTTCTATTGGTGTAGATTTGAATCCGAAAAGTATCTGTTTGCAAAATACTGAGTGATGTGAACTCAACTATATATCTATATATACTAGTATATCAAAGTATCATGTAATCATTCAATCTTCATGCCATTCATAGCAATTGAAACTGGACAATTAGATCGCTTCTGTCCTTTTGTAGAGGGTATTATATTTTCAACATCAACTCTTCCACTCGCAGGAACAGAGTACCTGGCTCCTTTTTTGTGAGGCATGAAGCTTTCCATGCTACGCGAAGAGTTCAACCTATTCGAAATTCTTCCTGTACCCCTATTAGAAACTGAAAGTTTTCTGGAGCTGAGCTGCCGTTTTTTCCCGAGGTTACCTCCACCAATATCCAAACTTGGAACCTTGGCCTTGTTTGTAGCATCTGACAGCTGTGATTCAAATGGGCTCTTGAATGACGTTTTTGCGCAAGTGATTTTGTTGGTGTCATTGTCATTGATGTCGTTGAACTCGTTCCATACTGTAATTCTGTTCATACCTGCGCTACTCCTGCCAGTTGACGGTGCTGAGCATGAATTCAAAATGTCTTCTGGCTCATCCCTGGTTAGGTTAAGCCTAGTTTGGCTTTTGCCCCGAATGGGTGAAGCCTGATTACTGAGAGCGACGTCAGGAGATATATTCAAATCAAACGCGAGAGTTCCAGCTCCCCTCAAAAGCCTTGAAGAGAGTGGTCCGAACAAACCTCCCTCCTTTTGGGACCTTGGTGAGACAAGATCAGACAACTCCAATTCTGATACTGATCCGGTGGTGTCAGATGCTGCATCCTTCCCAGGAGAATTGAAGTCTCTCTTCATAATTCTAAAGCTATTTGAAGCATCTGTAGTTCTACCTGTAGTAACATTGGATCCCGATCCACTATTGCCCTTTGGAATTTTTAGCAATGGAAGTCTGAATTTTCTTCCAGCCTCTGCCTTCTCGTCAAGATTACTATTCAAATAATGTGGTTTCTCATCGGTAGCACATGTATCACTAAGTTTTAAGTCATGCAAATGGTTGGGAGACAATGAAGGCATGCGTCTTCTTGCATTTTCTGCCTGCTTTTTACCGCTTTCCAACTGAGAAATTTTCTCTTTTGCATATGACATTACTTGACTTGCAACAGGTCGTAAACGGGGATCTGGTAAGATCATGGCCCTTAACAAACATTCAAAATCTGAACTTTCATCAATTTTTGATAAATCTGCATCTGGTGTACCATCTTTTCGTGGTAGTTTATCGCCAGTGGCACATTCATACAACGTCGCACCCAAACTGAAAATATCAGCAGCTGGTGTGGGCTCTGTCCCAGATTTGAGGAGCTCCGGAGCTACATAGTCTCCGTCTCCTTCTTCCCAGTCCGTCGCTTCTTTCCCTATTGCTAGTCCAAAATCCCCTATTTTCCAGCAACCAAAGGATCCCCCTTTTGCCTTTTTCCTGTACAAGTTGTCTGGCTTGATATCAAGATGTAAGACATTGTTACTATGAAGGAACTGCAAGCCACCGGCAATATCCAGCACCACTTTCCAGATATCGTTTTCAGAAATTCTATGTGTATTTTCACTTTGAAGATATTGCTGCAAGCTGCCCCCATCACAGTAGTCCATTTGAATGTAGAAATGACCCCCTTCCTGCCATGCTCTATATTGCGCAACAATATTATCATGCTCTGGAAGGGCAGCAACTGACTGGATTTCACGCAAACATCTTTCTCTTTGAAGTTTACTCCTAAATCTTTTCCTTGATCTCTTGACTGCAAATGTTTCCCCTGTCTGCCGGTGCTTTACTCTGAAGACCTCGCTTGTTTTTGTTTCTCCTACCAAGCTGCAGAATTCGAAATGATCGTGGTAATGAAACAATTCTGGCTCAATTAAACTATCAGAACGACGCATTCCTGTGACCAATAAAACCTACAGCGGTGGATATGGGAATATAGATATCAGTAACGAAGTCGTAACAACCGAGACAAGACGTCCAAGGCTATCGTGCGCTACCCAATATGAAGATGCAGCAAGCATACTGAATTTAATATAATTATTTTCCATACCTTTGATTCCCTTAGCGAGTCATTTCGTGGTAGAAAATGCCCAGCTCGCGACCTAGTCTTTTTGTTTCCAATTGGAGAAGCAGGGGGTATCCAGGAGATGACCCTATCTAATTCCATACTGTGACGTGGAGTTTCATCCTCATTTGTATCAAAACTAGGAGATGAAACGATCGATTGTTCTCTTGTGTCGGAGTTTTGTCTACCACCGGGCTCAACGCCCTTACCTGCCATTGTAGACAAGACGCGCTTAGCACCTCGTTCGAGCGGGTATTCGTTCCAAGTGAGTACTTTTACGGTTTAATTTAAATTGATTAATAAAGTTACACGGGTGTAGCGTTTGACTACAAAAATTCTCTGTTATTCGGCATCCATGAGTAAGAAACATGCACCACGGCAGTTTCTCTCCACCTCATGATCATATGATGAGCTGAGGAGGGGGGCTTATATCTATTTGTTCGCCATCTCATGATTCATTGACCTCGAAGTCGAATCACATCTAAAGTTTCTTAAGCTTGTAAATACTCTCCTAGCATTCTCACAATGTCCATATGACCAGCAGCTGCTGCCAACATTGTTGCTGTCTTCCCGTCTGCGTCCCTTTTCAGGATGTCAGCATGATATTTCTCTACCAAGGTCCTTAGAATCTCCTCGTTGCCATTGCTAGCAGCAATCATCAAGGCAGTTTTCCCACCTAAATCTTTATCATTCACACTGTAACAGCCGGACTCGATACATTCGACAACCATCTCACAGTTTCCATCAAAAGCAGCGTCAAAGAGGCCCCTAATTGGCTCCACACTCGAGGCATCAGATGCATCTGATGGAACCCTCTCAAGGGTTTTGAGGGATCCAGTATAGTCAATAAACTTTTTGATAGTTGAAAAAATGGACTTGTCTGGATTTTGAGCGGTTTCTATGGTATCGTTCTCTGAGGATGGGGAGACATTTTGCTCCTCGGCCAACCTTTTTCTCCTAACTGAAGGAGGAACCCATCCTCCAGAACTGACTTTCTTCTGGACTGGACTTTCTTGATGGGTGCAAGGCCTATCCTCAGCCTCCACATAGTCATAATGCTCGGAATTATTCTCCTTTTCGAACATCCTTACCGACTTGGTGCGGCTGAATGTGACCCTTTTCCCTGGAGAAGGTGAGGGCTTTGATCTTAAGCAGGATTTTAGCACTGGAGAGATGTCTGGTGTGGAAATATTTTCTGGTGCCTCCTCATGGATTGATTTGAAGATTCTATGACCCAATTCGTAATTTGGATATAGATGGACCAGACTTCGAGAGGCCATGTCCGCGTCTTCAAGCAATCCCACATTGAACGCCGTAACTGCCAAGAGTGTCAACATGCCCCTGCACGTGTCAGTACCAAGAGCCCTTTCAAAGTCAGATCTCACCCTTAGAATGCCAGAAGAGTTATCCATGTGGAGCTTCAATTGACTGATACAATCCATGTATCCCGTCCTGTCGTCTGGATGATCGTGTGCATGCCGTAACAAGCCCTTGGCATCTTCCAAGGCTGCTTTTGGATCCCCTACAAAGTATATACCTTGCGGCTCGGGAGTTACCACAGGAGAGTTGTAGAGACAATTCAAATCTTCCTCAGATGAGAAGTACTCAACTGACTCACACGTCTCAGACGTCGCGCACGAGAAAAACTCGTCGTCAGAGTCAAAAATGCCTTCCTCAGCAGGAGAACCATCGAGGACAACACAGTTCTGGTCTCCTCGACCCCGCCTTCCTCTTCCCTTCCTCGAGCTCATTCTCCGGTACATCCATGCTGCAAAATGTGTATAAATAAAATTATTGAGAGGTTTGGGAGGTTTCATGACCAGATATAGAACTACTACGGCTTTCGCTTCTTGAGCCAAATTCAAAATTACACGCTAAAAAGCAAGGTGCGTGATGAAATTTGTGTCTCACACCAATCTTGTCACATAAAATGTAAAGAAATAATATTATTTTTATCATGGTTTGTTACATACCTGCTACGCCGATGCCGGTCATGAGTAAAATTTTGACTGGTCGTTGCATGTTGGTTGGGTCAGAATGTCGTTACGTCTTTTCCAATATTCCTGCCGTAAAGTCAGGTTCGATGCGATGATTTTGTTTTAAATTGTAATATTTGTAAGAGTCAATCTTGAATTTGATAATGCCTTGCTGGGTGTGGATCCACGTGATGTGGGTCCATATGGACCCATGCATGGGCCTAACTGGACTCTTAAAATGCCAGATTTCAATCGAAAGTTAATTATAATTAATTAGCTAGCTAGCTAATTAGCTAGACCTGATCATGATCATGATTTACCACATGCAGTCATTATGCAATGGCAACAATATCAGAGGTGACTGCCACCCTACATATTAAACCAGGATCCCTTTTTCTTTTGCTATGTCTCGAAGAGATTGACTGGTGATCTTCAAGTGTTCTGCAGACACATTCACATAGTGCTCTGCAGATTCTGAGAGGAAAGATTTTTCTTCTGGCTTCAGTGGCCTCAGATGCTTCGCCGGATTTCCTCCCCAGATTTCTCCTGCAGGAACAATTGTACCTGGCTGCACAGTGGCACCTGCTGCCACCATTGCACCCTTCTCTATCTTCGAGCCTTCCAAAAGAGTGGCTCCCATTCCGATCAATGCCTCATCTTCGATACTACACCCATGGATACTAGCCTGGTGTCCAATAGTCACATTCGAACCAATCACAGTATTTTGAGGTTTGGTTCCAAGGCTACCGGATGATGTGCTGACGGTAGTACCATCCTGGATGTTGGTGTTATCCCCGATTGATATTGAACCTGTGTCGCCTGTGAACAATGTAACAATGTAAGTCCACCACCACGATAACCTTATGCGTGATATGATAACTACATACCTCGAACGACAGACCCGTAAAACACTGAGGAGTTGTTTCCTACCCTAACGTCCCCTGAGACGAGAGCATTAGGTGCAATAAAGACATTTCGACCTAATACTGGTGCTTTATCGAATAAATTCATCACGGATCGAGACCGGTTCACTGCGAAATCAAACGATGGTAAGTTATGAGAACCTCGTGCAAATCGCCACTGCCATCCAATAGATGCTATGGTGAAGTATAAATTATAACATACGTTGTTCCCGATAAGCATAGTTGCCCTGAAGTTGGTAACCAAGCTTCTCGAGTGCCTGCCCTGTCTCTCTAAGCCAGAATCCCAGTCTGTAGAGTGGCCACATTACGATCTGTCACTGGGCGAATATGTAATAAATTTATCATATAATATACTAGTACATATAATATAAATATATAACGCTCGGAATCATTCAACGCTTGAATAGAGTTGTCTGCCCAAGAGAAACGGGACAGAGATCATCTCAGGGGAAACATGAGTCATGTCAGGGACATTGGAATCATCCATTTCGTCTATAATTGGACCGCTAATTTGTACAATAAAACAAAAATTGATGGCTTTTCTTGAATCTGTTGAATCAAAAGGGTGTCGATGGCATATTGCCACGGATGCATGACAAAATGTGGTCGAATGTCAGTTTCACTGACAACTTTCTCGAGTTCTGTAAGGATTTCAAGCTCTTGGATACGATATTTAGAGTATGAAGCATTTGAAAAGAGTTTCTTTCGGCCAAATACACTTAGAAATGCTAAAATATGCGCGGGTGACGATGGTTCTCCTGACAACAAGAACAAGCACACAGTCCGTTCACTCCCGGGAGTTCTCCTTGTTGTTGAGGGTGTGAATGATATGCGCAGGATTCAAGAATATCTTGATGTAGATGTCTATGTCCTTGGAAGTGCAACAAAGTCATCAGGGTATGATACAATAGAAACTCTGAAAGTTCTATCTAAAAAGTATGCACGGGTGGTCATTTTGCTGGATCCTGATGTTGCTGGTAGGCAGGCACGAAATGAGATAGATAGAAACATAGATGGATGCTGGCATGCTTTTATACCTACCATATTAGCTAGATTGAGTTTCAAAAAAAAGTACAAAGACGTAGGTGACATAGGAGTCGAGCATGCAAGCCATAAAGCAATCATGACGGCAATAGCAAGGAGCAGAAAGAGCAACCACAGCATGAAACGATTCTCGAGGGATTGGCTCGTTTCTCTAGGCCTGATAGCTCCGATGCATGAAAGAGGTAATAATGTGACTCGTAGACGCAATTTAGTATGCGAATTTCTTGGAATAGGACAATGCGATGGGAAGCAAATGCTGAAACAGTTGAATGCATATGGGTTTGTTGAAAAGGATTTGATAGAGGCACTTGAATATGCCCAAGCATGCATCGACTCTGATTCCCAGTAAAATTAACTTCAGGCTCTGGATTACAAGTATGTGTCCAAAATAAATAAAATTGCTATTCATTACTGTAGTATTTGTTTGGTAGACCTAACCAAAACTTGAACCGTTCCAAGTAGGTGCCAGAATTATTGCCCCCCACATTGGAGCCGTTTGCTTTCGTCGCGCAATTCTCCTCTAACCTTGCAATCATGGTTTTGTATTTCTCTTTGTCAATTTTAGCACCAACAAGTTCCATCGCTCTCACAGCTTGCATTGCAACCTTGTAGTCTCCAGTACGTACACAAAGGTCAACCAGTTGATCCAACATCTGTACATCAGGTTCACCACCAATAGAATGAAACCTCCGGACGGTATTTACTGCTGCATTTACCATTTTCAACCGTACATATCCTGCTACTACCGCTCCAAACGCTTCGACTGGAGGTTTAATCCCAGTGTTTGCTGCAAATCTAGATGCTCTTTCCAGCATTTTCTCGGCTGCCTGCATTTCCCCTGTTCTTGCAAAGGCGTCAACCATGGCATTATAAGCTGCAATATCGATTAAAGCATGAGGATCTTTGGATAGATTTTCAAATGCAGTAACAGCTTCGGATAATTTCCCTTGCTTGGCATAAACTTTGATCAGAGTTGTGTATGTATACCCATTTGGGTGCTGGCCCATAGTAAGTAGCTTGGTGTAAACAATCTCAGCTAGAGAAGGCTCACCAGAAAAGACGGCCGCAGACATGAGCATATTAAATGTATCAGTCACAGGAACAAGATTTGCTAGCTCCATCTTATCAAGAATGTTGATAGCCTGAATCAAAGATTCCTCGCTGTTCTGCGCAATGCAAGCCCTCAGCATTGCATTGAATGTGATTGCTGAAGGATGCTCACCTTGACTATGCATGATGTCCAAAAGCTCTTGTGCATATTTCATATCACTATCGGCGATAGCACAGTCTATCATAACTGCATATGATACTGCTGTTGGTTTCACAGCTGAATTTTTCATCTCATTCCAAACCAGCTTGGCAGATGCAAAGTCTCCACAATTAACATGCCCTTTCATCATCGTTGTGTAGGTCCAGGCATCAGGAGATACTCCATCAGCTTTTGCTCTCTCTAAATACTGGCTGGCCTCGTCCATTCGTCCTCTTTTGACGTGAGATGATATGAGAGCATTGTATGTTGTCATTGAGGGTTTTAACTCTAATGCTAGCATTCTTTTGAACAATGCTTCTATTGCGACAGTATTTAGATCCCTAGCGTAGCCATTTATTAGAATATTGTAAGCCCTTATATCTGGTTGAGAGTTTTCACGTTCCAGAGATTCCAAAATTTCTTCTGCTTCCTGCAAATACCCCACTCCTACACAAGCTTGCATCCCGATTCTCAATGCTGCAGAATCCAGATTTTTCTGACAATGTTGCAGTTCCTTCCAATATTTATATCCAAGCTCTCTAAATCCAGAACCTTTACGCCTATGCTTACAAAGTCCACTGATCAACATAGAAAATGTCACCTTGTTAGGTTTAAAACCCACCATCTTCATGTCCTCAAAAACGGTGACTGCTGCTGCTAAATTTCGATTTCGGAGGCATTGAGAGAGTAGACTCTGTAAAGAATTGTAGCTCAAGTGCCCAATTAATTCTTCAGAGCCCCTATATAGATTCCAAGCTTGCCCATACTGCTTATTGTCGCAAAGACTTTTGAGTACAGAGTCAAAGCTCGACTCGTCTACTCCAAGTTTGGAACTCGTCGTAATGTTCTGATTTCGACCGCTAGGACATGATATTTTGATATTCTTACCATGTCTATATCTGTTTGTTGTCGCAAGCAAGGGGTGGGTATGCTGAGAAAATCCGGGAGGGGTTGTTCGCATGGACAACGCATTCGGCACTATTGCACTGATCGACAAACAGCCTCTCATAATCGGACAGTCAAGACTTAGAGTATTATTTTTGTATCTCGAACGACATGATGTATCCTATTTCTATATGGAAATTACGTCAACTTGACGGGAAGGCTGACTACCACACAGTGCCCAACCGCTGGTTTATATGGTCTCAAATTTGCAAAATTGACCAAAATGCAAATAAATATTGAGCAATTATTATTATCATGTAAATTTTAGTGCCCCGATGTACATGTAGTATCAATTGAAATCGCCTGCTTCGCTGTGGAATCCCTTCACTGGAGAATTGCTTTACCATACGGTGCAGATGTATCTGTAGAATTGTAGAATTCTGACTTGTCATCCACTTCATTCTGGAATTCACCTTCATCTTCCTCATTAAATGCAGCTTGGGGCACCGGTTCTAGGCCCTTACTTGCCAAAATCTGGTTGATCACCAGAACATCAGGATTCAAATCATTGGTTGCCACCTTTGACAGGTTTCTTCCTGCATGCCTTCCACCGTATCTACTACTTATTCTTAAATATTCTCCCATTGCTGACGTACATATCTTCTTTAAATCCTCTACGCTGATTAAATTGAGCTCGTATGCAGTCTTTGACATGCCTAGATGAGTTCTATTCAGATGGATCCCCCTCATTCGCCAGGCTTCCTGTATGTCATGAGAGGTACTATCCTCTTTTCGGAATATGGAGAGTGTAGACATAGTCCCCGCTACTTTATGGATAAAACTTGCAACTATCTTTCGCTTGAACTCCCTGCTATTTGCCAGAGCCTCTGCACAGAGCACATCTCCCTGTCCGTTGTCTCCAACATACACAAAAGCTGCTTCAGGATAAAGGCTAGCATACTCACGGAATCTGCTAAGTTTCTTTGATGCCAGAGTTTGATATAGTGCATCTGTAGCTGTTTTTGACTTGAGATTTTCTGGAGCGTTCGAATTTGAGCCTCCAAAAAATAACTTGAACAAAGCACGTGGACCGGAGTCGAGGGATCCTAGGAGCATTGTTGGTGAAGTTCCCAAATCTCCTCGCTCGACCAATGGCTGAAAATACTTTCTATAGCTTTCACTTTCAGTCAAGCCCTTATAACTTTCTGGCCGAGCAGACAAAAGCACTAGGTTTGACCCCTCCTGATGATCAACTGGCAGGCAAGAGTTAAAATTGCTCAGATGAGTCAGTGAAGTGAAGTTTGATGTATCCCTGGGAGTCATCAAATCTCCAAGCATATAATATTCAGGTGAATTTGGAGGCATGTGATGAATCACCTCTTGGGATGTTTGGACACGTAGTTGGGGAATTTCTAAAGGAGTTGAAGCTTTGCTTGCAGAGATTGATCCAGAGATTGATCGTTCACTGATACTATCCTTAACTGGATTACCAATCAATTCAAGATCTCGTAGTATTTTCTCATTTTTCCTGGCAAATTGTCGATCAATAGCAGAATATAAGGCCAAAACACCTGGATAGTACGTTTTTCTACACACAAAAAATAGCAGGATCTTAGGAACTGCTCAGTTCAAATGCACATTTCAAATTTCATACCTTGGATATCTGGCGTCTACCCCGGCAGGAAAAGATCCTCCTGAAGAAAAGATTGTGTCATCAACATCACTCAGGATTTTTAATACTATCCCTGCAGGTTTGGGGCCCAGTGTGTCTAATGCATCCAGTTTATTTAGTAATTGAGCCCCTTCAGACCTGATATGCTCCATCACTTGGTCACGAATATCCCACTGAAGATCGTTGTACATGAGTTTATACATTGAGTGATAGTCTCCACCATCGTCTATATACGCCTTAAAATACGTCAATTGCAGCCCCTTTGTTTGCACAATGACATCCCGTGCCCATTCCTGTCTTTGACGCCTGTGCCGCAGCCCTATCTTCTGTAAACCATCAACTATAGCAGCACGGGATACAGTTTCTAGGTCTCCCAGCCGTCCAACTAGCATTTTTATGGTTTTAGAGTTGGCTACGTCCAAAACAGCTGGAACATTGACAGAACAAATTATGAAA
>PJEL010000704.1_pt1 | contig 38282 bp, 29 predicted proteins | sample 1853271 | NCBI WGS metagenome assembly PJEL01 (sample SAMN08108733, study PRJNA415343) | Invertebrate metagenome, whole genome shotgun sequencing project. | host: Globobulimina | place: Sweden: Gullmar Fjord | collected 2015-08
TGACGAACATAGACTGCTTCGCAAGTCGGCAATTCGCCGCTCCCCTGACGGGGAGTCTGACGAAGTGCCCATTATGTACGCCAGCTCACAGGCCATGGCCTTGCCTCCGGACTTGACCTGTGAGCCGGACCGCAGTCATCCTGGGAGTGTCAGCCGCCTACCTCGCGATCTGCCTGGTGATAGGCTTGATCCCGGGAAAGAAGGGGAGCGGGACCGCCGACGCCTACGTCGCTGGGGACCGCGGTCTCGGGCTGCTGCTCCTGTACTTCATCATGGGCGGAACTGTGTTTTCGTCCTTCGCCTTCCTCGGTCTCCCCGGGCGTGCGTACTCCAAGGGCATCGCGGCGACCTATGTGCTCGGCTACGGCACTCTGGCGTTTGTTCCGGTGTATTTTCTGGGACCGAGAGTCGCTCGCCTCGGTCGCCACTACGGCTATGTGACCCAGGCCGAAATGGTGATGGGCCGCTTCGACAGTCGTGCCATCGCCGGGTGGATGGCGCTCATCTCGACAGTGGCCTTCATTCCCTATCTGGCACTTCAGGTGAAGGGCTCCGGCTACGTGATCGAGGTCGTGAGCGGTGGTCTCATCCCGGAGTGGATCGCCGGAGCGGTGGTGTACGGCATCGTGGTGATCTATGTGCTGCGCAGCGGCGTGCTCGGGGTGGGGTGGACCAACACCTTTCAGGGCATGTTCATGATGGTCATGGCCTGGGTATTGGGCTTGTATCTGCCTTACCATCTGTACGGCGGCGTGGATTCGATGTTCGCCCAGATCGCCGAGCAACGCCCGGAACTCCTGGTTGCCCCTGGGCTTACATCCTCGGGCACCACCTGGGGCTGGGGGGAGTACTCGTCGGCGGTCCTGGTCTCCGCCATCGGGGGCTTCGCCTGGCCGCACTTCTTCATGAAGTCGTTCACGGCCAAGGATGAACGCACCCTGAAACGCACCGCAATCCTGTTCCCGACCTTCCAGATCTTCCTCATTCCGCTGCTCTTCATCGGGTATTGCGGGGTGCTCTTCTCCAGCGCGCCCGAGCAGGCGGATCAGATCCTCCCGCACATGCTGGTGAACCTCGATCTGCCGGCACTCGTCGTCGGTCTGTTCTGTGCCGGGGCGCTGGCGGCCTCGATGTCGTCGGGGGACTCCATGCTGCACGCCGCAGCTTCGATCCTGGCGCGGGACGGCTCTGTGGCCTTGACCGGCGAGCGCCTGTCAGCAGAAGGGGAGATGCGCGCGATCCGGGTGCTGGTCGTTGCTGTGATGGTTCTCGCATACGGGCTCGCCGTCGCCTACACTGGCTCCCTGGTCGAGCTCTTGCTGTGGGCGTATGGGCCAGTTGTCCAGTTCGCACCGGTGCTTGTGGCTACTCTGTATTGGCGGAGAGCGAACGGGAGAGCCGTGCTTGTGGGCTTGGTCCTCGGCTCGCTGATCAACCTCGCCTTTGTACTGAGTCCAGAGCTCCGCCCGTTCGAGATCCATGCGGGGCTCTATGGACTCGTGGTCAACACGGTCGTCATGGTGCTCGGCTCGCTCCTCGGCGCCGCGGACGACGACGGCGAGTACCTGCAGATAGCGGCCACCCGCTTGGAGTGATTCAGCTCAGCTATCGAGGAGGGTGATGTAGTCCTTGAGGATGAGCAGGGTCTCGTCGAGGACGGGATCGGGAGGCTCTTCGCGGGTATCCTCCATGGCGATGGGCTGTCCGTCTTTGTCGAGGGTGGGGTGCTCGTCTTCGATGCCGAGGCGCGCCTCTCGCTCCTCTCGCTCTTGGCGGCGCTTCTCGAGATTCAGGCTGAATGTCTCCTGGTTCATCATCAGCTCTCGCTCGTGCAGGCTGACCTCGAGCTTCTGGAAGTCCTCGTTCAGCGCCACGCGTTTCTCGGAGGTAGCCTGCAGCGCGGGAAGCATGTCGGACACGTCGCCAGCACGCCGAAAGCGGGCCTTTCCGATCTCGTCCCAGGGAAGCGGATAGTCTAGATCGGCCTCTGCAAATCCCAGCCCGTCGAACTCGGAGGGCAGCTGGATATCGGACTCCACGCCCTTGCTCTGGGTCGAGCCCCCGGAGACGCGGTAGAACTTCTGCGTCGTGATCTTCAGCGTTCCGGCTTGGTTGTCAGTGCTACGGGAGTGGGGGAGCATCTGGTCGAGGTGGATGAGCCTCTGTACGGTTCCCTTTCCGTGGGTGGTCTTGCCGCCGATGATGAGCCCGCGGCCGTAGTCCTGGATGGCGCCAGCGACGATCTCCGACGCCGAGGCACTCAGGGGGCTGGTGAGGACCACAAGGGGGCCGTCATAGAGGGTTCCGCGGTCTCGATCGGCGAGGGTCTCGACCCGGTGATCGCGGTCCTGAACCTGGACCATTGGGCCAGAATCCAGGAACATGCCGGCGATATCGACCGCTTCCCCCAGGCCACCGCCGCCGTTTTCGCGGAGATCGAGAACGACGCCGTCGACGTTTTTGCTGTTCAGGTCGGCGAGGATCTGCCTGACATCGTCGGAGACGTCCTGTCCCTCGCCCGGTGTGAAGGGGAAGTAGAAGCTCGGAACGTCGATGACGCCGACCTTGAGACTCGCGCCGTTGTCGGCGTTCACCTCGTGAATCTCCGCCTCGGCGTCGCGCTCGGACAGCAACACCCGGTCGCGGACGATGTCGATGACCACGGCCTCGCTCATGTCCTTGCCAGCGGGGATGACCGTCAGGTTCACGGTGCTGCCCTTCTTGCCCCTGATCTGCTTGACGACTTTGTCGAGGCGCATGTCGAGGATGTCGACGGTCTCGCCCTCCCCTTGGGCCACCGCGATGATCTTGTCGCCCGCGCCCAGGCGAGCGTCCATGTCCGCCGGTCCTCCCACCACGATCTCTTTGATCACGGTGAACTCGTCCTCGGACTGGAGCACCGCGCCGATGCCCTCGACGGAGTTGGACATGTCGATGTCGAAGTTGTCGCTGCTCGCGGGCTTCCAATAGACGGAGTGCGGATCGAAGGAGTGTGAGAGGGCGGACAGCCAGATCTCCAGCACGTCTGCGGACTCGGTCTCGAGGATAGCCTCCTCGAAACGTTGATATCTCTTGCGCAGCAGCTTGATTTTTTCTGCCCGTTCCTGCTTGTTCAACTCGCCGGCGAGGATCTCGCTCTTGATGCGCTGGCGCCAGATCTCAGTGATCTCGTCGTGAGTCGCCGGCCAGGACAGGTCAGTTCGGTCCGGTTGCCAATCCTCGTCCAGAGTCAGGTCGATCTCCAGATCGAGGAGGTCGCTCACCGTGTCGATGCGCTGCTGCACCCGCTCGGTGTAGAGCTCATAGATCTTCGTCGGCGGAACCAGGCCAGATGGCTGGCCCGCGGTGTCGGTGAGGGTGCCCTTCCACCTCTTCCGGAAGCTGTCTACGTCCGACTGCAGGAAGTACATGCGCTGTGGATCGAGGCTGTCGATGTAGCCGTCGAACCAGCGGGCCGCGATCTCGTCGTCGAGGGGCTGGTTGGAGTAGTGCTGATAGTGCAGCAGCTTCGCCACGACGTCGGCCACTTGGGGCTCGTAGGACCGCGGTGACAGAGACGGCTGATCGGCGATGGCCGAGGGGGCGCCGAGGGCGAGGGCGAGGGCAAGAACGTGCATGGTGCGCAGCTTCACGGTCATCAGCTCCAATACTCCTTGCATTATTGCCTATGCCGTCCGACATCGCCCCCTGCGTCGCGGTTCGTCACGAAATCACGGGTGTTCTGAACCGCCTGTCAGCGCCGTCGCGCAGCAATCGGGAGTCTGCGCTCGGTGTCTACCCAGATATCCCATCGTTCTTCGCCCAGGAGCACCCGGCACTCCACGAGCCCACCGGGCCGCAGGCGATCGACCGCTTCGAGCAGCGTGGTCGCCCGCGCGAGGGCGTCGAGGTCCGAGTGCATCAGGGCCTCGGCCTGTCGCTGCCACCAACGACTGGCGAAGCCGGGCGCGTCGAAGACGGCCATCGCACGCTCGACCTGGGGTGCCCTCCAGTGCTCAGCGAGGATGGACATAGCCACTTTAGCTAGGTTCCTCCTGCGTCTTGCGAGAGGGAGGTGTGGAGGGTCTTGACGCCTGGACGGGGCGGTTGCCGGCAGTTCGAGGATAACGGAGGACATTGGGACTCCTTGGCGACATGCAAAGGAGATGCAAACGGCCTGCCAGATCTCCAGGTTTGGCCCTGTGTGCAGTTCTCTGCGATCAACCGACGTATCCTGGCAGATTGCCTCTGGACCCCTTCGCCAGGTGCGCCTTTTTTGCCGCAGTCAGGCTGTCTTTAGCAGGACGCCGTGCACCTTCTCGAGTAGGGAGTCCGGGAGGAAAGGCTTGGTGAGGAAGTCGCAGTGTTCGACCTCGGCCCAGGGTTTCTCGGACTCGGCGCGACCCGTCATGAGCACGATCGGGATTCCGGGTCGGGTAGCGCGGATCAGCAGCATTGCTTCGTTTCCGTCGAGCTCGGGCATGCTCAGGTCGAGAAGGACACAGCCGATCTCGCTACCGTGGGTGTGAATGAGGTCGACGGCCTCGCGCCCATTTGCCGCCTCGAGGACCTTGTAGCCCTCGCGCTCCAGGATCCGTGCACAGGCGGCCCGTACCCACAGCTCATCGTCCGCGACGAGGATCGTCCGCTTGGTGGCCATCAGTTTTGGTACGAGCTGTAGATTCGACGGTCGCACCGTGAGCGCAGGCATCACGACCGTGAACTTGCTGCCGACTCCTGCACTGCTCTCACACAGGAGTGTTCCGCCGTGGGCCCGCACGATGCCGAGGACGGCCGCGAGTCCGAGTCCACGTCCGTTGAAGCGAGTCGTGAAGAAGGGTTCGAAGGCGCGCCTCTGGGTCTCCTCGTCCATGCCGATTCCGGTGTCCGTGACGCGGATGACGGCGTACTCGCCAGGTAGGAGGCCGGTTTCGACGATCGCGTGGGAGAGGTCTCGCTCGGTGAGTGCATCGAATGCAGTCTCGATCCGGATCTGGCCCGATCCCCCTGCGAGGGCCTCGGATGCGTTGGTCACCAGGTTGGCGATGAGCTGCCGTATCTGAGCGGGATTTCCCTTGATTGTCGCCGGGTCACCCTTGTGACTGAAGAGGAGCTGGGCCTTCCGGGAGACGTTTGGCGTCAGCAGCCGGCTCATGTCCACGACCAGATCCTTGAGATCGATCTGGTCCGCCTTTCCTTGGGTCTGCCCCGCATAGGTCTGCAGCTCCCGGCACAGCGCGGCGGCGCGATCGGTGGCCGCCTGTGCCTCTTCGAGGGCGATCCGGTGCTGGGAACCCTTCGGCAGCGTCGTCATCACGTACCAGACGTTGGCGAGGATTGCGCCGAGCAGGTTGTTGAAGTCGTGAGCGAGTCCACCGGCGAGCCCTGCCAAGCTGTCGTGAAGCTGGGCGATCTGGAGCTTTCTCTCGAGCTGTGCGTGTCGTTCGTTGGCCTCGAGGAGCGCCTGTTGACTCTCGACGCGCTCGGTGATGTCCTGACCGACGATAATCAGCCGATCTCCTGCCTCATCCTGTTGTCGCGCGATGCTGCACTGCAGCCATATGTCGCCATTGGTGGTGGGAAGCGCATAGGTGTACGGCTCGCTGACCCCGCTCGTGAGCACCCGCTCGATCCGCGCCATCATGGCGTGACGATCGGCCATCGGCACCGTGTCTACCAGGTTCTTGCCGACGATCTCGGGGTCGTCCAGTCCGGCCATGGGGCGGTTCACATACAGGATCCGACCTAGAGCATCGGTCACCTCGATGTACCCGGTCGAGGCCCCTAGTAGCGCCTGCCACTGACTGGGCGTGAAGAGCTCTCCGACCGGGCGCAGGCCCTCGGCGACTTCCGGCATGGCATCCTCTCAGCGGCTTATGGATCGGCCTGCCGCTGGGATGCTTGAGGTCTTTTTTATAGCGCGAGCGCTGGCACCCTTGCTTCAACGACCTGGTCGTCCTGCTGCGGGATGAGCACGATGCCGCCATCGATGTGACTGTACGGGTAGAAGTAGCCTTCGACCTGATTGATTTCGTTGCCCAGGTCGTCGTGCAAGCTCACTGTCATCGGTTGGCCGCCTTCACTGGGATCACCAGTCTGGAAGACGTGCTCCATGTGCACCGTGCCGTCCATATCGACGCGAACGGCCTGCCAAGGCTGCTTCTCGACCACCGCGCGGCGCTTGTCGCCGACGGCCTTCACCTGCTGCCAGATGTTGTAGTAGGTGTAGTCGCTGACCCAGATCGGGGCGCAGTACGACATCATGTCGCGGTAGTCCTGCGGTTTGTAGATCTCGTCATCAACCCAGTTGTAGCCCCAAGTGCCCAGCTCGGCGTCGTTGTAGGGATAGTCGCGGTCGGCTCCAGATGCTCCGCCACAGGGAGAGTGCTCGCGGCCGTGGGCGTGACCGACCTCGTGCACCATGGTATCGACCGTGGCCTGCCCGATGAAACCGAGGCCGATGCTGGCTTTGTACCAGTCCTGGTTGGTGCCGTACGCCAGGTTCGAGAGCCCAAGCACGCAGCCATAGCCGCAGAACTGGCCGAGGGACGTCGCGGGAGCAAAGAGGCCGTAGAAGTAGGTGTTTGGATCGACGTTGGCCTGATCTCGGCGGTTGGACATCTCGCCGAGCAGGTCGCCCCAACCGTTCCCGTTGGCCGAAATCGTGCGGTTCCAGTCGATGGGGTTTGCGACCGAGATCGTGATGTCCGTCACCGGGTACATCGCGAGGAAGAAGTCGTGCATGCGCTCGAGCTGGGAATCGCTGGTATCGGGCAGGCGGCCTGAGCCGTCGGCGTTGTAGCGAATCGGGTAGACCACGATCTCGACTTTGTCGGAGGCTTGCAGGTCCAGATCGGCGCTCGTCCAGGTCACATCTTCTTCGAGGCCGCCACCCGGTCCGTCTTCGTCCTTTTCGAGCAGCTCGATCTGGATGGACATGGACGCTGTGACGAACTCAGCGGGGATGTCGATGTTCAGGGTGGTCTTCAGATCGGCCTGTTTGCTGCGCTCATCGATGGAGCGCGTGGTCGTGAACAGCTCCTCGCCGGAGTTGTCGGTCACCTTCACTGCTGCCTGGACCTTGCGGTCTTCCCAGTCATCCAGCGGATCCACGAAGATGCGAAGCATGGCATCGCGCTTGCGTATGATCGGGACCTGGACGTCGGGAATCTCGTTGTTGTCGTCCAACAGGACGATGTCGACGCCCTGGGTGATGCTCACCTTGAACAGGTCGAGCCCCGATACCAGAGGACTGACCTCTTCGACCTCGGGTTCGGTGTCGGCGATGATGTCCGTCGAGCCCCCGCCCGGCGTGCAGCCCAGCAGTAAAAATGTCGGAACGATCCACAGTGAACGGGGCATGCCCTGACTCCCGATTGATTGTGTGCGTAGGGTTTGCTCAACAGAGGTACTTGAGGACAAGAACCCTCGCGTCCAGTTTACGTGAAGTCGGTGTTCAAAGGTTGTTCAGTCGATTCGACGCCTGCGGATCCTCCCTTGTCCAGCCGACGATCAACCGGGCGCTGAGGCTGTAGCTGGAGATCCCGCCTTCGACGCGATTTGCGCGTAGATAGGCGTCGTTCACAGCCGCACCGACGTCGGAGGCTACTCCGGAATATCCCAGCCAGAATGCTCGCATTTCGTCGACGTCCCGCTGAACTCCTGGTAGCCGTTTCTCGACGATCTCGATCCCTCGCTCGGGGTCGGTCTGCATGAGTGCAGACAGGATCCTTCGTTGCGCAAAGAGCCAGCCTCCGTACTGCACAAAAGGGTCGTCGCTCTGAATGCACACTATGAAACCGAAGAAGTTGGCCTCGTCTTCGCTGGCGATGCCCCGCTGGTGGGCCTTCTCGTGGGCGATAGTGTGGGTCTGCTGCCACTGGGGTTGGTCCCGGTTGTAGTTGGCTTCTCCGGTGAATGGAAAGTAAAAACCTCCGATTCCGAGGTAGCTCCAGATGGGCGAGGAGAGTAGCGGCTTGGCCGGTCCTCGAGACAGGGCGACGGTGGCGTGCAGACCCAGATCCTCGGCGGCCCGCTCCCAACCGGCGTCGAGGACCGCTTCGAGGTCCAGCTCTGAGGTGCTCATGGACCCGATGTCGTCGCTGTCATGGAGGTCCCGGTACATGCCGTTCACTCGCGCAACGAGCTTCTCCGACAGGACTGCAAGCTCGTCTGCGGCCCCGGGCCCGTCGAGATCCACGGGCTCCCAGCCGAGGCGCTGGGCGGCTGGCGCGCGGGCGTAGTTGAGTCCCCACAGGCCATAGAACAGGATCAACGCTAGTCCTGCGACAGACAGTAGCTGAAGGATGCCGGAGAGAGCAGCATTTGTGAGGCTTCGCTCCTTGCGCCACACCGACAGGAGCGCCGGCAGGGGAGCGAGGAGGATCCACGCCACCGCGCCCAGCTCGACCCACTCGGCCAAGGAGAACGGCACGGTGCTGCTCAGGGCTCCCACGATTCGGCTTGCGGCGGTGCCGATACCCTCCGTGAACTGGGACTCCACCACCCCGGGGAACATCGACAGCGTGAAGAAACCGGCGAGGATCACCGCCGAAGCCCCGATTGCAGCTGCATAGGGTCGATAGGGCAGGTCTGGATCGGAGACGGCCATGAGGCAGGCTATCCCTACTCCGCGGGTTCGGGCTCTTCCGACCTGAGCATCTCTGTCGCGAGCATCAGTACACGCTGTGGCAGCTCGCGGTCCGAGTAGGTGCCGTGCTCGATGATGAGGTTTCCGGGGCGGGCGAGCCGCTGCAGCTCTTCCCGGGAGAGATCGATCGACGGGGCCAAGAGGGTGGGAACCGAGCGAAGGAGGGCGTTTCCACGCATGATGGTGACAAGCTCGAAGGGGTCCATTTCTCCGAGTTGTCCGCCGACAACCACAATATCTGGAGGCCTGAAGAGCATCAGCTCTATGGCGATCACGGCGTTGGCGGTTGGGGTCAGGGTCCAGCCCGCCTGGCTCATCGCCGCGCACATCTTGGCGCGAACGGCGTCCCGGGCGTCGATGACGAGGACCCTCGGGCTCGCGGCCCCGGTCAGCGCCTGACGAACCAGTGCACGGGCCTGATCCGCCTCGACGGGTTTGCTGAGCAGCGGCACATTGTTTCGGTAGGCCTGAGAGCCATCGTCCGTTGCCGAGACCGTGATCACAGGGATCAGGCAATAGATCGGGTGGGCACGGAGAGTGGCCAGGAGCGCCCAGCCCTCGTCGTCTATCAGATCCGTGGCGAGGATGATCGCGCTCTGGTATCGCTGGTTCAGCGCTTCGAGGCAGGTCTTGGTGTCTTTGACTGATTCGAACTCGGCCTGCTCCACCTTGAGGGCGGGGGCGATGGCGCTCGCGGTATCGGAGTCGGTGTCCACGATCAGAATGTGTGGCGACTCTCCGACTTTTTCGCCGGGCTGCCAGTCCTGCACGTTGGTTGGAACGAGGGTCGGCTTGGTGCCGGAGGGAAGGTTCAGCGTGACGACGGTCCCGGTTCCCTTCTTGCTCCGGATCGACAGCTCTCCGCCCATCATGCGGGCGAATCGTTGACTGAGGCGGAGCCCGAGGGAGGTGTCGTCGGGATCGGAGCCACTGATGCCGCCGCCAAGATAGCGCTCCACCTCTTCGGGCGTCATGCCACTACCGTCGTCGGAGATGGTGAACTCCACCCGATACTGATCGTCCCGGTAGAGGCGGTCCAGCTCCACCTTCACGACCCCGTTCGACGTCGACTTCAGGGCGTTGTTGAGGAGGTTGATGAGGATCTGGCGGACCCGGCGTGGGTCGGCGTCGATGGTCAGCTGATCATTCGCAGCCTCGACCTTCAGCTTGTTCCCACGCTTCTCGGCCAGTGGGTTGGTGCTGCGGACCACGTCGTCCAGCACGACTTGGACCCGGATGACCTCGTTGATGATCTCGATGCGGCCCGTCTCGATCATCGACATGTCGATGATGTTGTTGATGAGGGCGAGGAGCTCCTGGCCGCCCATACCGATCTTCAACAGGTCGTCGGCGAGGTGGCTGCGGCCCAGATCTGCAGTTTCCTCGGCGACGAGCTCCGCGTAGCCGATGATCGCGTTCAGAGGGGTGCGCAGCTTGTGGCTCATGTTGGCCATGAAAGTGCTCTTGCTCTGGCTGGCGACGATGGCTGCGTCCCTGGCGGCGATGAGCTTGTCGGCCCGTTTCTGGATGTTCTGTTCGGCGGCGTTGCTCACGGCCGTATCGGAGACGACGTAGCAGACTCCCGTCTCATTGTGGAGCTCAAAGCTCCCGTATGTGAGGGCTGAAGGGAAGCGGCTTCCGGTCTTGTGCACGCCGTCGAGGTGCCACTCCGTGGTGATCACTTCGTGTCTGGCGGTTCGGCGCAGAACTCGGTTGCTCTCGCCGATAGAGCCGAGCTCGGGGAGTAGCTCGGTGATCTTCTTGCCCGTCAGCTCCTCCGCCGTGTAACCGAAGATCGATTCTGCTGCGGCATTTGACGCCACGATGTAGCCTTTTCCGTCAACGAGCAGGACTGCGTCGAAGATGTTCGCGACCAGCTGGGCGGCCTGAAAACTGCTGGCCTGCAGCTCGGCGAGGGCAGTCGACGAGGCCTCTTTGTCGTCGCCCAGAGCGTTGATCCGGTCGAGGAGTCTCGCCGTCCAGAGCAGGTAGAACGGCAGCAGATACACGATCCACAGCAGCGGATTGAGGCCGTGGATCTTGACGATCGAGCCCAGGGTGAGGGGCAGTCCGCGCAGGGTGATGTCTGCGTACCAAGCGACTAGCACGACAGCGACGCCCGAGATGGCGAGCGCGAATCGGGTGACGGCGGTGTCTCTGGGGGCGGATGTCGACATCACAATCCCCGGTATACTACGAGGTCTGTGAAGGAGGGCCGTGGAACCCGGAGATCTCTTTGGCCGTTTCGTGGTGGACGCCGTTCTTGGGCGCGGTGGCGCGACATCGGTGTATCGAATTCGCGATCCGAGAAGTGGCGAGATCTCTGCGTTGAAAGTGGTGAAAGCGTGCGAGAGGGCCGCGGTCCTTTCTCTGGAACAGGAGGGGCGGGTTCTGCTCGAGCTGCATCACGCAAACCTGGTGGCCGCCCGGGAGATTCTCCGGCACGAAGGGCGCGTAGGTGTCGCGACGGAGTTCGTGGATGGTCCTACGCTACGGCGCTGGGTCGAGGATGTGCGTCCACCTCTACACGTCGCGATCCCGGTCTTCCACGGGATTGTGCTCGGCCTGCAAGAGGTGCATCGGGCGGGATTCGTGCATCGGGACCTGAAGCCAGACAACATCCTCGTCTCGGTCGATGGTCGCAGTCCGGTGGCGAAGATCGGTGACTTTGGCCTGGTGGTGGCGATTGGTCAGCGAGCGTCGGAGGTGGTGGGCACGCCCCAGTACATGGCTCCAGAACAGGCGCGACCGCCGGTTGGCGCCGATCGGAGGGCCGATCTCTTCTCGCTGGGATGTGTCCTGTACGACATGGTCTGCTTTCGGCCGGCCTTTGTGTCGCCGGATCCCGACGATGTGCAGAAGCTGGCCGCGGCGGGGGCCTATCCCGATCCTGGCCGGGTCTCTCCAGGGCTTCCCCCCGCCCTCGTCGACCTCATCGATTGCCTCCTGCAGCCAGATGTGGGGGAGCGCGCCGACGACTGCCAGGCGGTACTCGATCTGCTAGATCGCCCCGATCTGCTGCAGCGGCTCGAATATCGCCCGCCGGCACTCGCGACGACGGTCGTGAGCGGGTGGGAGAAGCCCTTTGGTGGGCCCTCGATGGCGGGGCCAGGCCATGGAATCCAGGCTAGGTCCAGCTCTACGGGCGAGAGCTGGGTTCTCCTCGCGCTCCCGCTCTCGGTGGTGATCTGTGGCGTTGTTGCCGCACTCGTGACCGCGGCATTGGCCGGGTGATAGGATTCCCGTCCTGTCACAGGAGCCGGGATGTCCTATTTTGATCACGTGCGCTGTCCGCACTGCCGGGCCATGCTCGACCCCGAGTCCATCGGCGGGGTTCAAGGCCGCGGAATGCGCTGTCCGCGCTGCAACGAACAACTCCAGCTCACCGATCTCTTCGGCGTCGCCGATGCATTCTCCGAGGAGGAGGGGGCATCGCTATCCCTCGACCACGCCGTACCGGGCTTCGGAGAGGGCGATCGGCAAGAAGAGCCGGCCCCACCTCCCAGTGACAAGCCGAGACACGCCTCGAAACGGATTGAGAAAGGCGGAACCTCAGCTGCTGACGTGCTGAAGCAGATGCGCAAAAAGCGCTAGGTCAGTTAAACCGAGCGCCTCTGGAGGTGCATTGGTAGGGGATCGTCGGCTGGGTGTCGTCCCGTTTCTCGGGATCTGGGTGGTGATCACGGGCGCTCAGGCCGCCGTGGTTGCGGGCCCATTCGGACTTCCTCTGCCAGCGATGATCGGCATTGTCGCAGTACTTCAGCTCATCAAGGCGGCGCCGACCTCGATGCGTCTCAACGACATCGGCCGCCAGCCGAGCGAAGGGCTGTTTCTGGCTCTGATTCCGCTCGTCAACGCCTACGGATTCTTCAGCTTCTGCCTCAAGGGCACCCCTAGCGATGCACTCCGCGACCGCCGCCGCGCGAAATGGGCGGGTCTCATGGACTGGCCCGAGGCCTTTGGTGGCGGCTTGAAGCTGTCCCTCCGAACCGCAGCCATCGGCCTGCCGGTATGCGTCGTCTACGCCGTTGTCGGCTCGCTGGGTGGACAGTACGCCCTGCGCGGGATGGAGTGGTGCGGCGCCAATCCCCCCGAGACCGTCGTCATGTGGAGCCAGGTGCTCTGGTCCATTGCCGGGTTCCTGGCGGCCTACACGGTGATCCAGTACCGCAAACGCGCCACTGCGAGTCGCGCGAGCTGGTTCCCGTCTCTGGCGCTGTTGCCGATCATCATGGTGGCCGGTGCGCTGATGCTCCACGCCAAGGGCATGCGCGAGATGGGGCCAATCATGATGATGCTCTTCATGCAGGCCTGGTATCTGTGGTGGACCTCGGTCGGCGGCGCCGCTGCGGCGGTTGCTTGGGTCGTCGCGGGGGAGGGGGCGCGCAAGGGGGAACCGCCGACAACCGGTGTCGTCATCGGTGAGGTGGCCGCCAAGACGCTGGATGTCGCCGCGGCGCACGGCGGGGCCAAGCATGCCGTGACCATTGGCATGCAGGTATTGATTCCAGGGATCTTCTACGCGATCCAGTACGGGTTCGTGGACATGGTCGCAGTGCTCGATCCAGATCGTGCATCCCTGCGGCGCTCGTCTGATCTGACCTGGGGTCACCGGGCGCGGCTGTTCAAGCTCCTGTTCGTCTGGTTCGTCGTCCTCAATGGGCTCATCTATGGAATCGGATTCGCCCTTGAGCCGTGGGAAGACATGTCGGCCGCGATGTTCGATCCACGGGTCATCGATCTGCCGACCGTGGTCCTGCAGGACTTTGCGTGGGCGGTCTGCACCTGGGTCCTGACCATGGCGCTGCTGCTCATGTACACCGAGCGAGTCGAGCGAGAGGCTGTGAAAAGGGCCGAAAGAGCTGCACAGAAGAACGCCGCCGAGGCCGAGCCCGAACCCGCGCCAGCCATCTGAGAGGCACGGTGGCAAAACTGCAAACGGGTTTCCTCCAGGACGCCGGCCTGCTCTTGAGGCGTGGCCAGGACTGGGCTGGATTGGGAGGGGACGCCCTGGCCTTTGTGCTGTCGCGCGAGTGCGTCGGCGAGCGTTGGCTCGCGGTTGTCGACGCCCCCGATCAGGCGGCTCGCCTCCTGCGTGGCCTGCGCTTCTTCCATCCTGAGCCGAGCGAGATCGCCCTCTTCCCAGCGGACGATCACCGCCCCTACGACGGCTTTTCGCCCGATCCGGAGCTGCCGCGACAGCGACAGCGCGCTCTTCGCAAGGTGGAGGCGGGTGGTCCCGTGCTCGTCGTCACATCCGTTCGCGCCCTCATGCAGCGGATACCCGATCGGGGGACACGGCGGCGGGGGACGAGGATCCTCACGCCCGGAGAGACGCTCGATCGCGACGTTCTGGTGACCTGGCTCGCCGACGCCGGCTACCTCGCGGTCGGTCGGGTCGACAGTCCGGGCAGCTTCGCCATTCGCGGCGACATCATCGACGTCTGGCCCGCCGGTCGAAGTGCGCTGGCTCGTCTCGACTTCTTTGACGACGAGATCGAGGAGATCCGAAAGATCGACCCTGAGACAGGAAGAGCGGCCGACCGTCTCAGTCGGCTGGTGATCTTGCCAGCCCGTGAGGAACGCCTCGACGCCACGGCCCTCGATCGCCTGCACTCCGAGCTCGGCCGCCTGGTAGGCGAGCAGGGGAGGGGGGTCACGCTGCGCCGGAGGGTGTACGAGGAGCTGCGGGCGGGTGTTCGCTTCTCGGCGGTGGAAGACTGGCTTCCAGCGCTGGTTCCGACCGAGGCTCCCCTCGAGCCCCTCGGGGGGCTCCGCCAGATCGTTGTCCTCCCCGATGACGTCCAGGCCGCAGCTCGCGACTTCGACGATATGGCGGGTCGTCGCTGGCAGGCCTTGGAAGACGATGAGCGTCCCCTGGTTCCGCCTCACGAGCGTTTTGTCTCCGCAGGCGCGGTTCTCGAGGGGCTCGCGGGCGCCCACCGTGTGTACGGGATCGGTCGGGACGACTCGGTGGACCTGCAGGCCGCCCCCGCGGAGGGCTTCGCTGTTCGGGGAACCGAGCTTGGACCGGTTGTTTCGCGGATCAACGCCCTGGCGTCGGACGATGTGCACGTGGCGCTCGTCGTGGACTCCGAGAAGCGCGCTGACCGCCTCCTCGACCTCTTGGATCCCTACGGGATGAAACCAAAGACCGTGGGCTCGCCCGGCGGCATTCCGGGCGGGAAGGTCTCGTTGATTGTCGGCGATCTTCCTCAAGGCTTCGTGGCCCCGGAATCGGGTTGGGCCTTCATCCCTGTGGCGGCGATGTTCGGGGGTGCCCAGCGTGCGCGCAAGCAGGAGCGGCTCCACAACCTCTTCGAGTCCAGCGTCACCTCGATGGCCCAGCTCAAGGCCGGTGATCCCGTCGTGCACCGCATGCACGGGATCGGCAAGTACCACGGTCTGCAGAGGCTGCCGGTCTCTGGAGTGGAGCAGGACTTCGTGAAGCTCGAGTACCGGGGCGGGGATCTCCTGTTCCTGCCGGTGACCTCACTCGAGCAGCTCTCCAGCTACACCCCAGCGAGCTCCAGCACCGCGGTCAAGCTGGATCGCCTCGGGGGCACCACCTGGTCGAACCGACGCGGCAAGGTCCGAGACAACCTGCTGAAGATGGCCCAGGCCCTGCTGCGCCTCTACGCGCGACGCGAGATTGCCACCCGCCCGCCACACGCCGCGCGCGGTCCGATGTATCGGGCCTTCGAAACGCGCTTTCCCTACATCGAGACGCCGGATCAGGCGACGGCCATCGAGGCTGTGCAGGACGATCTCTCCACTGGCTTCCCGATGGATCGACTGGTCTGCGGCGACGTCGGCTTCGGCAAGACCGAGGTAGCGATGCGCGCGGCGATGCGAGTCGTCGAGGCTGGACATCAGGTCGCGATCCTGTGTCCGACAACCGTGCTTGCCTATCAGCACTTCCATAGTTTCGAAGAGCGTTTCGAGGGCTTCCCCGTCACCATCGGCATGCTGTCGCGGTTCTGCACACCCAAGGAGGAGAACGCGGTTGTGAGCGGGCTTCGTAACGGTTCGGTGGACATCGTTGTCGGAACCACGGCCGTGCTGGGGCGGCGCGTCCAGTACAAGAGCCTCGGCCTGATGGTCATCGACGAGGAACACCGCTTTGGCGTCAAGCAGAAGGATCGGCTCAAGAAGATGCGGACCGAGGTGGACATCCTGACGATGTCCGCCACACCCATCCCGCGAACGCTGCAGATGGCTCTGTCGGGCATTCGCGAGATGAGCATCATGGCCACGCCTCCGGCGGATCGTCTGGCCGTCCGGACCACGGTCGCCCGCATGACCGAGACCCGGGTTCGGGATGCCATCCGCCAGGAACTGGAGCGCGGGGGCCAGTGCTTCGTGATCCACAATCGAGTGCAGACCATCGAAAACTTCGCTGAGAAGCTGCGTGAATGGGTTCCAGATGCGCGCTTCAGCGTCGCCCATGGCCAGATGGAGGATCGCGCCCTTGAGGAGGTGCTGGTCGGGTTCCTGGAACGTGCCAGCGACGTGCTTGTTTGCACGTCGATCATCGAGAGCGGCATCGACATCCCGAGCGTGAACACCCTCATCGTGCACCGGGCCGACATGTTCGGGCTCTCGCAGCTCTATCAGCTCCGGGGCCGGGTCGGTCGCGCAAATGTCCGTGCAAAGTGCATTCTCCTCACTCCAGAGGTCACGACTCCAGATTCCCGCAAGCGCCTCCGGGTCCTGGTGGAGCACACCCGGTTGGGCTCGGGATTCAATGTCGCCGCCGCCGATCTCGAGCTTCGCGGGGGCGGAAACCTTCTCGGTTCACAGCAGTCTGGGAACATCGACAAGGTCGGCTACGACGTGTGGGTCGAGCTCCTCCAAGAGGCGGTTGCGGGGGCACGCGGCGATCTGGAGCGGGATCGGATCGATCCGGAGGTCGAGGTGCCGGTGCCGGCGTTCATTCCCGACAAGCTCGTTCCCGACGTGCAGGAACGCCTCACCTGGTACAAGCGCCTCTCCTCGGCGAGGAGCCCGAACCAAGTGGACGCGATCCTCGACGAGCTCGAGATCCTTGCCGGCGATCTGCCACCCGAGGCGCGAAACCTCGGCAACCTCATCGCCATCCGGCTGCAGTGCCGGGAGTACGGCGTCGTCCGCTGCACCTGGCTGAAGATTCGCGCCGTGCTCGAGTTGCATCCGTCGACCACACTCGATGAGCAGCAGCTCGTTTGGGTGGTGAAGCGCCATCCAAAGCGGTTCACCATCCGCCGGAAAGAGGGAGCTCCGGTGAAGCTCGAAGTGCGCTTTACTCCCAAGGAAGGCGAGCGGCCCTTCCGGTATCTCCGCTGGGTCTTTGCCCAGTTTCGCCAAGCCAAGAACGAACACGCCCCGGAGCCCCGATGATATGGCCGACCATCGTCCTGGGCACATACCTGATCTTGCTGGCGCTGCTCTCGGCGAATGGGATGCACCGCCTCTGGCTCCTGTGGGCCTACCGTCTTCGCACACCCGTCCCAGAGCCCGTCGAGCCCGTGCACTGGCCTGTCGTCACGGTTCAGCTTCCGGTCTTCAACGAGAGGTATGTGGTCGAGCGGCTGATCGCGACGTGCGGTGAGCTGGACTACCCACGCGATCGCCTTCAGATCCAGGTTCTCGACGACTCGACCGACGACACGACGGAGCGAGCGGTGATCGGGGTTGCGAGGCTGCGAGCACTGGGGATGGAAGCCGAGCTGCTGCACCGGGAGGATCGGGTTGGCTTCAAGGCGGGGGCTCTGGAGGCGGGTCTCGAGTCGGCGCGGGGAGATCTGATCGCGATCTTCGACGCCGACTTCATTCCGCCCGCGGACTTCTTGCGGGCCACTGTCCCCTATCTGCGAGGGCGGGTCGGGATGGTGCAGGCGCGTTGGGGTCACCTGAACTGGGCCGACTCCTGGCTAACGACCGCGCAATCTACCCTTCTGGATGGCCACTTCGTCGTCGAGCACACCGCACGCCATGCGGCCGGTCGGTGGTTCAACTTCAATGGCACGGCGGGAATCTGGCAGCGGCGGGCCATCGTCGACGCTGGGGGCTGGCAGCACGACACGATCACCGAGGATCTCGATCTGTCCTATCGCGCCCAGCTGAAGGGATGGGAGTTCCTGTACCGAGTCGACCTGGTCGCCGATGCCGAGCTTCCTCCGGATATGGCGGCCTTCAAGACCCAGCAGAGCCGGTGGGCCAAGGGCTCCATCCAGACCGCTCGAAAGCTCCTTGCCCGGATCTGGTGGGCGCAGATTCCGCTGTCAGTGAAGGTCGAGGCGACTGTGCACCTCACGGCAAATCTTGCGTATCCGTTGGTCGTCCTCCTCTCTCTGCTGCTTCCGTGGGCAATCGCGGCGCGAATCTACGGCGCACCCGCCGGCCTGCTCCAGCTGGACCTGTTGCTGTTTGGCGCGGCTCTTGGGCCTTTCATCGCCTTCTACGCGGTGGCGATCATCGGATCCGGCCGATCGGGCACCGCCAGTAGGCTCGTGCGCTTGCCCGTCGCCCTCGCGCTCGGACTGGGCATGGCGGTGAACCAGACGTGGGCTGTGGTCGAGGGCGCAACGACAGGGGGTGGAACCTTTGTTCGAACGCCGAAAAATGGCGACAGCAACGGCGGCGGCTACCGGGCGCGGGTCCATCGGCTCGTGGGGTTCGAGCTGGCTCTAGCCGCATACCTCGGCGTGGCGTGTCTGTTCGTCATCGCTCACGGATATCTGGCTTCGCTTCCTTTCCTGGCTCTGTTCGCTCTTGGATATGCCTCGGTGGGTCTTCAGAGTCTGGTTGCCGCCGTCGCTGGATCTGCTCCAGCGCCAGTGCAGACAGCGCCGGCGGCCAAGTAAAGGCCCACAGCCACGCGCCCTCTGTCCACACTCCGGAGGCGTCGAGAGTGCCCAGGACTGCGTAGGCCCCGATGAGTGGGATCGCCGCCGCCGCCCAGCCCCAGGACCCCATGAGCAGGCCCGGCACGATCGCCCAGAGCAGATACCAGGGGTGGACTGTGGGAGAGAGTAGGACGAATGCCGTTCCTATCCAGAGCCAAGACCGGACCGGATCCATGTCGCGGGCCACAGTCCAGAACACAACACAGACGCCGACCGCGGCGAGGATGAGTCTTGCACTGGGGCCCACCATCGCGTCGAGCACGGGGAACGCGAGCCCGTTGAAAGACCAGTTTTCTGCGTAGATAGTGAAGGATGTCGTGAGTCCGTCCCCAGCTGACAGCACAGGAACTGCGAGCAGGGCGGTGACCAGGATCGTGGCAAAGAGAGCCCCCCCGCCTCGAATGCCGGTTCTTCTCAGCAGCGCAGGCAACAGCAGCGCGGGCAAGAGCTTCATGGCCATTCCACCCACTGCCGCGGCGATCCCGAGGTGCGGATTGCGGTTGACCCAGGCCAGGCAGGCGAGGGCGGTCAGGGCCACAGCTGGCGTCTCGACGTGGGCACCGGCGGCGGACTCCAGGGCGGGCAGCGGGTGGAGTGCGTAGAGGACGCCAGGCCAGATCCCGTGTCCGACCCGGCGCGAATAGGAGGTGATCGTCGCGACAATGGCGAGATCGGCGATTCCAGCGGCCAACTGGGCCACACCGACGGTTCCACCCAAGACGCTGAGGAGCCGGAACCAGAACAGCGCGAGAGGTGGGTAGATGCTGGTCAACTCCGCGTGATTCACCTGGTTGCGGAGCGCGTCATCGAGACCGTGGATCGTCGCTGGCGCCTCTGTGAAGGGATTGTGTCCGGCATTCATGGCCAGTCCCTCCCACAAGTATCGGTATACGTCGTCCGACAGGAGTGGCGGGGTGCCCAGGAGTGGCATTCGCACCGCCGCGGCGACGGCGACGATCAAGACCAAAGTCCAGCTCGCCGGAAGATCCTTGGCGTCGATCCGAGAGGTCAGGCGTGCAGCACCGAGGGACATGGCGCCCCACACGACCGCCACCGGCACTACCCATGCCGCGGTCGAGCGCGCCTCGGCGCCGTGAAGAAGACCGCTTGTGACAGTGCTGCAAAGCACCGCGCCCAGGCCGCACAACCCGATCCACCAGATCATCGTAGTAGGCCTCCTGGCATCGCGGATGGGATTACGTACAATTCACGCGCGTTGACACAGTGTTGTCGCGGTCATAATCGCCAGATTGTAATGGCGTCGGCACACACGGCGCTTGAGGAGAGCCCCAGATGTTCAACGGTCTCGCGTGCAAGCGGTTGTTGAGAGCTACGGTCATCGCGATGGTGGGCGGCATTGTCGCCGTCGCCGGCTGCAAGAAAAAAGTCGAGCCTCCGCCTCCGCCACCTCCCCAGGTCGTCGAGGTTCGCCTCCAAGTGTCGCGGATCACGCCCAATCCGACCTCGCCAAACGTCCCAGTCTCGGGAACCCTCTACGGCAGCGCGTTCTCGGGCGGTGCCTCGGTGCACTTCATCGGGGCTGGCGGCGAGACGGCGGGCACCGAAGTTCAGGTTCGCGACAGCAACACCATCGGTGTGATGATCCCTGGCCTCGCGATTGGAACCTACGATGTCCGCGTTACCAACGGCGACGGCGATCAGACGACCCTGCGCCAGGGACTGACAGTGAAGGTCTTGGAGCTGCCATGCAAGTTCGCCAAGGTGCACTTCACGTTCGACGGTCACGGCCTGAACAGCAGCGCTCGTGGAACCCTGGACGGCCACATGAGCTGCTATCAGTCCGACGCTGGGCAGATCAGCGTCTCCGGCCACGCCGACGAGCGGGGCACGGTCGACTACAACCTGGCCCTCGGTCAGCGCCGAGCCGATGCGGTTAAGCGCCACCTCAAGTCGGGTGGCGTCTCCGACGGTCGCATCAACACCACGTCCTACGGTGAAGAGCGCCCCGCAGAGAACGGTCACGGCGAGGTAGCGTGGTCCAAGAACCGGCGCGCGGAGTTGAGTGCGTCCCAGTAGCGCCATGAGCTGTTGGACCAACATCCTCGTGTTCGCTCTTGCTCTGTCAGGCCCTGCCTTGGCTGGGCCCAACAGCGGCGCAACGTCTGATTACGCTCGCCAGGTCTCGACCGTCAGCCTTCGCATGGCCGAGCTGGAGCAGCTGCTGGTCAAGGCCGAGCAGCGGGTGGGTCAGCTCGAAGAGGTCATCCGGCTCCAGGGCAAGAGCGAGGCCTCGCGGATGGACAACCTCGACGAAGTGAACACCGAGGTCGCCCGCCTGCGCGGCGAGATCGAGGTGCTCACCTTCCGTCTCGACGAGATCACCGAGACCGTCGAGGCCGATCAGCTGTCCCGCGAGCGCAGGATGCTTCATGCCGAAGCCCGCGTTCGCCAGCTCGAGAAGTTCCTCGGGGTGACTCCACCACCGCCTCCGACCGACGCCGAGATGGGCCTTTCTGGCGACGGGATCCAGACGCCAGGCGACAGCGTGCCGGACGACCCTGCGTCCACCGATCCCGTCGATGACCCCGGGGTTGAAATTCCAGATACCGCCGTTGGGAAGCTGGATATCGCTGCCGAAAACATGAAGGAGGGGCGACAGGCGGTTGCGAGGGCAATCCTCAAGAGGGCGGTCGAAGAGCACGTGGGTGCCGAGGAAATGCCCGAGATCCGATATCGCTACGCCGAGACCTACATCAACGAAGAGGACTGGCGGAACGCGATCCTCCAGTTCCAAAAGGTGATCGACAACCACCCCGACTCGGACTGGAAGTGCTGGGCTCACCTTCGACAGGGAGAGGCGATGGAGTCGCTTCAAGGGCTGCAGCAGGCCCGCGCTTTCTATGCAGGTGCGACCCAGGGCAAGTGCAAGAACTCCGAGGCGAGCAAGGCGGCGAAGAAGAAGCTTTAGGGAGCGTGAGAGGGTCTCTGCCTGCGCTTGCCGGTAGGTAGTGCCAGCGTTATCATCGGCTCACAAGAACAAGCAACCCACCTCGGGGAGCGGTCCTTTACGGCCGGTCCCTTTTTTTGTGCCCGATGAACGCCAACGATCTCCAAGAGCGAATTCGCACACTCCTCGAGCCCTCCTTGGCTCAGCTGGGGTTTGATCTGGTTGCCGTCGAGTGGGTTGGCGGTGGGCATGGGCAGATCCTCCGTCTCTCCATCGACAGTGCGGCGGGCGTGAATGCCGACGACTGCGGCGCCGTCTCCGACGCGGTGTCACCAGTCCTCGACGCCGAGGATCCAATAGAGCGGGCGTACACCCTCGAGGTCAGCTCGCCAGGCATCGATCGGCCCGTGCAACGCCACGAGGACTTCGATCGCTTCGTCGGCTACCGGATCAAGATCAAGCTCGTCGAAGGGCACCCTCGCCGCCGATACACCGGGTCACTGGCTGGCCGAGATGGCGACGAGATCACGGTGACCGTCGACGGCACCGACCACCGAATCCTACTCGCGACAGTCGAACGCGCGAACCTCGTGCTCGATCTCGCTCAATACAAAGAACTAGCCAAGGAAATCACCCATGATGATCAGTGATCTGGAGCGTCTCGTCGACGCCATCCAACGTGAGAAGAACATCCCCCGGGACGTGGTGATCGAGATCCTTGAGAGCGCCATGGAGGCCGCTGGTCGCAAGTGCTACGGCATGCTCAAGGACATCGAGGCTCAGTACAATCCAGAGCTTGGCGAGGTCGAACTCTTCGAATTCCGCACCGTCGTCGACGATGTGGAGGACGAGCACATCGAGATCCACATCGACGAGGCTCGCGACATGGACGCTGCGTGCGAGCTGGGCGACTCCCTGGGGCTCGTCATGGATGTACAAGAGCTGGGTCGCATTGCGGCCCAGACGGCCAAGCAGGTGATCATCCAGAAGATCCGCGATGCCGAACGCGAGCTCACCTTCAACGAGTTCAAGGATCGCAAGGGCGAGCTCATCACCGGAATCGTGCGCCGCTTCGAGAAGGGCAACATCATCGTCGACCTGAACCGGGCCGAGGCCATTCTCCCGCGACGCGAGCAGGTCCAGACCGAGACCTATCGGCCGGGCGACCGAATTCAGGCGTTCGTGCTGGATATTACTCGAGCTACTCGACAGCCGCAGGTCGTGCTCTCCCGCACCCATCCCGGTCTGCTCATGAAGCTCTTCGAGATGGAGGTCCCGGAGATATATGAGGGGATCGTGCGCATCGAGGCCTGTGCTCGGGAGCCTGGCCACCGCGCGAAGATCGCCGTTTCTTCAACTGACCTCGATGTCGATCCCGTCGGCGCCTGTGTTGGCCTCAAGGGCTCGCGTGTTCAGGCGGTTGTTGGCGAACTTCGCGGCGAAGCCATCGACATCATCCCCTGGCACCCAGATCCCGCCCGCTTCATCGTGTACGCCATCGCGCCCGCATCGGTTGCTCGGGTATACATCGACGAGGGCAACCACACCATGGAGCTCGTGGTGCCTGACGATCAGCTCGCCAAGGCGATCGGACGCCGTGGGCAGAACGTACGCCTCGCCGCGCAGCTCACCGGCTGGCGCATCGACATCTACAGCGAGCGCAAGCACGCGGACATGCTGGGCGCAGCTCGCGAGGAGATCGTCCGCATCGGTGCGGTAGACGAGAGCCAGGTCGACGCGCTTGTTCGCGCCGGGTTCCAATCGGCTCAGGAGCTGGCCGACGCCGACGCCAGCGAGGTTTCTGCGATCCTCGAGATCGGGGAGGAGGCAGCGCAAGCCGTGGTGGACGGTGCAGATGGGGTCGTTGGTCAGCTCATCATGGAAGAGGCGGAGCGACGTCGGTCGCCGGAATCAGACGAGCCAGAGGCAGAGACCGCGCCGGAGCCCGCGCCAGAGGCAGAGACCGCGCCAGAGACCGCGCCAGAGGCAGAGCCTGCGACAGAGCCAGAGCCGGAGCCCGCGCCAGAGTCAGAGCCTGCGCCAGAGCCAGAGCCAGAGCCTGCGCCAGAGCCCGAAAGCGAGCCGGAGCCCGAGACTGACAACGAGGCCGTGACCGAGTGACACGTGCGGCGGCGCAGCGCACCTGCGTGTCTTGTCGCGGCAAGGCGTCGCGAGACGAGCTGGTGCGCCTGGTCCTCGATCCGGCGGGCAATCTCGCGATCGACTATCGCGCCAAGCTGCCGGGCCGAGGGTGTTGGATCCATCCTGCGCCGAGCTGCGTCCAGGACCTCGAGGCCAAGCCCGGTCTCCTCAAGCGCCACCTCGATGCCGTGCCCGACACATCCGGCCTCGGTGAGCGGTTGAGGGCACTGATCGTTGCGGCGACACTGGATGGTGTGTCGATGGCTGCAGCGGCGGGGGCGCTTGTCGGTGGTCGGGACATGCTCGAGGCCGCTTTGAGGGACGAGCGGATCCTTCACGTGCTCACCTCGACAGACGCGGCGGCACGCACTCTGGATGCGCTACGGGCCGCGTCTTGTGAGGATGTACCCTTCACAGAGGTCCCTCTCGACCGAGTCGCTCTCGGTAACAAAGTGGGGAAGGGTGCCCGGGCTGCGGTCGGCGTCAGGCGTTCCAGCGCGGCGACACACCTCCTCAGGAGTTTGCGCCGGCTGCATGGGCTGGGTTAGAGGTGGCCGTTCCCGGGAGGGAGTATCGGTTCACACCAATACTCCCTCGGAATGGGCTGGCTAACGGCGAAAGCTAGTCGAGCTGATCCCATGCTCCATGGCCCGCAACTAGGTTGCGGCTGAGTGCGGCACACGCCGATTTAAAGGATGAAATGTCAAAGAAGGACGACCTCCTAGAACGTATGGCCCACGCCCCTGGCGAGGCGGCTAGACCGATCCGTCAGGAGAATCCCGGTGTGCCTAGTCGTGCCGAGTCAGTGACCACGCGCGTCAGCCGTCGAGTCGTCCGTCGCCGGCGTCGCGAAGAGCCCGCACCCGTGCCCCCGCCGGTTCAGGCGGCGCCCGAACCCGTCGCACCGACGCCCGACCCCGTCGTCGAAGAGCCGCGCGAGCCCACCGCCGAGGTGCCGCGCGAGCCCACCGCCGAGGTGCCGCGCGAGCCCACCGCCGAGGTGTCGCCCGCCCCTGTCGCCGCGGCCCCGCCCGAGCCCGCCGAGCCAGAGGTGCCGCGCGAGCCCACCGCCGAAGCTCCGGCCCCCGCTCCGACGACAGAGCCGGCTCCTGTGGCAGAACCTGCGGTTGCTGCCGCCCCGGCGCCAGTCGTCGAAGCGGAGCCCGTCGCTGCGGCTCCTGCTCCTGCTCCGGCTCCTGTACCCCCGGGCCAGACCGACCACGGCGGAAAGTTCGCTGGCCTCGGCAAGGCAGTCGTCATGCCGCCGCCCGGCTACGACCCCACCAATCCGCTGGCCTATCGCCGCGAGCAAGAGCAACAGGCCCAGGCCCAAGCCAAGGCCAAGGCAGATCCCGCGGCCGCAGCCAAGAAGCCGCCGCGCGGGCGCCGTCGTGTCGAGCACGGTCATCGTCCCGATCCCGGTGCAAATCGCGGTGGCCGAAGGCGTGGCCGCGGCTTCGACAGTCCAGTGCGTCGACGCCGAAAGACCTCGGGTCCCAAGGCAGCATCTCCGGCGCCGAAGGGAGCAAAGCGCAAGGTCCGCGTCGACAACGTCATCTCCGTCGGCCAGCTCGCGCATCAACTGAGCGTCAAGCCCGCCGTCGTCATCCGGGTCCTCATGGATGTCGGCGAGATGGTGAACATCACTGCCATGCTGGACATGGAGACCGCTACGATCGTCGCTTCCGAGTTCGACTACGAGGTCGAGAATGTCGGCTTCGTCGAAGAGCACTTCCTGCAGAAAGTCGAAGAAGAAGAAGACGTCGGACAGGCCCTGTCGCGGCCTCCTGTCGTCACCATCATGGGTCACGTCGATCACGGCAAGACAACACTGCTCGACGCCATCCGCAGCTCACGGGTCGCCCAGGGCGAAGCCGGCGGAATCACGCAGCACATCGGCGCCTATCAGGTCCAAATCGGCGATGACAGCATCACCTTCATCGACACTCCCGGACACCAAGCTTTCACGGCAATGCGAGCTCGCGGCGCCCAGGTGACCGACCTGGTCATTCTGGTGGTCGCGGCCGACGACGGCGTGCAGCCCCAGACCGAAGAGGCCATTGCCCACGCGAAGGCGGCTGACGTTCCGATCATCGTGGCCGTCAACAAGATGGACAAGCCCGGTGTGACCGCTGAGTCCACCAAGCAGCGGCTCTCCGAGCACGGTCTTCAAGCCGAGGACTGGGGTGGCGACACCATGTTCGTTCCGGTCTCTGCCCTCAAGGGTCAGGGCATTGAGGACCTGCTCGAGGCGATTCACCTGCAGGCCGAGATGCTCGACCTCAAGGCCAACCCCGATCGTCACGCCGAGGGCATGGTCATCGAGGCACAGATGGAGCGCGGCCGCGGTGCCGTTGCCACCGTCCTGGTACAACGGGGCACACTGCGTCGCGGCGACTACGTCGTCCTCGGTTCCGCGTTCGGCAAGGTTCGAGCGCTGGTGGACTTCAAGGGCGATCGTCTCAAGGCGGCGGGTCCGAGTACCCCAGTCGAGATCTTCGGACTCTCTGGGTTGCCCGAGGTCGGCGACGAGGTTGCGGTCGTCAAGAACGAGAAGAATGCCCGGAAGCTTGCCGACCATCGCGGTCGACAGAAGCGCGAAGCGGCCATGGCCAACACTCGTCGCCGGACGGCTGAAGACATCTTCGCCGCCGCAAACGCCGAGCAACGCGAGACGCTGCTCCTGATCGTCAAGGCTGACGTGCAAGGCACGCTGCAGGCTCTCAGGGGTGCCCTCGAAGCCGTAGATGTCGGCGGTGCCGAGATTCGGATCCTGCATGCGGCTGTCGGGCCCATCTCCGAGTCCGACGTGAACCTCGCGGCCGCGAACGGCGCAACGCTCATCGGCTTCAACTGCAACGTCGACGCAAAGGCCCGCTCCGCGGCCCAACAACAGGGCGTCGTTCCGGAGCTCTACTCGGTCATCTACGACGTTCTCGATCGGGTTGAGGGTGCCCTGAAGGGCCTGTTGGCGCCGGTCTACGAGCAGGTTCGTCGCGGCTCGGTCGAAGTGCGCGTTCTGTACCGCATCTCCCGTGTCGGCACTGTGGCGGGCAGCTACGTGCTCGACGGGACGGTGGGCAGGAACCACATCGTCAAGGTCCTTCGCGGCAACAAGACGGTCTGGGAGGGTAAGATCTCCGCCCTGAAGCGCTTCAAGGATGACGTGAAAGAGGTCGCGGCGGGCTACGAATGCGGCGTCAGCCTCGACGGCTTCAACGACTTGGAAGAGGGCGACATCATCGAATCGTTCTCGACGGAGCAGGTCGAGCGAGCCTGATTGGAAGAAGAACGCATTTTTGTTGGCGTTCTGCGCATGGTCTGGTCCATACCGGGTGCGCGAACACTCAAGGATCGGCGGCAAGCTATCCTGAGCGTTCGTGATCGGTTGCGCCACCGCTACCCGGTGACCTTTGCCGAGGTGGACCGCTCGAATCGCCCAAATCGGCAGGTCGTCGTTCTGACGACTGCTGGAAATGACGCAGGTTTGATCCGGCAAATCTTCGACAAGATCGTCGGGTTTGTAGGAAACAACGGAAGAGTCCTCTTGGCGGGTGTCGACGTGGACGTCTTCCGATGGCATCCTGAGAGCCCCCCGTGGGCCGATCGAGAGCCCACTTTTCCCCCAGATTGGCCAGAGGACGACTCAGGTTGACAAGTGACCTCGCTCGCCGTCGCAGCGCTAGAGATCTTTGGATCTCGCGCAGTCACGTGGCGATTGGTGCGCTCGGGGTCCTCCTACTCGCCGCTTTTAGCTTTGGTCTCGGCGTTCTGCAGGGGCGCTCGTCGGCCGAGAGGCCGGTGATCGTCACCAATCCGCTGTCCGTCGAGCTTCCGAACAACGAGCTCGTGGAACTTCTGGCCAGGGTCGATGCGACGGCCGATGTGGGCGGCGAGGTCGAGGTGTTGACCTTCCCGGACGCCCTGAGCGCCTCGCCGACTGGGAGCGCTGTGGAGCTCGGCCCGAGGCCAGAAGGGCGCTTCAGCATCGAGGTCGCCCGCTTCAGCGATGTGGGGCGGGCGCGGCCTGTCCGCGATCACCTCCGCGAGGCAGGGCACAAGGCGTGGATCGGGGTAGAGCTCGTTGGCGGAGAGATGACGTACCGTGTCGCTGTGGGCGGATTCTCCGGTCAGGCCGGGGCAGACAGCGCAGTGTTGATCGTCGCCGATGCCCTCGCGAGCTTCCCTGGTGCGAACTTCGAGCCCAGAGTCATCCAGCACTGACCCGGAAATCTAGGGCGCCAGGTTCTCTCGGGCGACTTCTGGAGCGATACGCAAGAGCGCATCGAAAGGAGGTGCGTCGTGGGCGCAATTCGTGGTTTTTGGGCAGGAGCGTATGCATGTGCTGTCCCGCAACACTGGCCGACGTTGGCCGAACACATGGGCGGATGGGAGCGGATCCGAGCGGCGTCGCCGTCGGATCTTCGAGCCGTTGGAGTTCCGGGCGACATCGCCGAGCAGTGGTTCTCGGCCCCTCCCATCCGGAGTCGGGGCCTGATCGTGCCTGTCGACGATCCCCGCTATCCCGCGCCCTTGCGGGAGGTACTGGGGGCGCCGCCGCTGCTGTTCGTGCAAGGGGATCCGTCCTGTCTGAATCGCCGCTGTGTCGCAGTCGTCGGCACTCGTGGGTGTAGCGGCTACGGAGCGACACTCGCTCGACGTCTCGGAAACGGGTTGGCGGCCGCGGGCATCGTCGTTGTCAGTGGGCTTGCACGCGGTATCGACAGCCACGCCCATCGCGGCGCGCTCCAGACAGGCCAGACTGTTGCGGTGCTCGGGCACGGGCTCGACTACACGGCTCCTACCTCGAATCGGGGCCTCCGGAGCGACATCTGCCACTACGGTGGAGCCGTCATCTCGTCGTGGCGGGACGATGTTCCACCTCGTAGATACACCTTTCCACGTCGAAACCGCTGGATCGCTGGCTTGTCGGAGGCGGTGGTGGTGGTCGAGGCGCCCGCCCGTAGCGGCGCGCTATACACGGCCACAGCGGCCCTGGACATCGGCCGTGACACCTACGCCGTCCCGGGTGCTCCGCACCAGGCGAACAGCCAGGGATGCAACTGGCTCCTCAAGACCAGCCCCACTGGCGTTCTCGACGATGTCGATGAGTTCCTCGCCATGCGAACGGGCATGGTTCCGCCCGATCGAGCGGAGTGGCTTCGGCTCCTCTTCGACGGTGAGGCGGTCGAACAGGTCGCGAAGACTCGGGGAATGTCTACGGTTGAGCTGCTCAACGAGCTCGCGATAATGGAGGCCTATGGACAGGTGGTTCGCATGCCAGGTCAGCGTTATGCTCCCGGCGGAGGTCTACAATCGCCAAGGCACGCCAGCTCCGAATAACCGGCCGGGCCGCTCGTTATCTTCAGCTCATCCACGACTTCGGTCACATCGACTACGACGATCTCAACCGGTTGTTGCTGGGAGTCGGTGACGTGGTGTCCGAGGAGACCGTCGACATCGACATCGTCGAGGTGCGCCGCGCGGCCGCCATGTGGCTCTTCCCAGAAGGTGGTTCTCAAGAGGATCTTCCTGGACTTCTCGGCGAGGATTGGCCCATACTCTTCTCCTGAAGACGGAAACCCGTGGACGACGACCCCCTCCTCTCCCGCTTTCTCGACCACCTGCGCGTTGAACGCGGCATGTCGTCCCATACCTTGCGGGCCTACCGGCGAACGCTGGTCGATCTGGGCGGGGCTCTCGACGGCGTGAGCTATGTCGACGCCGAGCGCATGCACCTCCGCAGGTTTCTCTTTCGGGCGGGAAAAGGACGGGCGCCAGCGACTCAAGCACGCCACGTCGCCGCCATTCGGACCTTCTATCGGTGGCTCCTTCGCGAAGAACATGTCGAGAGTTCGATCGCCGAGGATCTTCAGCCACCGAAGGTCGGTCAGCATCTGCCGAACTACGTCTCCGTGGCCCAGGCTGACGAGCTGGTGGAGAGGCCTTCGCTGTCGGTGCGAGATCGTGCGCTGCTCGAGGTGCTCTACGGCTGCGGACTTCGCGTGGCGGAGGCGTCCGGGCTCGATCGGGACGACCTCGATCTGGACGCTGGGCTGGTGATCGTGCGACGCGGCAAGGGTGGCAAGGAGCGCCGGGTTCCCATTGGCCCCCCGGCGGTCGCTGCGGTGGTCGCGCTCCTGGAGACCCTGCCCCCCGAGAGTCCGCATCTGTTTCACAATGCCAGGGGCGGGCGTCTCTCTCCGCGTTCAATGCGGAGAATTGTCGCGGATGCGGGCAAACTGGTCGGCATCAGCGGCTTGCATCCTCACGCCCTTCGACACTCCTTCGCAACCCATCTGCTCGACGCCGGTGCGGATCTTCGGGGGATCCAGGAACTCCTCGGTCACGCCAGTCTAGCGACGACGCAGAGATACACACATGTATCGGTAGAAGCGCTGCTCAACGTGTACCGGAGCGCTCATCCCCACGCCCGCCGCTCGGAACCGGAGGACGAGAGGCACTGAACCTGCTATGGGCGGGGGTCGCAGGCACCTTGGAGGACAGGATGCCCAATGTAATCGTAGTGGGTACGCAGTGGGGCGATGAGGGCAAGGGCAAGGTCGTCGACGTGCTCTCGAGGCATGCTGACGCTGTTGTCAGGTTCCAAGGCGGTAATAACGCGGGCCACACCCTTGTCGTGGACGGCGAACAGCTGGTCCTCCATCTCTTGCCTTCCGGCATTCTGCGAGACAACTGCACCTGTGTCGTCGGCAACGGCGTGGTCGTCGATCCGCGGGTCATGCTCGACGAGATCCGAGAGCTAGAGGGCCGCGGTCGAACGATCACGCCCCGACAGCTCGTCGTGAGTGCTCAAGCCCACATCATCATGCCGTACCACCTCGCTCTGGACAGACTCCGAGAAGAGGCCAAGGGCGCCAAGCGCATCGGCACCACCTGCCGGGGCATCGGTCCCACCTATGAAGACAAGGTCGCGAGGCGAGGAGTGGTGATCTGCGATCTCCTCGATGCCGATCGGCTGCGAAGCAAGCTCGAAGCGATCGTGCCGGAAAAGAACCGGATGCTGGTCGACTGGTACGGTGACGAACCGCTTGACGTCGAGAAGATGGTTGCCGACTACATCGAGCTGGGCGAGGTGCTCGCGCCGTTCGTGTCCGACTCCGTTGGTCTTCTCCACAGCATTCAGCGCCGCGCGGGGAGCATCCTCTTCGAGGGGGCGCAGGGGACCTTCTTGGACGTAGATCACGGGACCTACCCGTTCGTCACGTCCAGCAACACCGTCGCCGGTGCCGCATGCGCGGGCTCAGGCGTCGGTCCTACAGCCATTGACGAGGTGGTGGGCATTGCCAAGGCCTACACGACCCGAGTCGGCGCTGGTGCATTTCCGACCGAGGATCTCGGCGAGCTGGGTGAGCGACTGCGGAGAGTGGGTAGCGAGTTCGGCGCCACCACCGGGCGGCCGCGTCGATGCGGCTGGTTCGACGTCCCGCTGGTTCGCCAGGCGGCGAGGATCAACGGTCTGACTCGCATCGCCATGACCAAGCTCGATGTCCTCTCGGGATTGGCCTCCATTCCTGTGTGCGTGGCGTACGAAGGGCACGTCGACGGGTTCCCGGCCTCCTTGGATGCGGTGACGCCGGTCTATGAGGAACTACCCGGATGGAGCGAGGACATCAGCAAATGCCGCCAGGTGTCCGAGCTACCCGCTGACTGCCTGCGCTACGTGGCCCATCTCGAGGAGCTGATCGGCGTGCCAGTCGAGCTCGTATCGGTGGGCCCGGGGCGGGAAGACACCATTGTGCGTGGAGACCTCTTCACGCGCTGAAAGGTGCGTTGACAGGTCGCGGGGCGGTCGTTACCTGCCGGTGGCCGGGGGTCGCTAGCTCAGTAGGCAGAGCACCGGCCTTTTAAGCCGAGGGTCATGGGTTCGAATCCCATGCGACCCACATTTTCTCACCCCATCGTCTAGTCAGGTCCAGGACACTGGGTTTTCATCCCAGCAACACGGGTTCGAATCCCGTTGGGGTGACTTGCTTCCCTCCCGACCGTAGGAGCTGCGATGGCTAGCGTGCGGTTGTTCGAGGTGGCACCCCGGGATGGCCTCCAGAACGAAGAGACCATCCTCTCTACGCAGGACAAGCTGGCTTTGATCGATGGCCTGATTCGATCCGGGTATCGCGACATCGAGGTCACATCCTTTGTGCGACCCCGATACATCCCGCCCCTTGCAGACGCAGAAGCACTGATCAGTGGCCTGCCCGATCTCGAGGGCGTTCGCTACTGGTCGCTCGTCCCCAACAGGCGCGGGCTCGAGCGAGCGCTAACGGCGGGGGTTCGAAACGTCGCCACCTTCCTGTCCTCCAGCGAGACCCACAATCGCAAGAACGTCAACCGCACTGTTCGCGAATCCCTCGACGAACTGCGCGAGGTGATCGCGACCGCGAAAGCCGAGGGTGTAGAGGTCAGGGCCTACATCTCCACCGTCTTTGGTTGTGTCTACGAGGGAGAGATACCCATCGAACGCACCGAAGACATCGCGCTGGAGCTTCTAGGCGCAGGGGCGGATCACCTCGCTCTGGGCGACACAGCCGGCATGGGTCACCCCGCACTGGTGAAGTCGTCGTTGGCCCACCTTCAGCGGAAGGGGATCGGGCTGGATCGGATATCCCTGCACTTCCACGACACTCTCGGCACCGCATTGGCGAATGTCTACGCGGCCTACGAGGTGGGCGCGAGGGCATTCGACGGCGCAGTGTCCGGCACTGGGGGGTGCCCGTATGCCCCGGGAGCCGCTGGCAACGTCGCCAGCCAGGACATGGTCAATCTCTTTGATCGTCTCGGCGTCGAAACCGGCATCGACCTCGAGGTCCTGTCCGAGACAGGCCAGTTCCTCGAGGACGTTCTTGGCCACCCCCTACCGGGGCGCTACCATGCCTACTGGCAGGGCCGGGAGGCCCGCAAGATTCGGAGCTCGTAGGCGGTTGGAGCAGGCCTTCCTGAGAATCATCGGTGGAAACAGGCGAGGGCTGAACATTCCACTGCACCAATCCAAGCCGTTGGTGATCGGACGAAAGCGTGGGGATCTGATTTTTGACGATCCTCTGGTCAGCGGCTCGCACTGTCGGATCCTCTTCAGCGAGGGGGGGTGGGTCCTCCAAGACCTCGGCAGCACCAACGGCACCCTCGTAGATGGGCGCCTGGTGCGTGAGACGACGCTGCGCGCTGGGGTGGAGATCTCCGTAGGCAGTAGCCGAATGATCCTGTTTGTTGGTGACGATCAACCCGGGGCCGATGACAACCACGACCACAACCCCTCCCATCTCGAGATTGCCTGGCTCCTCGACGAAGAGCTGGTAGAGCTCCGGAGCGGCGACCAGACGCGGCAGGCAGATGTGATCGGGCAGGATCTTCGGCTCCCGCCCGGTCTGAACGCGGTCGTCGAGGTGGTCGCTGGGGGCGACGCTGGCAAAGTCTTCCGGTTCACCCGTGGGAATGTCTCCCTAGGCCGCCGCCAGGGCGAGGTGCCGCTCAGCGATGTCGAGGTCAGCCGACACCACGCCGTCATCGAGGTCTTCGGCCGGGAGATGATCTTCCTTCGGGATCTGGGCAGCACCAACGGCACCTACCACAACGGCCGCCGAATCAGCGTCTCGAAGCTTCAGCCGGGCGACACCATTGGCGTCGGAAAGACAGTGATGAAGCTGCAGATCTCCGGCTAGAAACGGATCGACCCGCCTAGAGCTTCAGCCCTGACCGAACCGGCTCTTCATAGGCGGCCTCCAGGCGCTCGGCGGCCGCGAGCACCTCGGGATCGTCCGACTTTGGGACCACGGGGCGAAGCACCAAGTAGAGGTTTCCCGGCTTCTTCTTCTGGATTCCACGGTTCCTGATACGCAGTCTTGTTCCTGACTTCGCGCCGGGAGGCACGGTTACTTTCACGTCGCCCGTCGGTGTCGGGACCGTGACCACCACGCCGGCGATGGCCTCCAGGACGGTGATGGGCACCTCCATCTCGAGGTCGTTGTCGATGCGCCTCAGGATTGGGTGTTCGCGGACACGGAGCTGAACGAGCAGGTCTCCACAAGGCCCACCTCCTCTGGGGGGCAGTCCCTGACCTCTGAGTCGCACTCGGCCGCCGTCCTTGGCGCCCGCGGGGATCGGAACGGTCAGGTTGTCGGTCCGACCGTCAGGCCGTCGGATCTGGATGCTCTGCTCGCCGCCCATGACGATCGACATGAAGTCGACGGTGATCTCGGTCTGCTGATCTGCGCCCTTGCGGGGCCTCCTCCGGTTGCCGCCTCCGAACATCGAGCCAAGGAGATCCTCCATGTCCACGCCGCCGCTTCTGAAGTTGAAGCCGCCCCCTCCGAAGGGCCCGCCGCCTCCGAAGGCGCGCGCTTGGTCAGCGTTGAACCCAGGCCGAAGCGAGGCATCGCCAAACTCGTCGTACATCTTGCGTTTCTTGTCGTCGCCCACCACGTCGTAGGCCGCGTTGATCTCTTTGAAGCGCTCCTCTGCATTTTTTTGCTTGCTGATGTCCGGATGGTACTTTCGAGCGAGCTTCTTGTACGCTTTTCGGATGGTCTCAGCGTCGTCGGTGCGCTTCACCCCGAGTTGCTGATAGAGGTCGGCCATGAAGTCCCCTGGTTGTTTCCGCTCGTGTGAATTTACGCCCATAGCGGTCGCGGGCAAGGATTAGACGGTGTCACAACGTCAATGGGGCGACTCCAGGGGGCTGATCCGCCGCCCCGATCCTGCAGTCCGCGAGCGTCGCATCGCCGGCGCGCTGTTTTTCGCGACCTGTACCAGCGTGTTCTTGGTCTATCTGCTGAGTTGGGAGCGCGGGCCGGTGCTGGGCAGGCCCGAGGCGACACTGCGTGCCATGACCTTCACCGTGACGTTGATGGGCATCCTACTCGCCCATGAGCTCGGGCACTTTGCGGTCGCTCGTAAGCACGGCTTTCGACTTTCCATGCCGTGGTTCTTGCCTGCACCCATCCTGGTCGGCACCCTTGGCGCGATCATCCGACTCGAGGAGCGGCCGAGAGATCGCTCCGGCCTTCTCGAGATGGGTGCCGCTGGACCCTTGGCCGGGCTCGTCGTGATCGCGCTCGTGATGGCCATCAGGCTGGGGGTCGGATCGCCGATGGAGCCCGAACCGGAGGCTTGGACACTCGCGCGGCCGGCCCTGTGGTGGATCCTGGGCATCGGCATCACCGGAGGCATCCCTCCCGAGATCTCGACTCAAGATCCCATGGCCTTTGGTGCTTGGATCGGCTGCCTTGTCACCGCGATGAACCTCATCCCCTTTGGTCAGCTCGACGGTGGGCACGTGCTGGCGGCATGCTGGCCAAAGGCAGCTCGAGCAGTCGGGTGGGCCGTGACGGCGATTTTGTTGCTGGCGGGTGCGGTTTGGGCCGCCTGGGCGATATGGGCGGCGCTGCTCCACCTCATGGGAGCGCGTCATCCAGTAGAGCCGCGCGACGAGGAGAGTGCGCTCACGCCGCGGGCGATGGGGGTCGCCGCTCTGGCGGTGGTGGCTTTCCTCTTGTGCTTCACGCCCGTACCGGTCTGGGCTGGCTAGCAGCCCGAATCTGGTTTCAGTCCCTCGACCAGCCGACGAGCACGGCTGGCTCCCGGGTCACGTGCAGGACTTTCTCGTCGTTGACCAGCACCCGTCCGTCCGGAGCGCCAGGTATCGAGCGCACGTTCTTCGCGCGTGTGTACAGCACGTCCGCCTTCGTTCCGTCCGGTAGTTTGGCGTGAACCAACGCAATCTGCGCGGCCGCGAGCAACAGCTCCAGGGGCGGTGGGTGGTCCTTCGTCACGGGAACCACGATATGGGCGCCGGGTCTTCCTCGGATGTGGAGCCAGAAATCATGCCCGCGCGCGCGCTGAAAAGTGAGCTGGCGATTGCCTTTGGCATCTCTGCCAACCAGGATCTTCTCTTCGCCGGGGCCGAGCCAGGTGACCCATGGCCGCCTGACATCGCGCCCGTGTCCTCGATTCTGAGGCGGTGCGAGCTTGCGAAGGTGGGCCAGCCCCCGATCGTCGGCGGTCTCGACCTCGACTAGCGCTCCTTGAAGCCGGATGAGGGCGGCCTCTACCTCGACGAGACGCTCCACGACCCGATCCCCGACGCGGTCGAGACGGCGCGCCTTGCTGTACAGGCGCTCCATCGTCGCGGCAGGCGGACGCGCCGGGTCGAGCTGTAGCGTCACGAACCGCTCGGGATCCTCCAGGCTGGGCAGCGAAATCTGGCTGGTGCCCCTTGGGATTTGGTGGAGGTTCGCTGCGAGGGTGTCGGCCTGACCACGGAGGATCGGGGCCTGCGTGGCGCCCTCCAGGTCCTGCTGAAGGTGGCGCGCGAGCCGTTGTTTTCGGCCCAGAAGTCGTCGCAGGGAGCGTCGAACCGTGGTCCGGGTTTCTTCGACCCGCTGATGTCGCTCCCGCTCGTTGAACCAGCGTGCGGCGGCCTCGTTCCAGCTCTCGGTGCCCCTGGGCTGGAAGCGGGGGGGATCGTTACGGAGCACCCGTGGAACAAGCAGCGGGAGTCCACCGGTCGCGGGGCCATCGTAGGCGGCGATCACGTCCTCGCCATTGACGAGCCACAGACCACCGCTGCGGCCAGTGAGTCGGAGGTGGAGGCGTCTCGGTCCGAACCACAGCTCGACGATCCGCTCGCCCGGCACCTTGTCGATAGCCGTTACGGGCCCGCCCAGGTGAGCGCGGCAGGCTCCCTGAAAGCTGAAGGGTTTTGGCGGATTCCGGCCTCGTCCGGGCACAGTATGGAGTCGCGAGTAGGGTCCACGGGGGACAATGAGCAGGAAGCTGCCGTCGGAGAGTCCAAGGACCACACGGTCTCGCATCGGCTGCCAGGCATTCTGAAGCCTTGCGCCTACGAAGCACTGTAGCGCCGCAACGACCCGTGTGAGTTCCTGCTCGTTGATCCCCATTGCCGGTCTCCCTGGGTGGCTTATAGGCAGCGACGGAGGCGTGCATGAGACCTATTGTGGTGTTTGGGTTGGTGGCCTCACTTTGCTTGAGCGAGGCGGCCTGGTCCGCAGACTTCTATGTGGAAGGGCCTGCGCTAGTCGATCGAGCCGATGCCGTGGCCATGAGTCGAGCGGCGAGCCAGGACGGTCACAAGGCTCGCGTCGAGCGCCATCAAGTCGATGAGGATTGGCAATTTACCGTCCGAATCGACGGGTTCACCGACCGAGACTCCGCGGTGAAGGCGGCGACATCTTTGGGTGATCATCTTGGTGTGGAGATGTCTGTTCGAGAGGGTGGCGAGGGAGAATCGGCCGGTGCCGTATCGGCTCCCCGCGGCGAGGGGGTTGCGCCACAAGATGCCGCGAGCCTGATCGCCCGGGCAGTTGGCGCCCATAGGGCCACCAGCGAAAAGGTCGGCGAGGCCGGTTCGCTGCTGTTCGAGTATCAGCGCCGCCTCCCTGACGGCGAGATCATCGACCATCGATGGGCAAGTCGAGGCGACGATCGCTACGTCTCGTTGGTTGTGGTTGCTGGCGACGCGGTGAGCAGTGAGACCCGGGCTGTCGGCGAGGTGGGGTGGCTGACCGTGGGCGAAGGGCAGGGGACCAAGAGCGATCGAATCCACGCCCTGGAGGCTATCGCCCACTTCGAACCCGCCGAGATCATTCCTTTCATTCTGGCTTTTCCGTCCATCGCCGAGACAAGACGCGAGATCCAACTGCTGGAGTTCGACGGGGAGTCCGATCTGGAGGGCAGCGCTACTCTGATGCTTCGCTACGATGGCGATCGCGCCACGGGACCCATAGCGCTCGAACTCGACGCCAAGAGCTACCAGGTTCGTCGGGTGATCTTCGAGGGCGGGAAGCTGGTCCACCAGTTCGACGACTACAAGCCGCTCACCAAGGGGCTCGTCGTGCCGGCTCGGATTCGTACCTGGCGCGATGGCCAGCTCGCAGACGAGGTCGAGCTCCGCACCCTCGACCCCGATCCAAAGCTGTCTGATGCTTGGTTCTCGGTGCCCGGATCCCCGTGATCCCAACGCTTGACACGTCTCGTCGGGAGCCATAAGGACGGCAGCGCTCCGTTGCCCAAACAGGCTGGCGTAGCTCAATTGGTAGAGCAGCTGATTTGTAATCAGCAGGTTGCGGGTTCAAGTCCCTTCGCCAGCTCCAACCTCCCGATCTGTTACATCTTTTCACACCTATTTGGGGGGTTGCCCGAGCGGTCAAAGGGAGCGGGCTGTAAACCCGCCGGCTTCGCCTACGTTGGTTCAAATCCAGCACCCCCCATCCTTTTCTACGTAAGCGAGCGGGAATAGCTCAGTTGGTAGAGCATCAGCCTTCCAAGCTGAGGGTCGCGAGTTCGAGCCTCGTTTCCCGCTCCACGCCCACGTAGCTCAGTGGTAGAGCACCTCCTTGGTAAGGAGGAGGTCACCGGTTCAAATCCGGTCGTGGGCTCCACCTCAAAACATCTTCCTTCACGGAGACGGCGTATGGCCAAAGAGAAATTCGAAAGGACCAAACCCCACGTCAACATCGGCACGATCGGTCATGTCGATCACGGAAAGACGACGCTGACTGCAGCGATCACCAAGGTGCTCAACGAGAGCAAGGGCGGTGGCACTGCGACGATCATGGACTACGCGGACATCGACAAGGCCCCTGAAGAGAAGGCTCGCGGGATCACGATCAACACTGCTCACGTGGAGTACGAGACGGAGAACCGTCACTATGCTCACGTGGACTGCCCTGGTCACGCC
>PJEL010000705.1_pt1 | contig 38280 bp, 52 predicted proteins | sample 1853271 | NCBI WGS metagenome assembly PJEL01 (sample SAMN08108733, study PRJNA415343) | Invertebrate metagenome, whole genome shotgun sequencing project. | host: Globobulimina | place: Sweden: Gullmar Fjord | collected 2015-08
AACAACCCTACCGCAGGAGTCATTTAGTCAAGAAGAACCTTGGAAAATAGTAGACAAATGGGAAAATAAAAGTTTACAAAAGAGAAAGAAATTGATTTACAAAGAAGAGATAGATTAAACATAATTTGTTAGAGTCCTTTAACATTTGTAGATTATAGAAGAATAAAAAAATAAAAATTTATAAAAAATTTGTAGAATAAAAAATAAAAATTTGTAGAATTATTTAGAGGTAGTATAATTTGTAGTTTTGTGGAAGTATCACTGTTATTATAGTATATAATAATTACAGCTAACATAGGTCAATAAGGCTTATGTCGATTACTGGAACCTTTGCCCGTGTTAGCTGTAATATCTATAGAAGGTATATTTTATATTAAAAACTAAAAGAGGTTCCTCCTGAGGAAGTCTATTAGTTTAAGCGCTTAAATGACTATTAAGTTTTTAATAGACTTTGTGGTAAGTCCTTTAAAATCAATCACTTAGCCTAGTTGGCATGATATTTGCTTAGAGCTATTTTATACTGACGTGGCTCAAAGTCTTTATATAAATATACTAATAAATAAGGTTAAAGTCAATAGCCAATCCAATTTAATTTAAATAAAGTATAAGAAGCTCCAGATAAAAAAGAGAATTCTCTTCAAAATTGAGGTCCTCACAGGGCAAGGAGGAGTAAAACGAGGGTTACCCGATACCATAACATCTGGAGATATTGAGGCCCTTAAACAAGCTAAGAATAAGCTGTATCTGTAACCTCTTGATATACCTATATTTAGATACCTCTTGACGATAAGTTACACACCCTAACTCATTGATGTAAACAAAGATATAAAATCCATATCATTTTTATATACTTTGTATCTCTAGAAAAATCAGGTAGTTATGGAACAAAAAGACAAAAGTTTACTTCTGTGTGCCATTCTGCAAACCTGGCAAGAGGTTGATTTTATTATATTTATGAAGAGAGAAAGGAAGAAAAAGTACTATTTTAAAGAGGTGTTTTGAATTTGGACCTACCTTAACTAATTGATTTTAAATGAATTAAGTGTGGGGGATCCCATTTTGAAATATCCCAAGTGACTGATTTAAAACAATTTAACTTTCTTATTTGTCTACTTTTCTCTCTCCTTCTGTCCAAAAGTCTCTTTTTTGGTTCCCTCAAATCAATTTCAGTGCAAATGGGAATATCCATAACTCAAGAGAATTCAAGTACTTACAGAGTATAAATAATACCTATTGTAAACAATTAACATTAGGGAAAAAAAGTCACCTATCACATCTACTTTAAATTCAGGGACTTACAGATCAAAATAACTAAAGTCAAGGCTTAATAGACCTTTTACAAAAGTTCCCACCTATATACAAGTGAAAAGCGAGCAAGGTATAATTAAGGAATTATTTTAGTCAAGTTTTTTTTTGTTTATCTCACCGCTTTTCGTCGTAGTAACAGTGAACTAGGAAAGGGAAAGTTTGCAGAATGGGAATGGTCTCTATATAACTATTTAAATCAATGACTTCTAGCTTATGGTCTATTAAGTTTTAGTACTCTCATTTGTTATTTCACCTATGCGAAAACACAATTTTCTTTACCTTTAACCATTCCATTTGTAAGTTCACAAGGTTGTGAACATTCCTAACACCATGATTTTAATAACTTTATATTTTCCAGAAGCTTAACAAGTAGAGAGTTGACTGTCTCGGAATCTCAAGACCCTTCCCAGCAAAAAAACATGGCAAAGGAGAAAAATCATTGACACATCTTATTGACATAAAAAGCAAAATTGGCTATTCAGAGGAGTATAGACCAATAGAGGTCTTTCCCCTTTTGCACGGCCTTTACGGAATGACAAGGATTCTCTTGACGGGTATATTACCCGAATTTTAAGAATTTACTAGGGTATTTTACCCGATATGACAAAGGAGAAGAAAATTGACAGAAGAAGAGAAGCACTTTACAGAATAAGAAAAGAAGAGTTTCTTCCTATCCTGTAAAGTAAGAGGTTAAACATACTTTGACCAATGTTTTTTAAACAAAGATTTACAATCATTAAAATAATTAAGGCTACATTGAGACTCTAAAACAAAAGACTGCTCTAAAAAGTCTTTGTATTTGAGCCTTGAATCATTGTATAGCTCTCTAAATACCTTCCCCCTTATACTATTTTTAAATATTTCAGATTCTTTAAGTGTATAATTATAAACTAGATAATCTTTTTCACGCCTTAAGTATGGGAATCTATCAAGAGCACACTTTAAAGTCTTTGGTTTAATATCAAACCCTGAAACCTTTACTTTCCCAAGAGGGCTAACTTTTACTATTTCAACTATTTTCAAGTATTTCAATTATTTACCTCACTTAAACCAATTAAATTTATAATATAACCACCAATAAATGGAAAGACCAACACCTGATAATCTAAAATTAAAAGAGGTGGAAGAACTCCATTGATAAAAGTCAGGTTCTAATGTAATGATGATACAAAAAAGATATAAAACAACAATAACAAGTACATTTCCGAGTAAACCTTTTAATATTTTCAATTTATTTCTCCATTCTACTATGGCAAACCAACCACCACAGCCACCAAAAAAAGCTCATAACAAGTATAGTAACTCTTAAGCCCTTATGAACACCAGAACTTAAAAGCCTTAAATCAATTTCAAAAGTAATAAACATAACTATTAAATAAAGTATGCTTACTAAATAGATATTCCAAAGTAAACCTTTTAATATTTTCAATTATTCCTCCTCTTTCAGCCTTTCCACGTCACCCCTATGAAATTCATTTGCATAATTAATTAAACTTTCTCTATCCTTTGGTATCTCAATATCTGAGTACTGTATTAAGTTTAAAGCATGGAATAAAAATTGTTTTGCGAGTCTTTCATCTATTTTAAAATTAAGCCCTCCACAAGATAAAGGAAGTGTAGCATAATCTAAGTCAACACCACTTAAATTAGCACCACTTAAATCAACACCACTTAAATCAACACCACTTAAATCAACACCACTTAAATTAGCACTCCTTAAATCAGCACCACTTAAATCAACACCACTTAAATCAGCCCTACTTAAATTAGCACTCCTTAAATCAGCCCTACTTAAATTAGCCCTACTTAAATTAGCACGTTCTCCACACTCTTCATCATTTAACCATTTTGCATGACTATCTAATACTTCTTTTAATTCTGTCTTATCCATTTTTTTATCTCCATAAGAAAGGAGGAACCTTAAATTCCTCCTGAGTAAGTCTATTAATTTTTAATTACTATAGTCTTTTGCCCATTTTTCTCTTTTTCTGTGCATTTAGCTAAGAGATTTTTTTGTTTCTCAATATTATCGAGGTTTTTATCAACCATTTCATTAAACTTTTCCCGTTGAACTGCCAAACTATCCTCATCAAGTTCGCAGATATATCCAAGGATCACCTCCGTTTTTTCATCATTACTATCTTTACTCTTTTTCAGCATCTCCTCGAATCTATCTTTGTTGAATTTGGCTTTAGGTTCAAAAACAAAAGTGTCCCCACGTGTTTCCGCCTCTTTAATCCTTCTGGTGATTGTGTATTTTTTAAGATCTTCCCGCACTTGTTCAACACTGCCAGCATTTAAAGCTACTTCTAATTCTTTTTTAGGTATCTCAGAAGCTTTATAGATACTCGCTAACACCTCGCATTTTTTCAGACTAATTTTACCTTTGTTCAATAAATCAAGAAGTTGATCATTTTCACGAACTCCTTTAATTCTGTAAACTAGGCTAGGTGTACATTTTTCAATGCTACATATTTCGTTAACAGATAAATCATTGGCAAGAAACTTTAAAATCCTGTCGTGATTATCCTTACTCTCATCTTTCGAGTCCTTTGCTCTTTTATTAAATTGAGCAAGAATTGACATTACCTTAATTTCGTGATCAACATCAAGAGAAAACTTAACAACTCGACAAAGGATAGTTTCACCATGTTTCCACTTGTGCATCTCCATAAGTTTTTTAACAGCACCATAGCGATGACGGCCTGAAATGAGTACACCATTCTCATCACAAGTAGGCGGTTCTAATATCCCTTGAAGCTCAATAGATTGCATGTGCCCTTTAAAGTGTGGGCTGTCTAAATCAACGGAACGGTCTTCATAGTGAGTGATAGATAATTCCTCAATCTTTACCTGTTTCATTTCATAAGTGTAATTTTCATCAAGAATGGTAATTGTGTTGTTTGCTTCTACTTCGTTTGTGTTCTTCATTTTAATTTCTCCTGAGTTATTAATTAATATTTATAAGTTTTTTAAAAGTTTCATTCATTTCGTTTTTGAGTTCTTTATTATTTGTCTGGAAGTACTCTATATCTCTGTCTATCAATATCTAGAATAAAAGGTATAGACTCATAAGAGTTGCCCACTCTAAATGACTTTTTAAACTTTTGTAAACATCTTCTCTAGTGTTTATAAAATGTATATTACCTTGTAAATCTTCAATACTGTTTTCAGATCTAAAGAAACAAGTATCATTAATTTTAAACACCCCATTATATAAAAAGTATATCCTTTCCACGGTATTATTAATACTTAAGTATTTAACCATTTTTCCTCCTAAGGAAGTCTATAAATTAAAGTTTCTATTTGCTTTGTCAAATCTTTATCTGTAATTACATGGAAGAGGTAAAGAGCATCATCCAAAACAGTTTTTATATGCTCCAAACTAGCATTCATCGAATCACCAGTAAAATAGATATTAACAATAGCGTTATCAATTTCATTCATCCAAGTAAAAACTTTTACAATCAATTTCTTTTCGTCCTCAGTAAATTTCATTTGTCCCTCCTCCTGTATTAATAGTATACTTAATTTTTTGAATTAATGCAAGTATTTTTTTCAATTATTTTTAATACATCGTGTAACTCATTTAAACCTAACTCACTAGCACACAAAATATTAATTTTATCAGAATTAATATTATTAGTAAAATTAATATTTAACCCGTTTACACTTAAATCAGAGATGTATTTAAACATATAATAACATTTACTTCTATTAGATAAAGTTAAAGTTATTTTATCATAACAAGAATAACACATTTCAATAGTGTAAAAATAATCTAAATTTTCTACAGTTAAATTCATTCTCCCACCCACTCCCATTTATTATCTATTAATAAATAATCTTCCCTTATTTCAGGTCTTAATTTAAAAGCGAGTTCATAGGCTTTTAAACTCCGATTTTCAAAAAGAGTACACTCTTTTCCCCCATTTAAAAAAGTATATCTTGCACAGTTACTTCCTATATCTTCATCACTCCATTCATAAACAATTTTAATCTTTGGAAATTTTTTACTAATTTCTTCAACAATACTAGGTACACCTGACCATGCTGTATGAAAAACAAATATATTTTCAGAAACCTTTTCCGTGTCATAACTGTTCCATTTTGAACCCCAAGTATTACAAGCCCAGTTTATACAATCTCGTGTATCTTTAGGCATAGGGATAATTTTCATAAAGTCGGGAAAATAGGAAGTCCCATCTAATTTAAGACTACTATACTTTTTAAAAATTAATTCAATTACCTCTGAGTTACCTGTAAACTCAAGTTTATTTTTTACATGGTTAGGCATTTTACTCTCCTTGTGATTTAAATTTATTATCGAATACAATTATACTATCTAGCACTTTGAAGTCAAGATATTCACCAGCCTTTTCTAATTTCTTTTTTACTTCCATGTCGGCATAAGAAAAACTATCAGAGCCAGAGGGGTGGTTGTGAATCATTATAATAGATCTAGCCATACACAAAGCTATATGTTTAAAGAGTCGCTTGAAAGGGACCATACAGTGGAAAGTGTCACCCTCATAAACTAAATAGTCTAGAACCTTGTTAGAGTTATCTAGAAGGATGAATTTAATCTTTTCATACTCACAGTGGTACATATCACAAAAAAAAGGTTTCAAGTCTTTGCTCATGTTAATAGAACACTTTTCCTGTGAGATATCTTTTTTTAAGTTTAACTCAACTTCTCTTACAGCCCTATCTAATTCTTTCATTTCTACTCCTCGTTTAAACTCTGTTTCAAACTATCATTTCAAGTACACATTAAAGATAACACCAAAAAAGGGAAAAGTCAATAGGCAATCAATCTTTTTTAAAATAAATAGACTTCCTCTGGAGGAATACCTCCTATATAATGTAATGAACGAACCTAAAAATAACTATAGCAAGAATTATGCCAAGAAAATAAAATTCCCTTTTTATCAATTCCCTCAACCTCTTGTTCAACGACTCATTAACGCCTCGTTAAGGACCTTTTAACACGCTTGTAACTCCGGGAGTTTTTTCAAAATCATCAAATTCAACAACTCACTAACTATTTAACTCACCAAATTGACCTCAAGAGGAAGTCTATTAAGTTTAAGCGCTTAAGGTCTATTAACAGAGAAGGACCTCTATATATAATGTAATAGGTTAAGCTAAGTCATTGAGTTAAAACAACTTAACTTTTTAAAAGAAACTTTTTAAAAATAAATTAAATAAATGTATCTTTTCTTGGCAAAGTGCTCCGACATTATATATATTACTATTGTAAGGTTAAGACAGAGAGCATTTAAAGAGAGTCTCTAACGAGATTAAGTAATAATAAAGTAAAATGCTCCTAGATTACCACTACAATTTTCTTTGACATTTTCGGTAAGGTAAGGCCCTCCAATAAATTTGAGAGGCCGTCTTACCTAATAGACTTTTAAGCGGTTAAGTTAATAGACTTCCTCCAGAGGAACTAAATAACTTAAAGTGATCCTTAGCTTAAGAGTCTACTTCCTTTCTAGATTAGTCTTACTTTTCTAGGTGAAGGGTTCATTTCTAGGGGTCATTTCTAAACTTAAACTTAATAGACTTCCTCAAGAGGAAATCAAACTTACAGGAGTAAAAATGGAATCAGCAGTAACAAAAATGGTAAACCTGCCAACACAAGACGTTCAACTCTCACAAATTAAAGAGTTACCAGATTCATTAAGACAACACAGCAAAGAAGATCCTGCTATCATTGAATTAGCAAAAAACATTAGTGAAATTGGTCTTTTAAATAACTTTTCTTGTGTACCAAGAATTAATGAAGACACTGGTAAACAAGAGTATATCATTGCTGACGGTGCTAGCCGTAGAACAGCACTTGAGTTACTTAATGACCAAGGAATTCTTAAATCAGATATTATCACAATAGGGTTACTTCCTGAAGATACTACTGACGACGAAATATATGCAATGCAAATCGCTGGTAATGCTTTAGTTCAAGAAACTAAAACACCTCAGTTCATTACAAAAATGTATTCAATTAAATACAACAATGATGCTATTGATACTGACGAGAAACTTGCAGCGTTTTTAGGTATGTCTGTCAAAAAAGTTAAAGACTTATTTAAAACAGCTAAACTTCCTAACTGTATGCGTGAAGCATTGAGTGCAGGAGACATTTCTATGGGTGCGGCTCTAGCGTTATCAACACAACGTAGTGACATTACTACTGAGAATGAGAATGAAGTTTTAGAGTTTGCAAAAGCTAATTCAGTTAAAGACTTAACAGAGTTTCTTTTGGAAGACATTGCTCTCAGACAAAAAAGTAAAAGCGATGCTAAACGTGGTGTAAAAACACAGTTTATCCCTACACCAAAATTAGTAAAAGCAGTTGATTTAGATTCTCTTTACTCTACATTAACAGCAGATGAAGCTGCAACCGAGTATGAAAAAGGCCAGCAAGATCTTATTAAAAAGATTTATTCAATGGACCCAGAAACTCTTGAAGCTAAAAAAGTAGAGTGGAACGCAAAATACGGTGAAAAAATTGAGAAACAACTTGCTAAAGAGCAAGAGAAAAAACAAAAAGCCATTGATTTCTTGGAAGCATCAGGAATGGTAGTAACCGAAAATGATGAAGTAACCGTTGAGGATTAATGAACTATGTGAACGAGCTTCTTCTCTAAGTAAAGAGAAGGGCTTCGACACAGAATCAAGACCAGTCGCCTCCTCATTGATGTTAGTAGTAACAGAATTATCAGAGGCATGTGAAGCTGACAGAGAAGGAAATTACTGTAGAGTAGTAGATATAACAGAGCTACCTAAAGAGGGTTTTAAATCTCTTGTCAAGGATACCTTTGAAGATGAGTTAGCCGATGTTGTAATCAGAGTAGCTGATTTAGCAGGGTCGTTAAACATCGATCTGGAATCTCATGTAAAAGCTAAATTAAAATATAACGAAACTAGAAAAATGAAACACGGAAAGAAATATTAAAATGAGTAAAGACTTAGTACAAAATGATCCAACCTTAGCAGCATTAGCTGTAACTGAAGAAGAAACAAAAAAACAAACGGAAGCTCTATCAGATAGAATACCTAGCCTCAATCTTATCCAAGGGGACAATCCTGTAGTGAGAGCTAAAAAGGCCACACATGGTGACTGGTATGACTCACTGAATGAGCAAGCTCTTGGTGAAACAGTGGATGTCTTAGTAGTAGCTAGAAAATATATTGTTCGAGCTTTCGAAGGACAAAATGACTTTAAAGAATCTCTATTCTTAGAAGCTGGGGAAGACCCAATTTCTTCAAGAAAACGACTTGACTTTGACAAAAGCTGTAGAGATAAGGGATACAAATGTAAAGAGGGACATGATCTTTTAGTTTATCTCCCTAAGTATAATGTCTACAGACATATTTGGTTTAAAGGAATGATGAGAGAAGATGGAATCAAAGTCGTTAGTGCTGCTATCTTTGAAGGGCAAAGACAGATTCTTACTCTTACAACTCGCTTTGAAGAATCAGATAATAAAAAGTTTAACTGGTATAGAGTAGACTTAACAGAAACAAAAAAGACAGGCGTACCTCCAGAAATGGACAAGCCTTTAAAACAATTCTCTTTTTCTAAGGAAGAGGAGAAAACAGAAGCAGAATCTCCTACGAGAGTAAGATAAAACTCTTAGGCGTAACACTGCCAAATATGTCTGTGCTCCAACATAATCTGGAGGAGCCAGACCTTTTCAAGACCGAAGGGTATAGACTCCCGAATGGTCGTCCTAGTTATTCACCGATTGATCTTTCGGTGGCATTGTTCGAGACCTATCGGACAGGTGAAAAAATCAAAAATTTAAAAAAGTGGTTTCAAGAAAACAGAATAAGACAAAGTGAGCATTTCACTGTAGTCTATGTAGAGATGAATGACTCTATAGTCTGGAACAGTGTAACTGTCTGGAAAAAAATCAGTGAGAGTAACGAAGCAGTAAGAAAGCTGTTTCAACTTAATGCTCCGTTAACATGGGGAGGTCTATCTTAATAGACTTCCTCTAGAGGAGAAACTTATGAATAAATTTGAGTACCTAGAAAAGCACAGAGAAACGTGGCATTGGATTGTCGAGTATTTTAAACACATGCCTGAGTATGAACCCTGTTGCTCGTTAACCACTTGTACGGTTAAAGTTTGTATACCCTTACCTGAATATCTATCTAAGAATTGTTACGCTTGTCACTTTGCCCTTAGTTTGAAAGATAGTTCATGTAATGACTGTCTCTTAAACTTTAAGTATGGTTGCTTTAATAAACAGTCTTTATACCAGAAGTTAGAACAGTCTGTAGACATAAACAAAAAAATAGAAATAGCAGAATTGATAAGAGATGCTCCTGTAAATCCAATACATTTTACTGTTCAGGAAATCTTGGAGTTGGAGTCATTTCCCATATCAGACTTAAAAAGATTGAGGTATGAATGAAAGATAAAGAGTTTATAGACAAATTGAAACGTGCTATTTCAGAAAGAAACCTTACTAGACTAGTGTATGAAGGAAAGCCAAAGAGAACTAACATTCTAAGCAAAGACGAAATCCTAAATCTACGGATAACATTAAACACAACAAAATCAGTAAAAGAATTTCTAAATAGAATATAAATTGTCGGAGACTTCATTAATTATAACTTAAATTAATTTAGGTTCACTTATTTTTTATTATAGAGACCTTGAAGTCAGTCTCACTTAACAGGAGTTATTCCTAGGGGCGAAAGCCCCGTAACCGAGGTATCAATTAATGAACAACTTATTCAAATTATCATGTTTCCTTTTAGCCCTATGTATTTCATTACCACTAAGCACTTGCTTAAATGAATCCCTAGATTTTAAAGATATTTTAGACATTCGATTCTTTATAGTCACAGTCCTGTTAACATTCCTATTTTACTTAACTCTTAGGAGATTTTGATGACCTCAGTATTAATAACTATAACTGCTCTCTGTATTTTCTTCGGAGGGATTACAATAGGTATGCTTATCAAGAAAAATAAAGAGATAATTAACTCTAATAGACCTCCTCGGGAGGAAATATGAATAACACTTACCAACCTAATCCAAACTATATCATGCAGAGAGGTAAGCATAAAGGCTACCCAGCTAATGAAGTACATGACATGGATTACCTAGTCTGGTATTACAATCATGTTAGCAAGGATGTATTTCTGGATAAGAAAGGAAATAGTCCTTTATCCAACGAGGGAGATGAATCTACTTATATTGGTTTGACTTCCTTTAATTTCTACCCTAACCATGAACTTTTTATGTTTAGCTTAGAGGCAGTACAGGAGGAAGTATGAACTACTCTAAAATTTGGAAAAAGAAGAATTTTCATAACATAACTCCTCATTTTCACTGGTGGAGCATTCCTGTAGAGTGTTCAGAAAACATATTATGGAAAGTAGTAGGTCTTGTTTGTATAGTCATTGAAAACATATTATATATTCAATATAAAAGAAAATTCAGTAAACCAGAATGGACAGGAAGGAACTTTAAATGTATGAAAAAATAGAAGTATCTTCACTCAATACCTCTGAGAGAAAACAGTTAGCTAAATTCTACCACCAAAGACACATTGCTGTTTGGAGGGAAGTTAGACGGTTATATCTCTTAGATCCTGATAATCTTATGTCCGAGTATAAATTAGAAGCATTTAATGAACTAGGATATCCTCCGGTAAAAGTATACTGTTATGGTTGTGAGATGGACAAGCGTAGGTGTATCTCATGTCTTTTTCAAGTAAACCGTGAGTTACATTGCTTAGATGGTCTCTATAGAAAATTAATCACAGTCAATAAACATAATATAAAAGAGTCAATAAACATAATAAATCAAATAATTAATTTCCCAATCAAAAAGGAGTACTTGTGAATGATCAGTTATTAAAAGTAATTAAAGAAACATTACCTGAAATGCAGGTAGAAGCAATTACAGAGATGTCCCAAGAGAATAAAGAACTCAAAGAAAACGTCTCACTCCAAGCCTCTACTATTAAGAGTATGGAAGAGAATCAGAAGCACATATCAGAAGCACACGACCAAACAAGTATTGAATTAAATAAAGCCCTGGGTAAAATAATCCAATTAGAAGACAGAGAAGCTGTATTAGTTAAGAGAGAGAAAGATGTATTAGCTGGAGAAATTAAACATGCCGTGGCTATAGCGGTCTCTGAGGAAAAAAGTAATCAAGTATCTCAAGCAGTGGGTATGTTTAGATGTGCTTTTGCTAATAGAACAGTTAGGGAAGATGTTTTAAAGCACATAACAACTGAGACTCCTCAATATGATAATATCTATAATCAAAATGGGTATACTGACACTAAGTTTTCTGGAGTTACTAAGGAAAGCGTTCCAGTCACAGAAACTAAAACTGTGGTGGAGGAATAATGAAAGTAAAACTAGTTAAAGTCCATGACAACACAGACGTAACTAACCAAGAACCTCTGGTAAAAAAGATAGCTGGAATCTGTTATGGGTTCGACAAAGACTCTTCACCAGAAGCGGCTAGTCTATTTATCACTAAGCATATTATAGAAGGTGGACACTGGAGTTTACTTAGGCATCATAGCTGGACGATTAAGTTAGGAAGATTCTGGCTTGAACAGAATTTATTATTCATGCCTGATGAACTTAGAAGATTTTTAAATATTCACTGGGAAGATGGTCCCTTAAGAGATGTCTGTGAAGTAAATACTACTATACATACTTGGTATAAATTTTATAATTGGGTAAACCAATATGGTAGTGATGGAGCAAAAGGAGTCAATGACTTAGAGATAACTCCCCTTAAAATGATGTTTCCAACTCTGTTTGGTCCTTGGGATTGCAAAGAGAGTTCAGTACGAAGTATAAGAAGAGCTCCTCAGTACACAGGGTACACCTTTAAAGTAACTGGAGCCTCAAGAGGGTATACTCATGAGCAAGTAAGACATTCCTTTGACACTAATTATACTCAGAGATCCACTCGGTACGTAAACGAGGATGGGTTTAACGTGGTTTATCCTCCTCTTGAATACATGTGCCTTGAGGATAAGGAGAATTGTCATGATATCATGTTCAAAGTAATACAAGGAATAAAACGTGCTTATCAAGAAGCAGTAGAACTCGGAGTCAAACCTCAGGACGCCAGACAGATCCTACCAATAGGAATCCATTCAGACATCTATGTCACCGTGAGTGCTAGAGAGTTAGAACATCTCAAGGCTCTAAGGGTAGATGGGGCTACCGGGAAGCCTCATTGGGAGATCAAATCTGTAGTTAGTGAAATGCTTAAGTTAGTGGAGGAATTATGAAACTAGATGTAAGAGACCAGTTGAAGAATTTAGAGAACCTAGGTTTAGCAGTTCCAGAGTTACAGGATGCCCTTCCTTTACTAAGTGTTTCCGCTATGCACTTACATGAAATAGTTGATGTTCCACACATTGATGAACATACCGCTTATGACTTTAAAAAGAAACTATTTGGAGATTTTCTTTTTGAAGCTGCTAGAGTTGCAAGTATCTTAAATGTAAACCCAGGAGCATGTTTACTTGAAGCACAGAAAAGAGTAAATGATCGTTGTGGTGAGGTTTCTAAAAAGTTACAAGCCAAGGAGTTTGTCAAGTCTTTATGGGAGGAGACTAAATGAGAGAAAGAAAACTAATTAAGAGTTACATCATAGATGGCAAACCTGTTACCTGCATGGGAAATGCTGGAAATCTAAATTTATATAGAACTGGTAGTGAAGAACCTGAAGAGACTACTATCTATTTTGTAAACAAGTCCAAATTAGTAGTAAGTTCATTGGAAGTTAGAAGTGATATGTCTCAAGGTTCTGGGTATCTGTCAAGGCTTAGACTTGTGGAGGAAACTAAATGAGAGAAGTGTTAGCCTTTATAGTTATATGTGTTATAATCCTCCTTTATGGTTCTTACGTTCACCATACTGCCACCATAAAAGCAGTACCAGATAAAATATACATCCCATACACTGTAATAACCCACAGATTCACAGGGGAAAAGGATTATAACTTCTCTAAAGCATATTATCAAGACAGTTCGTCAGCTGCTCAATCTCATAAAAACCTTGAGTGTATTTGGGAAGTATATGAGCTAGAGTATAAAATATTAAAAGTTAATAGACTTCCTTAGGAGGAATGATGAGTTTTAAAGTACCTGAGAACTTTAAAGGAAAAACTGACTCTCAGATAAAAATTAGAATGGATGTAGCTTGTAAGAATACTGCTAGTTGTAAAAATATAACTAGTTGTGATGAGTGTCTATTTGATAGGGATGACATAACGGAAGAACAAAAGAAACAATTCTTAGAATGGGAGAAGGAGAATGAAATATAAAATACCAAAAATCTCAGAAGAGTTAAAGAATGATATTTCTACCAGAGATTTAAGTGCTCCAGACATCCTTGAGGAGTCTATGATAGATGGTTGTTTAGAAGGAGGAATACAGGATCTTAATAGGTGCACTGACTGCTCTACCTGTATATTCAGAACAGGTTCAGAAACTCTTGAGGAAAGAAAGAAACAGTTTAAAGAATATATCATGGAGGAAAAGAAAAATGTATAAAGGTGAATTTACAGCAAGAAATCTTGAAAACAAAGCATTACACCAACAGTATATCCAAAACTGTGTAGGTCAACGAGGGACACCAACTAGTAGAGGTGCTCGATTATTCTGGGATTCAAAAAGAAGAGGACCTATTAAAAAGCGATGAAAAAAAAAGAAAGAATTTCTCTGGTAACCAAAAAAGGTAACAAAGTATTTGCTATGAGTCAAACACAAGTGGCTAAAGCAATTGCAGATTCAATTAGGGGAAAGACAGAGAAAAAGATGTCTGATAAAGACATAGCTGTTCTCATGGATGTCAAAGCAGAGTTCATCATAGAGTTGGAAAACACTGATCCTCGTGAACTCAATCGGAAACAATATACGAAGGAAAGGAGAGTTAATATCAACGATTTCATTAACTATATGGTAGCAGTCGATCTGCTTGGAAAGGATTTAAAGTATGCATGAAAAGGTATACCACCCTACTTATAGAGCAGGTAAGACTCTTAAGACTAAGTTATTAACTTATAATCGAAAAGGTTCTCCAATTCCCAGGGAAGATTGGGTTAATAAATGGGTGCCTTATATCCCAGCAGTCTGGAAACAGGACCTTATTCCTAGGAATGAACTTAATTCTCAAATTCACCCTGCTTACTCGGGTGGAGAAATAAAAGGTGTTCTTTGTAAGAGAACCGTTTTAGATGAGAATCCTTTTGAAAGATGTCCAACACAAGACCAGGACTCCTGGAATTCATTTATAAAAGAAATAGCTCTAAACTGTAGAGTACCTCACGATATAATAAACCCTAACCTAAACTTAAAAGGAAACAAAATGAAAGATTTCAACGGAATTTCATATGGTCAAGTAAGTAATGTATTATCAACAATTAAAGGTCTTGCTTTCTATAACAGAATGGGAAGTTATTTTTACATCTCTGACGGAGAGATTAAACCTTTAGATGAAGCTTATGCCTGTCATCGTATCCCTGTATTCGCAGAGTTAACCGACGCTATTTATGAGGGAGATAACTACTATTATGTTAAAGGTGAATTCTACCTACAAAAGGAAACAGATTACTACAAAATCACAGCCGAAGGGTTAGAAAAAACGCCTGAAGAGTTCTCGGTAATGACTAAAACAGATGTAGGTGAGTTCACTACAAGACTTACTTATGTAGGTATGTAATGAGAATAACTATTGTCAAAGGGATGTTCCAGATTGAAAATAGTTATATCCGAGGTGTCACTAATTATAAAAAGTTCAAGGAAGACACTGAAGATCTAAAAGCTTCCCTCTCAGGTAGATCCTGGGACGGTGAGTTAAAAGTATGGAAAGCCCCAATCAATGAAAGAAATGCTTTTTGGGTAAAGTATCAATTGGGTGATAATCCATATGCTTTATATGAAACTCCACTGGATGAAGACCTATGGAAAAAAGTAATTGAAAAACACCCAATCAGTAAGCCTCTTAGAAAAGCTCAAAAACCTATGGTTAGTAGAATGATACAGTATAGACGTACTGTTGAAGCTGCTGAGATGAGGCTAGGTAAAACTCTGTGTTTCATTCTAGCAAGTAAGTATCTAGATTTACCGGCTTGGTTTATAACCCCTAAGACTGCTATTGAAGATATTAAGCTTGAATTAGAAAAATGGAATTACAGTGGTAATACTGTGGTCATGACTTACCATAAGTTTACTGAACTGCTCCAAGTTGTACCTGATCAAGTTCCTCCTATTGTTTGTTTCGATGAGTGTCAAGCGCTTAAAGATCCTACAAGTAAGAGAGGTAAAACTGCTAGGGAACTTAAGAGAGCTATGAGTTCTAAGTATGGTAATGACTATTATATCTGGTTACTCTCTGGAACACCTGACAGTAAAGATCCTCTGGATTGGTGGAATCTATGTGAGATTCTAGAGCCAGGGTTTTTGCGTGAGAGTAATAAAAACTTACTTAAGAACAGGATTTGCCATACCTATAAACAGGAAACTGCTACAGGTAGAACGGTAAATGCTATTGATAAGACTAAAGGTAAAAAAGGTTTTATTGAGGAAGAGATCAAAGCTCTCGGGAAACGTATGTCTGGTCTAGTTCAAGTGTATACAGTTGATGACTACACTGATTTAGATCCTCTAGAATTTGTTGAAAAAAGATGTAATATATCTGGAAAAGTTGCTAATGCAATACGCTTAATTAGTAAAACTAAGTCAGGTATTGAACTCCAAAATATGTTAAGACAAATTGATGATGGGTTTCTATATCAGTATCATCCTATTGATCCCGTCACGCTTAAAAAGGAGAGGAAAGCATCCTTAGAGTTTTATACAGGAAAGGACGAGGTGTTTAACGAGTATCTAGATCACTTTTCTCAAACGACTGGAAGACTTGTTGCATATGCTGCTTTTACAGAATCGGTTAACAAAATAACTGATATGGCTGTAGCTAAAGGGTGGTCAGTAATTAAGATCAGTGAGTCACGGGAAATTGCAATAGGTGATCACAGTCTTAAGGAACTTAAGTTAGCTCTAGATGCTGACAGGGATGACGGAACTGTAGACAAAGTTATTGCTATCTCTCAGTGTGATTGTGGTAACTTGGGTAAAGAATACAGTGCAAGTAATACAATTATATTTTATTCTAATTCTAATAAGCTTGGTGAGAGACGACAAGCAACATTTAGAATTAATTCCGAGAATTCTAAACACAAGAGAAAGTTTATAATTGATCTGATCCATATGAAAATCAGTGAAATCTTACTTCAAAATCATAAAGACAAGAAGGAAGTTACTGATATTCCTAAGGAGGAACTAATGGGTTCCATAAGAGATGATCTTAATAGACTTCCTCAGGAGGAAAAAGATGAGAGTACTGGTAGTTGATTACATTCCTACAGATATACCTTCCAACATGGCTTACGATAACTTAGGAAAAGTATTCCCTGTTATTCAAAAGTTTCAAAACAAGGTTTCGGTTAAAACTGAAAAGGGTCATCTGTATCTCAGTAGAGAAAATGTAGTAGACGTAACAGAGTTATCTGAGAATGAAGTTAGCTCTGTAGTCAAAATCTTCAAAATCAGTGGAGTCATGAGAAACAAGTGTATCAAGGCTTTGAAAGAAACTGGTCATGTGGACTTGGAAGAAGTAACTCAGGAAGTTGTCAGAGAAATTGAGATAGGTTTGACCAATCAGGCAATTAAACTCGGGTTAGAATGATTAGGGTAAGGGTACCTCAAGTGAGGTATACCTACTTGAAACCTACCACAATTAAACTGGGTCTAGAATATACGCTTGTTAATAAAGACTTTATAGAAATAACTTATAGAGGTCTTATGCTCTTAACAGTGTATCAGGTTAAGTGGGTGGATATATTTCAGGATTCTTTTATCTCTGATCATATTACAAAACGGGTAGGGAAAATTCTTCTACTTAGAACTAAATTTAAAATTAATGAATTGCGAGGGTTTTATGAATCATAGAGTTTGGGATCCGATGCACAAAAACTATTTTCAAGATACTTACCTAAATCAGAAAGGAGACCCTTTTATCCCTGGCCTTCATTCATTACTTCTTCGCCTAAATAGTGGAAAAGTCCAGATGGGATCAGGGATACTAGACTCTAAAGGTACTGAGATATTTGAAGGAGACTTGGTTTCTTTAGAAAACTGTACACCTAAAGAGATGTTAGTCTGTTGGGATTCAGGAGTATTCTTTCTCGCTAGTCTTTCAGGAGAATACTTAGCAGACATTTATTATTGTAAGAAAGAAAGTAACAAAACTAAAATAGTAGGAAATATTAATCAAAAGGAGAAGTCTAATGAATAATACACAGTGGAGTAAGTTTTTAAAAGGTAGTGAAGTAGTTTCTGTTTATAAAGAGGAACTTGAGTTTGACAGAACTAAAGATAAGCTAGCTCTTATCAGAAGAGAAACATCAAAGATAGCTGATTATCAAATTGTAGAAGACAATGACAGAGTGTACCTTCTAAACAAAACAGGTATCACTGTAAAAGATATCTATGGTAAGATTCATGAGATCCTTTCTTCCTACACAGACAAAGGTGTTGAACTCTTTTCCATTAAAAAAGAGATTTTAGATTTCTCTGAGGAAGCCCAGATGTTTCTTAACAAAGACAAGTGTTTAGCTTCCAATGAGGATTGCTCATTTATAGCAAGGTGTTCCGCTTTCGATAAGTCTGAGATTTCAAAAGCTCTTGAGAGTGTAACTGGTAATTTTTATGTTAATTTTGAATATAGGGAGATAGTGTGATTAAGAGAGACAAATTAGATATTGATAAAGTAAAATTCTATTTGAATGCTAAACCATTTGCTTATTTTGAAGATTGGAATTTGGCTCCAAATGTAGGTGAGGATATTCGAATGGAAAGAAAAAATTATAGGGTAACTAGGGTACTCAATGACTATGATTCTGGAATACTAAAAGTGTATGTGAGGGAAATATGATATCCGTATTAAATAAAATCGAGATACACGAACTCCGAGATGTTAAGTATGAACTTAAGAACCCTGAGACATTTGTATTGGAAGGTAAGGTCTCTGACTTATTTAAGTGTTCTTGTAAATATACGGGTACTTTAGCAACTGCTCAGGGTGGTCTAATAATAGACTATGTAGGCTCTCGTGTAGAGATTTATGTGCACCCAGGATTTAGATATGATGGACCTTCAGGAGCCAGAGACACCAAAGACTTCATGGTTTCATCTTTAATTCATGACATCTTTTACCTATTAATGAGAATGGAAATACTTGATAGGTCATTTAGAAAAACGGCTGACAGAGTTATGAAAGCTCTCAATATCCATTATGGAATGTCTAAGTTCCGTGCTTGGTATACCTACCGTGCCGTGCGATTCGGAGGAAGAAAAAATGTATTTCCTGAAAAGATGACTCTAAATAAATGTGATAGAGTAGAGGTATGAGTAATATAATTCATTATGATACTGAGTCGATAGGGTTTACAGGGGCTACAATGTTAATTCAGTATGCTGAAGACAGAAACAGAGAAATTGTATTATGGGATATCTTTGATAAACCTGTTTTGGAAACTCTCCAATTGATTCAGTATATGATGAATTCTACTCTAGTAGGTTTCAACTTAGCTCATGACTCTTTCCACCTAGCTAGGACATTTAATTGTCTTGCTCAGTTACCTCCACATGAGAACCCAGATCCTTGGGAGTATGCTCATGTGGAAACTACAATGGAAACTAAAAAGTACTGTCTTAAACCTGCTGGTGCTGTGGACTTAATGATCGTCGGGAGAAAAGATGAACTCCAGATAGCTATGAAGCAGAAGCCAATTAGGTTTACAAGAGTTCCTAGAGTAGCTGCTCAAGAGTTAGTTAACACTGTGGATAGTCTCCTTGAAATTCCTAGTATCTGTCATGCTAAAGGGAAAGGGAGGGTTTGGGATATTCTCGATATTAAAGATGGTGAACACTTCGGTCTTTCACCCAATGAAATTGGAGAGAATAAAAGAGCTAAAGAAGCTGGACTAGACTTACCTTTCCCTGTGGACAAAGACTTCGTTAATATCAGATTACCTTTCAGACCCTCCGGAAGTCTTAAAGATATCTGTAAACATATTCTTGGAAGGACTGATACAGAAGCCTTTGAAGACCACGGATCTAAATGGAGTGAGGAAGCTTTTAACCCAGGTTCAGGAAAATGGATAAGTGTATTCCATGAGCACTACGCTGCTTGGAAACATGACCCAAAGAAAAGAGAGTATGCTAGGAGAGATGTAGAATACACCTATGAATATTATGATCATCTGGGCCAACCAAAAGCTGATGGTGAATCTATGCTTGCTGTTATGGTAGGGAATACTTACTGGAGCGGGTTAGCTATTGATATGGAGGAATGTGAAAAACAATATAACCAATTGGAACCTAAAGTTCTTGAAGATAGTAAGATCCTAAATATCAATAAGCCTGCCGAAGTTCTTCCCTACCTACACGAGCACTTAGATGAATTGTCCAGAGTAGGTGTTACTAAAACAGATAGCCAGACCATTCATGCTTTAATAGACTTCCCCGAGAGGAAAGTTGCTGAGAGAGCAGAATTCATAAGAGATGCCAGAGCTAGAGAACAAGAGATGAGGCTACTTAAAAAGATTAAAAAAGTAGGTAGACTTCATGTAACTTTTCAAGTCTCTGGAACTCGAACGAATAGGATGTCTGGTGGTGATAGCCTTGAAGGAGCTAAGGGTAGTATCAATCCTCAAGGGATTAAAAAGTCTGATATCAGAAAGATGTTTACTCTGGTGGACAAAGGTGAGTTATTATCTATGGGTGATTTCGATGGTTTCGAGGTATCTATATTCGATGCTGTCTATAAAGATCCTGAGTTACATAAGGACTTGCTCTCTGGAAAGAGTGTTCATGCTTTGTGGGGAATGTTTCTTTACTCTATGACCTATGATGAGATTAAATCTAAATCAGGTGTTAAAGCTACTGAGGATGATGGTTATTACTCTAGAGCTAAAAACTCCTTTTTCGCTGGAATCTATGGTGCTCAACCCCCTAAGATAGCAGAGATCACTTGGCTTGATGAGCAGGATGTATTGAAAGCTACTGAACATTTCAGAAGTAAATACTCCAAAATAGGTGAAGCTGAGGAAGCAATGATTAACGATCACTCTTGCCTTATACAAAAAGGGGAAGTTGGTTCTGCAATTATTTGGAATGACCCTAAGCTATTTGTAGAGACTTTTCTAGGCTTCCGACGCTACTTTAAATTAGAGTATAGTATTATCAAAACTCTGTTTGATTTAGCTCAAGACCTCCCAGAAGAGCTTACTGATTTTGACCCTTCCATAGAAATATGGAGACGTGACAGACCTCAAAAGATCAAGGGTTGTGTTATGAGTGCGTTGTTTCACTCTTGCTTTCAGATGATGTCTACTATTCTAAGGGTAGGTGGAAATGTTAAAATCCAAAGTCCTGGTGGTGAAATAACTAAGGATCTTCAAGTTAGATTAGTTGGTTTTCAACCTCAAGGGATTAGTGAATTTCATGTTAAACTATACAATGTTCATGATGAAATCTTAGCTGTGCACAAGGCAGAGTTAGTTGATAAAATAGAAGAAGCTGTTGAACAGTTCATTAAAGATTATAAAAAACATGTTCCCTTACTGGGAATGAAATGGGAAAAGGATGTGCCTGCTTGGAAGTATTCTGTGAAGAAAAAAGGTAAGTTAATCCCTTTGTTTAAGGGAACTAATGGTGTAATAACTTATGGTTATGAATTTGAGGCTAAAGCTACTGAAGGATATCTAAGGAAGTTTAACCACAACCTAGAGACTCTAAATACCTGGAGTGATATTCAGTTAGAGAAAGCTGGTTTTAATGAACTTGAAATTAAAGGAATAAGAGATGGAAATACTAAAGAGAGGAACTAAACATTTACAGGAAAAAGTTTATGTAGGAACTTGTGATTCTTGTGATTCTATTATTAAATATGAAAAAGATGAAGTACAAGGTACTCTTATTTTTGAGAATAAAGAACCAGGGGTGGAGAGTAAAGAACATTGCCCTGTTTGTAAGGAAGATGTTATCTCTGTCAAATTAGAGAAACATAAATTTATCTGTGGTTGTGGAAACTGTCATGCCGTGGTTTGTCTGGAAACACAAGATTTGATTAATAAGAGAGACTGTACAGTTTGTGGTAAACAATTAATTGTGCACAATCTAAGACCTGAACCAACTCCACCCCCCCCCCTCCTCCTAAGAAAGGAAAATAGATGTCGAGTAGAAGATTACAATGGCAAAGGGAAGTGAAATACTCCCCGATACCAATGACCTATATAGAATGGTGTATTCTTAAAGGATACAGAAAGGAGGCTAGAGATGCAACCCTTCGCAACTCTCGCTCATAGTGTAGTTAGTCCTGAAGATTTATACAAGAGATCCAAGTCTTGGATGATTTCAAGAAAGTATAATGGACACTGTGTAATCTGGGATGGTGGACTTACAGTTGGTAAACCTGCAAGAGATTTCCCTTGGTATAAATTGGGGAAAGAAAACAATGCCTTTTCCACAGGGATGTGGTCTTTAGGTAGGGATGGTAAATGTAAAGTTATACATGCCCCACATTCTTTTACTAAAAAGTTACCTAAAGGAATTCCGTTACAGGGTGAAGTGTGGAAAGACGATAACTTAGCTTTTATCAAAAAAGTAGTAAAGGCTCCTAACTCTGCTATGTGGGATAGAGTAAAATTTATTGTTTACAATATCAAGCCTTACTCTACTTGGGAAGGGTTAGACTTTTCCGACTTACCAGAATCATTCAGAGGTCATTGGTACAACATACCTTTCCAAGAAAGATATATGGATTTAGTCAATAGTCAAAATGATCAAGTTGTCTTACCTGATCACTCTGTAGTAGAGTTCAAGTCTGTTCAAGAAGTATCTAGATACTTAAATACATCTAGAAAAACAGCTACAGAACTTAAGTGGGAAGGAACAATGTGGCAAAACATGTTTTCCAATTATGAATGTAAACGTAGCTATACTCTGTTAAAAGATAAAGCTAAGTACGATGGGGAAGCAATTGTCTTAGGTTATGAGGATGGAAAGACTGGTGCTCGTATTGGAAAAATCGGTTGTATTAAAGCTGAACTCACTTGGGATGAAAAAATAACTTCTATTCATGGTGGAGATAAAGGAATGATTGGTAAAACTGTTACATTTCATATCTCTGGATTAAATGAAGAGGAACAGGTTTCTTGCTCTGATATGTATCCTGTGTTCTCTGAGATTAAGTTCACCTTTTCAAATGTGTCAGGTTATGGGGTTCCACAGTCTGCCAATATCTATCGGGAGGAAACATAAGCTATTTTAAATGGATGAGTAAATGTAAAAAAGATTTCGTATGGAATTGTTTGAAAGAAATTTATACTGAAGTAATTTGGAAAGACGTGGAGGTTAAGTCGTCTTCCAAGAAACATGTAACATTTAAATATAGAAGGACTGAAAAGACTTATGAAAATACTTTTAGTAGCAGGTCACAATGAGCAACAAAAGGGTGCTAAGAATATCTATACTAATGAAAATGATTTAGCTAAAATTCTTATTTCTTCCATTATTACTGAAACGGATAAGAGGTTACTTCCAGAAGATGACCCCTTGATACAGTATGCTTTTTTTAAAGATAATAAAAGAGATAAGTATGCTTTAATTAACCTTACTGGGCACGACCTAGTAGTCTATTTCCATTTCAATGCTTTTGACACTACTACATGGGGACACGAGACCTTGTATGTCAGTGATAAAGGAAAAGCCTTTGCCAAGAGATTTAATGAAATTCCTTTAAACAGAGATAGAGGAATAAAAAGAGTTGCTAAAAAGAAGAGAGGTTGGTCAGCACTGACTTCAGTTAAAGCTCCTGCAATAATCTTAGAACCTATGTTTATTGATAACAAAGCTGATTATAAATCTTTTATGATTCATCTTCCATGTATTGTAAAAAGATATGTAGCTCTGTTAAAGGAATTAGCTAATGAGTAAGCAGAGGGAGAGCCTATTGATCGCTGACCCTATGACTGCTCATGCTCGGGCTCTCGGGTGGCATGTAGAAAACATAACGGCTTCCCAATTTTTAAAAGGTATACCTGATTGTGTCATGGGAAAGAATGGTTTACCTCAAAAATGGGTAGAGTGGAAAGTTATAGAAGAGGGTGGTAGTATTAAATTTACTAAAGCTCAGTTGGATAAGTTTCCAAAATTGATAGCCAATGGATTTAAACTCTGGGTGATATGTACTCCTTGGAATCAGCCTCTACACGGTCCTGCTAACTGGGGTCTTAGAGATCGTCTATGGAGAAAAATAATGGGAAGACCTAATGGTCATTTAATGCTCGGACCTAAGAGCATGTGGAAATTAATGTATTAATAATTTATTAATAGGAGGGGAATATGAATTACTGTGATTGCTGTAAGGCACATGGAACATTAGGTGGTGAGTGCAAAAAATGGAAAAAAGAAGAGCCTACTTGTTTTGAACCTAAAGACTCGGATGACATCTGTGATAGATGTATAAAGGAAAACTGTGAAGTTTGTATCGTAGCTAACAATGCTGCACTCACTAATAGGTTTCAGGAAAAAAAAGTTAATAGACATCCTCGGGAGGAAAAGCTAAAACAGAACAATTCTAAGTATAAAAAGAATATAACTTGTATTGAAACTCATAAAAAGTATTTCTGCGATGTTTATTCTATTACTAAAGCTTATGATATCTCGTATCAGAGAGGTCACGCAATTAAGAAATTACTATGTGCGGGTAACAGAGGGAACAAGGATATTCTTTTAGATTTGAAAGAGGCTATCCAAACAATTGAATCTGAAATTAAAGAGTTGGAAGGAAGTAGGGATGGATAAAATAGTAGTTTACATTATAGGTCTTTTAATGGGAATTGCACTAGCGGCAATCCCGGGATGTATGGTTTGGTTAGTCTGGAATTTTACAATTATAAAAATCTTTCCAGTGGTAGAAATATCTTTTATTGATGGATTAGGTCTTGTAGTATTAGTGCAGGCTTTGAAAGGAAACAGTAATGAGTCTTAAAGGATTACCGAGTCAAGGTAAATTGGAAGTAGAGAAAACCATAAGTTATATCTCACCGTCGAGTTATAAAAAAAGTATTACAAGTCCTAATGAGTTTTACCTACAGAGACTCTGTCATGATCGTCTTGAATATGATCCACAGTCAATGCCTGCTGCTGTAGGTACTGCTTTTGATTTAAAGATTAAAAAACATTTGATTAATCAGTACTCTACTATGTCGGAAAAAGCTAGGTACATGCCTGAGCTACTCGCTGGTATAGCAGAGGAACACAAAGACAAAGCCTTACAATCAGGTACAGAGATCTGTAGAAGTTATGTTAACTGGGGTCTTGTAAAAGCCGAGAGATGGGCTGACGTGGAGTTGCAAGACACCTTTAATTATGGTGGTATACCTATTCTAGTAAAGTTGGATGCCTCAGTTTGGCATGAGGATTATGAGATTCCATTTGATTGGAAAGTCAGTGGTTACTGTTCTCAAGCTAGTCCTGCTAAGGGCTTCTATCAAAAGATAGTTAAAGGAATTCCTAAACCAGCACATAAACTGTATAGACCTAAAATGCAAATGAGTGAAATCAATGCTGACTGGGCTATTCAAACATGTATGTATGGTTGGGCTCTTGGAAGAAGTAAGGACTTAGATTTCAAACCATTCCCTGCTAGACTACATCAGTTAGCTTTTACTAAAACAGGTAACATGACTGTAGCTAAGTATGAGGGTTGGTTTTCCGTTGAGTATCAGAGAGATTTATTTAATGGAATTAAGAAGTTGTGGAATGAAATTAATGATGGGTCTTATGTTAAAAGACTTATCTGTGACAAGTATAAAGTAAACGTGTGGTCCGCTGCTCGTTTCGAAACATGGTTTTAAAGGAGAATAATGAAAATGGTATGGGGTTTAGCAATACTAATACTGATAGTGATAGCCGTTTGGTTTTTCAGAAAAGAATCTTCCCTAGCTGCTATAGCTTTGAAGACAGGAATAAATAAGAATTTTAGTGTCTCTACAAAGATTAAATGGCACGTCCAGGATTTAAATTCTAAAAAAGAAAAGATCGATGGTACTCTTATTGAAATGTATAAGAATATAGAGTTACTTGAGAATCAAAAGCAAGATGAACTGAAGGCTTACATGAAGACTTGTGGTGCAACTCTTCAAGGTATAAAGATATTAGGAGTTAAGAAGTGTAGCCACGGAAGGCAATTTGATGAATATATTTTAGCTAAAAGACTAAATAAGTATAAGCGTCCTAACTCAGTAGCACCTAAACACACAGTGTTTATAACGAGTTACCATAAAGAAGTTGTTTATCCTAAAGACACTGGAAATATACATTTCCTTAGGTCACAGAAGTTAGAAAAAATAATAGAAAAAGCTACGGACAGGACTGAAAAAATAAAAACGTTTGAATGTGATCTAGACGCAAAGATTGTATCACTTAAAGCGAATTTATCTTATTGTGACACGATGGAAGTTGCGAAAAGAACTCTTGGTTCTAACAGTCTGGATCTCAGTTTAGATATGGAAGAGATAACAGCTGAGATAAATGCTATGGATAAACGATTTGATGAATGTATTGATGAAATTTAATAGACTTCCTCAGGAGGAATAAGTGAGAGAAATTATAAAAAAACATCCTAGTGTTTGTTATACTTGTACTCATGCAAGAAAACCTTGGAGTCTGGAAAATGTAAAAAAAGGATATGTTGGTTGTATTTGTGATAAACCAATTGATTTTACCTCTCCAGAACACGGTCGTGGTTGGGTGGATTTAAAAACTAGGATTTCTCTAGATAGTGGAAGTGGAATTGTATCTAATGGAATTTTAATAACTAAAGAAGTGAAGGAATGTAAAAACCATGAAATGGATCAAGATCAATTCAGAAAATCTTATTACATATCGCCTTAGGGAGGAAATAACTTGTTAAGAATAGATGCAATAAAAAAGGTTTTGTCTCTATCTTCCTCAGAGTTAACAGACTTGTATACTCCAGAAATGGAGGTACAAGTCAATGTCGCTCAGTTGGAAGGAAGACGAATTCCTGGAACTCAGAGTATCAAATACATTAATGAAAACACAGGTGAGCAATGGGCACCTTTCAGAATCCCTTGGGGTGATAAGGAATACACAGATATCCCTATTCATTTTGATCTAATAGAAAGATTTCAAGCTATAGGTATTTCAGGATGGAACTTCGTAGAGAAGCAGTCTCACTGGGTAGCCTATGACTTCGACTCTGTAGTAAATCATGCTCAAGGGATCTCGGAGGAAACTCTAGGTCAGTTAGTCGAGCACTGTTCCAAGTTACCATATCTTGATATAGTCAGGTCAACTAGTGGATTAGGTTATCATATTTATGTGCATTTTTCAAAACCTGTACCAACTGAAAATAGAACTGAACACGCTGCTTTAGCTAAGTCATTGCTCTCTATTTTAACTATTGAATCTGGGTTTGATTGGCAAGCTAATATTGATTGTGTTGGAAACATGTTTTGGATTGCCAGCACAAAGCAGGATGGAACCAATGGTTTGTCTTATATTAAAGAGAGAGATACTCCTTTCCCTGTGGAAAAGATTCCTGCTCACTGGAAAGATATGGCTAAAAAGAATAAAAAATATTGTAAAGGGAAAAATGTAGACAGTAAAGAAGTCGAAAAAGCTATTGGCTCTGTAAATAAAAAAGAGTTGGATGAAGACCATAGAGCTTTACTTAATTGGTTTCTTGAAAAAGCTAGAAAAGTATACTGGTTCGAAACTGACTCTAATATGCTTGTCTGCCATACTCAGGATTTAGAAAAAGCTTTTACTGATTTAGGTATTAAGGGAGTATTTAAAACTAATAGTAACTCTCATGACCCTGAGCAAAACTGCTTTGCCTTTCCTCTTGAAAATGGTGCTTGGATTGTTCGTCGATTCAGTAAAGGGTGTCAAGAGAATGGTGTCTGGTTTCAAGATGTGAATGGATGGACCTCAGCTTATCTAGGTAAGACACCTACTTTTGAACAAGCCTGTCATGCTCATGAAGGTGTGTTGGATGACAAAGGTGTTTATCATTTCGATAGCATCTCAGAGGCTAATAGAGTTCTTGAATTAATTGACTCTCTGGAAAGAATACCTACTGAGTTGTCTGGTAAAAAATGTACCCTTGCCTATAATAAAAATAGGATTGTTATCTCTATGAGTAAAGGGAATGAAAAGGCTCCTAAAGGGTACTTAGTCAAGGGTAAACAAAACCCAGAGATTCAAAGAGTATTTAAGTTTACAGAGGATAAGCAGGAGGACCCTACCTCAAATCAAGCTGACTCTGTAATTAGACATACAGTAAGTCAGGGTGCTGAAGCAGGTTGGTATATCCATATTAATAATATGTGGATGGCCCATAGTCTTGCTTCAGTAAATAACTTAATGGCTCATGAATATCCTCAACACAAGAGTAAAGAGATCAGTACTTTTATAGGGGAACAAGTTAAAAACCCTTGGGAGTTAATTTGTGAACCCTTTCAACCTGAGTATGTAGGTAACAGACAGTGGAACAAGGATTCACCTCAATTCTCTGTGGAAGCTATTAGTGGCTCTCACCCTACTTGGGATCTCTTATTAAAGCATCTGGGTTCTGGGATAACTAAAGACGTATTAACTGATGACTGGTGTGTTGGTCAAGGAATGAGTACTGGTTATGACTACCTATTACTCTGGTGTGCCTCTATGTTTCAACGGCCTACTCAAGGATTGCCTTATCTATTCTTTTGGAGTGAGGAACAAAATACAGGTAAATCGTCTTTTCACGAATCTCTTAAGTTTGCTTTTAAAGGTCTTAAAGGTTATATACGAGCCGATCAAGCTCTTAAGAATGAAACAGGATTTAACAGAGAGCTACTTGGTGCTGTCCTGTGTGTTGTGGAAGAGATCAATTTGGGTAAAGATAAAAATGCTCAAAATAGGATGAAGGACTGGGTGACCAGTGAGACACTTAACATACGTGCTATGAGGAGTGATGCTTATTTAGCTCCTAATACAACTCATTGGTGTCAGTTTGCTAATGATGCAAGTAACTGTTTGGTGACTGAAGGTGATACACGTATAACAAGTATTGAAGTTTCGACTCTTTCAAACCCAATTCCTCAACAAGTATTTTTACAAAGGATTAGGGAAGAGTTACCTATGTTTCTTTTTACTTGTCTTAATATTGAGTTAGGTCTACCTCATTCAAGACTTGGGTTACCTGCTCTTATGACAGAAACTAAAAAGAGACAGATTGATGCTGCTAAAACTCATCACCAACTCTATTTTGAAAAGCTATATTATTTCCCGGGCAGGTATGAAAAGTATGATGACATATTTCAGGATTATCTAATGTGGGCTCAAAGCAAAGAGATACCTGGGAATAAGATACTAAACAGTAAAGAATTTAAATTGAAAAAACCTCACTTGAAGGGTTCGTTGAAAGGGTATTTTGGAAAAGACTTATGCCTAGGAAATGTGTCACTAATGAAACCAAGTGAGGAAGAATTGGAAGAAAAACCTTTAAGAATAAATGAAGGAGCATTGGAATGATACATGCTTGTATTGACTTAGAAACTACAGGACTTAATAGTAATATCCATGAGATCTGTAGCATAACTGTAGCTGTGGTGGAAGATTTTAAAGCAGATAACAAGAGGACTTTTACCTCACTAATACAACCTGTTCGCTGGGCATCTATCAGTGACGAGGCTATGAAAGTTAACGGAATAACTTTGGAGGAATTGAGAAGGGCACCCACAAGAATGCAAGTTCTTAGTAACTTAAATAGTTGGTGGGATGGAGTTCTTCAAGCGGAAGTAATGATTCCTCAAGGGTTTAATTATAATGGATTTGACAAGACATTTCTAGTAGCATTTTTAGGTAAGGATAGATATGATAATATGTTTCATTACCAAAGCAGAGATGTAAGTAAAGAGTTATTTGGTCTTGTAGATGCTGGGTTATTTGAAGATAGAAAAGGGGAGAAATTGACAGACTGGTGTCACTATTTCAATATAGATCACTTAGCTCATAACTCTCTTGGAGACGTGATAGCTACAATTGAACTGAGAGAAAAAGTAAATAAAATTTTAAGGAGAGCTCGATGAAATATCAAGCAGTATGGAAAAATGCTTTTTTAAATACTACTTCAAGGAAGTGTAAAGAGTGTAAGGAAGTTCCTGAAAGAATAGGTATTGCTCAGTATCCGGATGGATCTGGTAAAGCAAATGAGTCGATCTGTAGTGTCTGTGGGGATAAACACATCTCTTTAGGATCTAAGGATATTGAAAAAATTAAAAAGGAAAACAAGGAATCTAGAGAAGAAATGATTTCTAGAATTAAAGAGATTGGTTTCTACAAAGATAACTATTATAGGAAGGTCTCTGATTCAAGTACCGAGGATTTAAAGGCCATGTTGTTAAGGAGTGAAGAGCATCAAGCTAAGATGGATAGGCTGAATGCTATCACTTTTACTGAGGAGGAATTGTTTTTAGAGGGTTATTTTGCTACTGATTATCCAGATTTAATTCAGAGTGAAAACGGTTTAAGATCTGAGGAAGAGATTGAAGACTATTTTAGATCAGACTACTCTGACTTTTTCGATTGCGGTCAAGGGTTTTCTCAAGACACTGCTGTTGTTCTAATTAAGATTGGATTTAAGTTTTATCATGTTACTCTCACTGCTGAGATAGGTTCTGCCAAGCAGGATATAGGAGACAGGTTATACTGGGTAGAGGAGTTAGAAAAAGTAGAGTGGAAAGAAACTGAGAAACCTAAACCTATTCTAGTTAAGAGTTACAGTTACTCTTTTGAATTTACCCTAGAGGAAAAGGCAGACTTCGAAAGAATGTTACTTCAACATGAATACAAGTTTTAATAGACTTCCTCCGGAGTAAATGAAAAGACCCTTACGGGCCTCACTTAAAAAACTTTCTAATACTCATAATTTTATGGAGAAAAGAGTGCTTAGCATTGAGTGCTCGGATCTCCGCATCTAAATCTTTTTGAAGTTTAATACTCTTTTTCACTATTTTACCTATGAACTCTCTAGCTTCCTGCTCAGAGAATTTACATACACTGCTATTAATAATATTGAGGTATGTATTACCTCGGCTAGTTACCCTCTTTCTAGCTTTTATAATTAGACTGGATGCTTTATCCTGTATAAATACGTCTAATTCAACTCCCGACATTTTATGAAATCCGTTTACACGAATGGCAGTTTTTATGTCTTCAAAAGTATGGTGATGCAACGACCTTTCTAAGTTTAGGGAAAACATAGTTAATTGAATTCCCTTACTATCCATTCCACAAGCCTGATTACAGGACTTAATTATAGCTCCCTTAACAATCTCTTCAGCTCTATCCATTACTATAGACTCGACCATGTTTAACTGGTCACTCACATAACTCCAGAGTTGAGCTTTACTCTTTTCCTTTAAGTTTGTTAAAGAATTATAGTAACTCTTGTCACTTGCCTTTTTATAAATCAGGTAAATAATTAATAACAAAACCGATCCCCACATAAGCTGGGGAAAGGTCAATGTTTCTATTATATGTTTCAACTAGTCACTCCGGTTACTTAGGGTTGTAAAGTAAAGTCAAGACCATCACCTGTATTATTTACTTTAACAAGATAGTTCTTTGTTCCATCAGTTGTTGGAAGGATGACTCCACCTGTAAAAACGTAAGTACCAGCCTTGACTTCTGCTAAGTCCTCTTCATTTTTAATAATTTTTGGTGTATACTCTTCACGGTATTTACTAGGTGTCTTTACACCAACTCCATAATCAGACATATCTTGTCCTTCTTTCTTAGTTGTAAAATAAAAAATTGTTGACCAAACTGAAGTTAATTCTCCGAGTTTAGTGTTAACTCTCCAGTAGTAAGTTTTGTTTTTTTCCAAATCACTACTGTTGTAAGAATTACTTATAAGCCCTGCTTGGTCTATAACTATATTTGTAAAACCAATATCTTCACTTACTTCCAGATTGTAAGTATCTATATCTGGAACAACAGACCAAGTAAAGATAGGGTTGGTAACGGTGTTTGTCGCTCCGTTAATTGGGATAATTAATATTGGAGGTTCCGGTGTCGGAGTCCCTGCCTCAGTTGTGAAATCAAATACTGTTGACCATTCTGAAGTTCCAGAAGCATCCACATGGGCGACTCTCCAATAATATTTAGTATTGCTATCTAACGAACTTAAACCATACGATTCGTTTACAATACCAGTCACATCAGACACAGTTGTTGTAAAATCTACAACTTTACTTACTTGTAAATTGTAAGTTGCTGCACCTGCAACCTCTTCCCATGTTAATGTTGGGTTTGTCACAATATTTATAGCTGCATTTAGTGGAGTTAGTAATATTACAATATTTATAGTTTCACTACCAGTAATGTAAAATGTGTTATTACTTGTAATGTTATTGTAATTAGTATTAATCTGGTTTTGTGTAAAACATGTGTTATTGAGAAAAACAACACTATCTATTATGTGTTCAAATTCTCTATCTATTTTTTCGTCATTAGCTCCTATGCAAACATCGTAAATATTGCTATTTACACTGGTATATAAACTTTCAGCCAACTGTTTAACTGCGTTAATGTATAAACTTAACGTTCCGTTATTAACACACATATTAATATAGTACCATGTATTTGCTAGTAGTGGACTATCCGACTCAACCTCTCTCCACCCTGCAGGGCTGGAATTATATACTACCGATTCTAGATGACCATCGTTTAGTATCTGTACTGCATACTGTGTATCCCCTTTTGAGAATATGGTTTTGTTGTTTGACCCCATAATAGCGGGTGTTTTAATTAATGCATTAATCGAAAAAATGGCAAGTCCCGTTGGGGACAGATTTGCAGGTTTACCCAAATTTATTGCAGAGTTAGCAGGTAAAAACTTTACACCATCGCCGACCAATGCTGTTTCTGAAGTTGGGTTATTTATTGATGTGCCATTATTTTGATTGCTTGTAGCGTCTTTTATTTGTCCTGCTGTACCGTTTGGCACCTCTTCTAGATCCCATTTGCTTATCCAATTGCTAGGATAAACATTATATTGCCCGTAAGTATCAGATACTCCAGGTTGTGAAGCAGAGGTATTACCATAATACAAAAGATACTCAGTATTACTCGCAGATGTAACAGGAGCTTTAAACCATATTTGACCATTTTCCGTAATTGTATTACAAGACACAACATGTAATGGGTATCTTATAGTACCGTCTCCATTTGCAATAATTAAATCACCGCCACCGTCTTTAATATTTGCCCAAACACTTGTGTCTAGTTGACTCATGTCATACCATTGCACAAAATTAGCTTGATCATCGGCAACTTGAGTGCTTATTGCCTGTATTTCAGTGCTATATTTTCTACCTGCAAAAGACATTATGCCATCTCCTTAAACCCAATTGATCCATCCTGTTTTTTGTAGACAAGATATTTACATTCAACGCCTAGGTTATCTAGAATTTTATAGACAGTAATCTTTGCATGGGAATACTCATACTCTATATCGTCAACAGATGCTGTCTCTATTGTTCCCGAGGATATTACTTGATTAATCTTATTGTATACAGCTGCTTTAAAATCCCAATCTACATTGTTGTCATCCCAAGCAGTTTCGTTCTCAGTACCTTCATTTTCAACATAGATATCTATGTTTGTTGGGACACTTCTGTTTCCATATCTTTTAGGAATAACATTTCCTGAATACTTTTTTACTCCAGCGTCATTGAGGATAGTATCGATAGTTTCAGTAAAATCTAAAACAACGACTTTTGAATCTTCAATTATAGCATTTATTAGTTCTGTTTTATTCATAATTTATCCTTTAAATTGAATTAAATAATTTGTTAAATACTTAAGTAGCAAAGCTAAACCTCCTCTGTTAAAAATTGTAAGTCTTCTGGTAATTCTATTGTTAGAGATAATGGTTCTATTTCAAGAGCCGTCATGTTTAGAAAAATTTCGTTCTGTTCTTCATACCCTTCCGGGTCATCAGCCCATAGATGTTTTGAAATGCCTGGGTACTTCAAAGCTATACCTTTCCGGGGTTCCAAGTCTTCTATTAACTCACCTATAGCCATAATATCAGGTAGATCCATTTTAATATTTCTAATGGCACTATCTAATTTAGTCAGTAACCTATCTGTTAATAATTGTCTAAAAGTAATAGATATCATAAAGTAGTCCTTTTAAAAGTAATATAAGATTTTCCGTTTATTTGATTCCATGCTCTGTCATCACTATAACAGACCAGAGAAATATCAGAAGCACCACTCAACCCGTAACTTAATAAGAGTTCACGATTTAATTCAAAACAACCACTAACCGATTGTGCTGTTGCAGGTATTATATGCCCGTGAGCTATAGGGTCTTGATAAACTCCATCTACAGCATACCCTATGTTTAATGTTCCTGCTGTTCCTGCGCTTATCCCTACTGAATAACACACAGACAAGAAACTAGTAGTATCCATATCAAATTCAAATTTGTTTTGTGCTGCATTAATGCCTGTAGGAGAATACGGATCATTCCCCCAAGCAGGGTAACTATCAGAAGGATGGTGTTCAAGAACCATTTGTGTTTGAATACCTCCGCTTGGATAAGCTGTGTTATACGTAAATCTAGCTCTAGTAATATAAGTACTTTGACCCCCACCTCCACCAATAGGAGAACCATTCACTAGAACATCTCCGTTAGGTGTCTGTAAATCAATGTCACTGTATGCCGATTTAATAATTGTGGTTCCTTGAGCCCCATTAAAAGTATTTTCAAATACAGCAGCACCCTCATTATTACAAGTAACCCCAGAATTATCTAGCCTAACAGTACCCGAGCTGCTATGTGTTGCATCAATGTAAACATGATCTGCTTGGTATGTAGCGATGTCATACCCTGAAATAGATCCTTTCATTATTCTTACAAAATTAGCTATGTCATTAAATATACCATTATAGTAATCTGTAGTTGCCTTGTATTCCTTTGCTGTGTCAATATAAACCATAGCAGAATCAGCAGCACCAGCAATACCACCTAAATTTATTGTAGTAGGTATAAGTCTGTTTGCTCCATCATACACAGGTATTTGCCCATCACTTCCAGGGGAACCTGGCATAGTAGTCCCCTTAATTCTTACTTCTCCTAGAGATTCTAGTCTCAATCCTCCTGTACCGTAATTCTCAATAAGGAAATGTCCTGTATCAGAATTTCCAGAAATAAGGGGATACTGATTATTATTCAAAGTAATTTGACCGCTTCGGAGTTCTGTATATTTATCTCCGGAAGCTGTTCTAACTCTGATAAATATAGGAGTAATTGTACTCTCATTAGTTAATAAACCATCTAGACTAGACACTGATAAATCATCTCCATCAGTACGTACGCCAGCATTTAAAGTAGTGTTACCTAAAAGACCACCTATTCCATCGGTATACTGAACAGCTCCAGGAGCTCCAGTAGGTAAAGCAGCGAGTAAAGCTTGTACCCAATCCATCCTAGTAAGATGCTGAGGTAATGTAGGAGCATTATTACTACTCACGTTTTGCAGGTTAATTATAGGTAAATTATTAGCATCTGTCCCTTCAGCTAAAACAGCAGCTATATCAGGATTCCCCCCAGGAGTAGTAACACCTCCGCCACCACCTCCGAAGGAACCAAATTTATCTGTTCCAATGACTTCACAAGTAGCAGTATTGGTCATATCTACACATCCAGCGGTTATTAGAATAACTGAAATAGCAATACTGGAATCAACTAATCGAGGATTAAGTACAATAGGGTCTGAGGAATACCCAGATCGTGCATCGGCTAAAGAGCTATAAACTTTTTGTCCTAATTGGATAATAACTTCTCCAGAAGCCACCAGATATGCTATTTGTGCAGTAGCTTTATTCACACCTGTAAAAGAGGTTTTAACACCTGCGTTATCCCAGGTCGTGGTAAGGAAATCAGTGACTTTAGGTTCTGGATCTATTTCCGTCTGCGTAGCATATTGAAAATTCAAAGGAGTTTCCGCAGGGACTAGTTTTCTGTTTAAATCATTTCTATTTGTAGCCCAATTAGAATCTGGGTTGTATAAGTACCCCGAGGTTTTATTGACTGTTAAGTTAGCATTAGGATACAAAGTCACATCTCTTTTTATAAAAGATAGAAACCAGTTTAAATCATTTAACTGAGACATTGTGTTTATAAATGTCAGTGGTTGATTTACAATTGTACTTATAGTCGTTCTGTTAGGATGAACTAAACGAGCTAAAAGCACTCGGGTTCTCTCTAAAGATGGATCAGGTTTATATAGAGTTTGTATAACAGTAACACCTGTTCCTCCATCACTTTCCACTGAAATCCATGAAGCATCAGCAGTAGCTAAGTTATCCAGAGTAATATTATTCATGGCATCCCATTTATTTATTTTTCTTTTGGGACTCACTAAACTCGTGGTGTCTATAAACTGTGCTTGACCCATAGCTATAGAAAAAGTGGCTAAGCCTAATCCTGTTACATTTCCACCTTCTATCAATCCAGTAGACTCTGATAAAACAGCTTGTGCACTACCTCTATTACTTTGAGTTACTTCATATTTGGTTACATTAGCCTGTACTGTAATTCCTTCACTCTTACCCTGAATCTTTTGCTCGGATTCACCTCCTATTAATTGACCAGGTGTTATCATTTTTACTATTACATCTGGTTCAGATAACTCATTTGTTTTTACTACAATTACATTAAAATTGGTATCTGTAGCGTTGGGTAATGTAATTGATATCTCACCATTCAAGGAATCTACTAAATACATTCTCATGTTTTCAGCAGGAATAGAAGCAGGTCCAGCTTCATCTATTACCACAACTGTATAACCTCCTAGGACAGCTAAATCCTGCCATACCTTAAGTTCATTTAAAGAACCTAAGAGACTAGAGGCTGTAAAGGTAGGGATTAAAGCAGTTACTCCTGTTTCCGAAACTGGTAAAGGAGCAAGCATAAAAGTACTATCTCTTATGTCATCAGCGATAATTGAATCAGCTTGAATTGTTTGAAAACGAGTGTCTCTGTATTTCCAAACACCCTCGCTGACATTGAAATATCTATTTGCTTGGAAACTTAAAAAGTCTCCATTGTCTAACTTATGTAAGTATGATCTCCCAGTGAACTCATCTCCCCCTGTGGAGATACCTCTCATCTGAGATTTTAATAAATTGAGTAAATTAGTTTCAGTATCATTATAACTATATACTTCTCTATTGGCCATAATTCCTCCTGAGGAAGTCTATTAAAATTGGTTAGGTACTTCTTCGATAGAAGCTAATCCTGAAACAGGTACTTCCTCTATACTAGTTAATGTTGATTCAGGAGATTCTTGTATTACATCCTGAAGCCTTGTTGTATCATATTCATAGAGAACTAAAGATGTTAACCCTTGCTTATCCAAGCTAGGCAAAGTCTTACTTATTCCTGTTACTAAATATACTTTTAAAGTTGTATCAGGAACAACTGGATCACTTATAGTTCCCCACTGTCCTATATCTATATCTTCAGCAATAGGTATTGTAACTCTTCTGATCTTACTAGGTATAAAGTGGTAAGACATTTTTAAGTTACTAGTAGCCTTAGCTGTTATAGAATCATAAATTGTATTTAATTCTAAGGATATTCCTGCTTTATTATCTCCTAGATACTCTTTACTCTTTTCCAATTTGTTACTTACACCTACGATATTTTCACCCTTAATCACTTCAGTAAACCCATTACCTAACCTACTATATTTTACTTCTAGGTCTGTAACTAAATGGTCTAGGTCCAAATATTCATCTGAGTATTTAGGCATATCATTTTCATAAATAATTGTTGGAATATCAAAAGAGACATCATCAACGCTGGGAGGATTTAGATCTGAAATCCCGATCTTTCCAGAGTTACTTTCATAAACTAAGAGACCATGTTCCTTAGCCACTTTGTCGACAATATCATTTATATTTTCTTCATTCTCTACATTTAGAAATGCTTTGTAATTTGCTTTTTTCAAAGCTGTGTTATCAAAGACATCTGTATCTATCTTGCTCTCAGGTAAACCAGCATGTATAGTAAGTAAATCTCTTATTACATTTACAGGATTACCTTTACTCGTTGCGTCTACTTTATAAACTCTTATGAATTGTCCATCATATATTACCGTATAAATTCCATTAGTAACAGACTCTCTCCCTATAACAGAATAAGTAGCCCCTGAAGAACTATAAACTGTTGGGTCTAGGTTAGGGTAATAATTATCATCAGTAGTTACAAATTTGTACTCTTCCCTGTTAAGACCTACCTTAGCAATCTTTTGATTACTAGAGAATCTTATTATATCTCCTTCAGAAATATCAGATTCTGTTGATTGATCTATCTGAGTTAAAAGACCTGTTACTCCAAGACGGAATACAATAAAGGGCCTTTCATCTGACTCAGCAAAAAGATATTCACCGTCAAGAAAGACACTTCCATTCGTTCCTAAATCAAAATTATCTGTCTCATCATCACTCTCATCACCTTTACTCTTGACCTGTGCCCAGAACTCATTGTTTTTTACACTTGCTTTTACCCTTATGTCTAGGTAAGGTCTACTCATTTTAAAGATATAGGTGTTTGCTCTTTCATAAAGATCGTTGGTTACATCATTTTGAAAGTAACCTGCTTTGTCAAACAAGTTGACTGCTAGTTCCGTCTCTGAAAGATCTTTTAAACTCTGAGGATTTAAAGAAGTATCATTATAAGTTTTTCCAAAGTATTTAAAAAACCTAGGATCTTTTAATTCTGGGACACCTGAATCCCAAAAGTATAA
>PJEL010000706.1_pt1 | contig 38244 bp, 49 predicted proteins | sample 1853271 | NCBI WGS metagenome assembly PJEL01 (sample SAMN08108733, study PRJNA415343) | Invertebrate metagenome, whole genome shotgun sequencing project. | host: Globobulimina | place: Sweden: Gullmar Fjord | collected 2015-08
TTCGTGTTTGCAGCACATGCACCAGCAGTCTTTGAAGTTTGGGGCTTGCAAGTTTCAGATGGTGTAGGTGATAAGCCTTACCTTAAAACAGAAGAAACTGCACTGTTAACAGCTACCACTGGCATGACTTCAAGCGGTACAGCTTATGTTAAAGGAGCAAGAGAAGTTGCAACTAATGGTCCTGAAGTTGTTGAAGTGTGGTCACTTGATGATATGCCGCGAGTCGGTGGACCTGGAGTTGGTGACGTAATACCAGAATATAAACTGTATCGCTTCATGCAAGAAATAGACTGGGGAACTGCACGAATGCTTCTTCAAAATGATGCTTATGCTTTATTTGAAGGTGCTGACGTATTTGTTACTTCTCAGACTTACTCAGGTACAGACCCTTGGATTTATGGTGAAGGTACTATTCGTTGTGTCGGTAATGGCATGACTTGGAAAATGACTGCTGACAATGCGACAATGTTTGATATTACTGCTGGTGGTTGGGGTATGGATTATTCAACCTTAATGACCACAGGTGATAATTGTTCATTAGGTACAATCGTTTCTCCATTGGTAACTAACCCATTATTAGGCGCTAGGTTTATTTCTACAAGGTCATTATTCCAAGGGTTTAAAACTGGCTTAACTTTAGTGAATCCTGGCAACATTCATATAGATATTTCATTTTTCTATGATGCAGCAGATGCAGTTGGTCCGATGCTTAGTGTTATTGGAATGGGAAAAGCGGGTGTGATAGAAGCCACAGAAGTTACCATGATTAGTCCGACTTCTGACTTTATCTATATTTCACCAATTACCGAGGCTCCAGTTACTTGCTTTGGTGTAACTTTAGCAGATGGTCAATCGTTCTTTACAGAAGGTGATACAGGCGCAATCACATTATTTACAGATGCTTCGGTTCCAGCGGAAGCGGTGACGAGCGTTACGGATAATGCAGGTACAGCAAGATTCAATTTCGCAGCACCACCAACGCTTTACGTAGGCCAAAAAGCCACCATGTCAACGTTCACTAACTACGACAATGTTGTGTCCACCATTACTGCTACGGGTGCAGGGTATTACGAAACTGGCGTTGCTTATAATGGCGCTGATACTGGGAGTTTCCTATCTGATTCTGTCACGGTAACCTCAGCAGCACACGGGCGATCAGAACTTGATGATGTACTGGTAACTGAGACGATGGAGTACAACCATGGTAGCCGTATCTATAATGTGCTTGCTGGTTCCTACCAAGTCAATATGGAGTGGCACACAGCAGAGACTACAGGAACGTGGAATGATGGCTCGTTAGATCATTCAAGCAAATATGTTAATAGTTTCAATAATGGACAACAGCAGGATAGTAATCCAGCACCATCATTTAATGTTGCAGATAATACAGAGACTACAACCACAACTACAAGTTGGGGTGCTGTTGTGTTTGGCCTTATCGGAAGTTCTTTGATAACTGGTAATACAAATCAGAACTTCACGCTACTTGATGATATAACCGGTTTAATACGGTATGAAGGTATTGATCCACTTACTTTAAAAATGAATCCATCAATATCAATGCTTAAAACGGGTGGATCTGCAGAACATCAATTCAGATTATTTAAAACAACTGGTACACCTGCTTTTGACCCTCATACGGTTAAACGGGCTATATCAACAGTCACAGGTGCAGCATCACTAAACTGTTCTGCTTTTCTGAATCCTGGAGATGAGTTTAGGTTAGAAGTTAGAGCTACTACAACAGGTTCAACTATTACTATTACTGATTTCTCACTATAAGGAATAAATAAAAGGCAATTTCAGGAGGAGGTTGCCTTTCTTTTAACCTACGGTTAATATTAGGCATATAATTTATTGGAGGATGCTAAATGAAGACCAATATCATAAGCGCAAGGGGGATAGAATCAGTATCCACAGGTTCAACTCAGTCCGCAAAGCTTAGTGATTTTAGTATTATAGATACGGCAAATGATGGTTACAAAACAAATGGTTGGGTCAGACGCTGCATAGATATTATTGCAGCTCAAGCATCAGCTCCTCCTTGGGTAGTTAAGAATTCAGACGGGGAAATTGTCGAGGATCACCCACTAGCTATGGCATTTGCTTCGCCACATCCTCAAATGACTCGTGTTCAATTTATGAAGGTCATAGTCAAATGGTTAGAATTAGTTGGTATTGCTCCGATTAGAATTTTCAGTGAAGGGTCTGTTAGCCGCTTCGGTTTAGTTAACCCTAACCGGATACGAGCGGTAGTCCCAACCACTGGTGATTTGATTTATTCTAGTTTTGAAGTTGACTTAGCTGGTAGTGGTACTTTCCAAACCTCGCCTGATTACTCCATTGAAACGATGGTTATCCCAAGATATTCTGATCCTATTAATCTAGGTAAAGGTGTTGGCACCTTACTCTCTGCCGCATTAGCTGTTGACCAAGATAATAGCCAGTCCGAGTGGAATATTGCAGTAATGCAAAATAAAGGTAGAGTGGAGGATGTTTTTCTTACCGATCAAAAATTAGATAAGGCGCAAGGTGATACTTTAACTGCCCGCATATGGCAAAAGATCAGAGGTAATATAAGGCAAAAACTTGGTAAGCCTTTAGTACTTAGTAATGGGCTCAGGTATCAACGCATGGGCTTAACCCAACAAGAAGTTGACTTTATTAATTCCCGTAAATTTAACCGCGAAGAAATAGCAGGTATTTTTGGTGTCCCAGTTCAATTGCTAGGCAGTGAAGAAGCCTCTACCTTTAGTAATTTCTCAGCAGCTATGCGAGTATTGTGGGAAGGTAAGATATTCGATGTATTGAATACCGTTCGAGATGAAATGAACTTATTCTTTATAACAAATAATATGCTGGCAGAAGGTGAAGTATTCACTTATGATACTAGCAGAATTACTGCCCTACGTGATGACGAAAGCGCGAAAGCAGAAACTTCCCACAAATACTATCAAATGGGTATTCCTGTTAAACAGATTAGTGACAAGCTCGCTTTAGGTTATGAGCAATATAATGGATGGGATCAGCCATTTAATGGACTTAAAACACCAGTCACTGTTACTGAGGAACGTTACTTCAAGCTAAAAGAAATTCATGAACGCCAAATAGAATTGGAATCCTTAACCCTAGAGAGATCCTCTGAAACTATTATTAAACCTATTTTCGACGAACTACTAAGAGATCAAGAAAGAGCCGTCCTAGATCAAATGGATAAGAACAGATTTGATCGCGATGCTATTGAAAGAACTTTGAAAGGTATATCTGATCCTGCATTCTTTGAACGCCTCTTTCAATCCGATTTCACTATGGCTAGACAATTTAGTGAAACAGTAATATTGCGTAATAACCAGAAGATCGAGATCCGCCAAGAAGAAAATTTAGACCGGGCAATAGAAGGTGCATTAAGAAGAGACGCCCAGTTATTGGAAGAAGTATCTCATATTAATGCTGCTACTACTAGTGCTATCCTAGATCAGGTTCAAGATTTCATAGAAAACAATAAATCTGTCGAGCAGCTGAAACAAGCCATTCAAGATGTGGGCATATTTGATCCTATAAGAGCTGCACGTATTGCTAGGACAATTGGAACTAACGCCGCTTCTATTGGTCAGGTTACTGCAGCTAATGAATCTGGTGCGACTAGCAAAACTTGGAATGTAGCAGGGTTTGGTACTAGAGAAGATCATGCTGATCGTAATGGAGAAACTGTTTCCATGACCTCTCGTTTTTCTGTGCAGATTGGCAGTGTTGGTCCTCGTTGGCCGGGCGATGCCGATGTCGCAGCATCAGATCGTATTAATTGTAGGTGTTTTCTTACTTTCCAAACTGATTAAACAGCTATATAATAAATTTAACTAATTAAGGACTCAATCATGGCCAAAGAGAATAACACATTAACCCGTTCGGAAGATAGCGCAAGTGTACGCGCAGCTAACCGCGATGACGGGCAAGAGCAAGGTATTATAGAAGGTTACTTCGCCCGCTGGGGTCAGGTAGATTCTCACAACACTCGTTTTCAAAAAGGTTGCTTTGCAAAATCTATCAAAGAGCGTATGAATAAAATTGTTATTCGTAACTCGCATGGTAACCCGATCGGTAAGCCTTTAGAAATTCGTGAAGATGATAAAGGTGCTTATTTCTCCGGTCAAGTTAGTCTTGAAGTACAAGAAGCCCGTGAAGCTTTCACCTTGGTGCGCGATGAAGTTGTTACTGGGTTATCCTTTGGCTTCCAGAATGTCAATGACAAAGTCGAAAAAGATGGGATCAGAACCTTTACCGAAGTTAAGCTTTTAGAAATTAGCCCAACTTGGTTACCTTCAGGTGATGATTCACGTATTACTAATGTTCGCGCTGAAGAAAAAATTGAAGAGCGCGCTACCGATTTCAGCGATACAGTTACTGAAGAGACCAGCTCTATGCTGTGGGGATCTATCCACATGACAGTCCAAGATATTTGGTGGTCTTGGGTATTTGGTGAAATGGATGACGCTGAAGTAATGCTTAAAATGGATAAAGCACTTGGTGATTTCCATGCTGCCTATCTAGAGTTTGCCTCAGACTGGATTCGTATGAACAGTGATGATGGTGAACGTAGTTCAATGAATAAATTACAAACGACAGTCGCCTCTACATTAAAAAATGAAGAACGCACTGCGGATGAGTTCATCGCTGAGCATGGCATCAGTGAAGATACTTTTGCATCACTACGCCGCGGACAGCACGTAGCCGATTTAACTGCCACTGCAAACCTACCACAAGAGCTGCGCACTCTAAATAACCAACTAAGAGCCGCTGACTTTGAACAAGGCTTTACCCTACTAAGAGAATTTATGTCTAGCGGGGAGCTAAAACGTTCAAATGCTTTGCTTGCAATTGCCGGTAATAAGCAAGATAATAACTGTAAGAATAACAAAGAAAAAGAGCAAAATAATGAACTACGCTCTAATGATATTCTTGCCGCCCTTAAAAATATGAATGGAGACAAATAAAATGTCTGATGCAACACAACAAATTTTAGATGAAATCTCAAAACTTTCTGAGCGCATGCAGCAAATGGAAGATAACACCATGACACAAGAAGAGCGCCAAGGTCTTCTAGGTCAAATGGAAGATCTAAATGGTCGCCTAGTGGAGTCTCGTGCTGCTGGTACAACTAACATGGTTACTGGTTCAAATGGTAAAGAGTTTGATCGCACTGAAGTACGTAACGCCTTAGATGTTTACCTGCGCGGTACTGATCTTCACGAAATGGATGTTGAGATGCGTACTTCGCTATCTAATATCCAAGATAGTGATGGTGGTTTCTTATTAAAAGAAACTGTTGAGAATGAAGTATTGATGAATGCATTCAATCCGGGTGAAATTGAATCAGTAGTACCTGTTCTGCCTACTGGCGGTAACCGCGCGGTTATCCCATCAATGGGTAAGCCAAAAGTTGCTTGGGGTCCTAAAAACGTAACCCTAACTGACCAAGAGCTTGCAGCTGGTAATGTGGGTATTGATATTCATAGTTTACGCGCTTTGGTTGTTATCCCTGCAGATACTTTAGCTGATTCGGCTGCTGATATTGTCGGTGAATTGAATTCAGCATTCGGTCGCGCTTTAGAAGAAGCTCGCGATAACGCTTATGCTAATGGTACTGGTGTGAACATGCCTCAAGGCTTCATGGTTAACACTGATGTTCTTGCAAATGTTACTAATACTGACCAAGACGGCGTTTTAGATATTGATACCATGATCAAAGCTATTTACAAACTAAATAAAACATATCGTAACAATGCGGTAGTTTCTTGTAATAGCCAGACCGAAGGGGTTATGGCCACATTCAAAGATGGTGATAACCAACCTTTATGGCGCTTCAATGGTGTTGACGGTGCTCCAAATACTTTCATGGGCTTACCAATTATCAACCCTGAAAGCATGGATGATATCCCAATTGCTACTGGTACTGCATACCCAGTTTGTATTGCTGACTTAGCTGCTGGTTATCGTATCCGCGAACGTGGTAGTATCTCAATTACCCGTTTAGATGAAGCTTTTGCTACCTCTGACCAAATTGGTTTTATTGTTAAGCAGCGTATTGGTGGCCAAACAGCATTGCCTGAAGCCTTCCAAGTTGTTCGGGTTGACAAAACTTAATAATTAGCTTTGTTATTAGCAGGTAGAGATACCTGCTTAAATTTTAATTAATATAAGGAGAACACAATGGCTATCCGTGATTTACGTTCAAATTACAGAATTAGAGGGAACGACCTTACTACAGATGGATTTAGTACTATAGATACAGATGCAACAACTGTTCCTCAGCCTTTGGCTATAGGTACTACGATGTTTATGGAAGTTTCTCTGAGGGATGAAACCACAGGTGGTGCGCCAACAGGTGGCGTACTTGATGCGCTTGAAATAAGATACACTACTATTTCTGATGTTGCACATTTTTATGGAATCCCCGCTAACATAGCAGCCGATTCAGTCTTAGACGAACCTGAGCTTGGTAATACCATTATTGATTTAGAAACAGGGGTATCACCAGTGCTCCCTCATGACTTTGATACTGATGGTCCGCTATTACTTGGAGTAAACATAAATAATCCGCTAGGAACTTATCCGTATGCCTTTATATACTTTGATGTATCAAGCGCTAATATACCGTTACTAGGGTCTACATTTATTGGACCTGTTCGTCAAAGCAGCAATGGAGGAATAGACGATGATTCGTGATATATATTCTAACTACAAACCCACTGTTATAGATAACAACTTGATATTGGCTGGAAGCACTATAGGTGAAGAAGTATTCTCAGGTGCTTTTGACTTATCAGGTGGTGAAACAACATTTTTAACCTACTTTGTTAATTCGCTTGTCAGTCAGGCAAAAGTGCAATATTCAATACAGTATTCTGTTGATGAAGCTTTCACTAACCCAGTAGATGACCCACTAGATCTAGGTAATGATGTTTATAATGATTATGGAACTATCATAACAGCAATTGACCCACCTTCTGATTTTAGTACATCTCGTGTAATCTATGTCAATATAGTTAATCCACCAAGTGAAATTGGTGAAGCCTCAACTGCATACCGTTATGCTCGATTGAAACTGACAGACTATGCTGATAACACTGGTGACAGTACTGTTTTAACTTCAGTACAGAAAACAGGTCCTCAACGTTTCGTTGCACCTAAATCAGATACTTAATCTTAGGGAATTAAAATGGCTATTCATGATTTACTTTCAAACCATAGTTTGAAAAAAGTTTTTGCCAATGGAACTTTAACGGCAGCAGAAGTTAGTACAGAGTCTTTAGATTTATCTAAAGGCACCACGGCTAACTTTATGTTAATGAATGCAGGTCTGGGTAATTTTAGCGCTAGTTCTAGTCTAGATAATGTGATAATACAATATTCCGATGATGAAGATTTTAGTGTACCTGCAAATATTGTAGACGACCCACTAGATGCTACAACAAATTTAAGCACGTTAGGAAATACGATTTATAATCTTGCTTTCACGGGTGATTGGGCTGTTCCTGATCTTCCTGCAACACTAATGACTGAAGCAACCAATGCTGGGCAACCGGGATATGTTCCTTTTGCTCTAGATGATAATGCAGTCGTTGTTGCTGTAAATGTGGTTAACCCAGTCGGTACTAAACGTTATTGTCGCGTGCAATTTAGTTTTACGATTGATGGTGGTGATACTGCCGAGTTAATGACTGGGTTTGGTTTCGTCGGTCCAGTTGCCTTTAAAAATTCAAATGGAGGTATAGCCTAATGTCTATTCGTGATTTATATTCTAACAATTCAATATATCCAGATTTTGGTTATCCAGTCGGTGGGCAATGGCAATCCGGTATACTTGATGAAGGTAGCTTTACAGGTGAAATATTAAATCTAAGTAAGGCTACCACAGCTACGTGGTTAACCACAGTTTATCCATTGAACCCTGCCGCAGTTGGTTCTGTAAACTTACCTTTAACTGTTCAATATGGTAATGATTTTACAGTTGATGGAAGTGGAAATACTAATAGTTTTGATGTCCTGTTTACTGAAACATTTGATGCTGTAACTGGTGTTAGTGAGTTAGGTAATCAGTTAATGATGTTTGATGGTTCACCTATTTTAAATAGTACTGTCACAGGTGATGAAACAACAAACAACGACTTTATATTTAATCTTGTTAACCCACCGGGCACCTATAAATATGTAAGAATCGTTACTGGAGAAGGGACGAGTACACTAAATACAATGTTTGGTGCTTTCTGGTATCGCGGTCCTCAAAGATTTGTTGGCGCAGGCGTACCGATAACCTACAGACGCAATAATTTTTAATTTTTAAAGGACACGGAAGTCTTTTTAATTCGGAGCTAGAAAATGGCTTTAGCTACTTTTGATCAAATCAAAGATTTTTTGGAATTAAAGAAAACAGATGTTTCTGACTATCCAACACTTGGAATATTGCTTGATTCAATGCAAGAAACTTTTGAAGGCTATACTTCGCGTAAGTTTGATTTAGCCGAACATACTGTTACCTTTCGCGTATCAGATGCAGATGGTGAGGAAGACTTCTGGCTTGCAGGTACTCCTGTCGAATCAATATCAACTGTTACTGTTAATGGTGAAGATGCTGCTTATCTATTTTTAGCAGAAAGTATTAAATTGGAGGCCGCAGCTGAACAAGGTGACGTTGTGGAGATCGTTTATACAGGTGGCCTAGTTGACCAAACCGATGATAGCACTATACTAGCCACAGTACCAAAAGATTTAAACGTAGCAGCTATCCGTCAAATCTCTTTTGAATTTCAGAATAGGGATAAGATTGCTGTTACATCAATGGCGTTAGATGGCAATGTAACCGCTATTCCTACTTTGAAGTTATTAACCTACACAACTAATATCCTCGCTAGATACAAGCATTGGGGTACTGGATTTTAATATGACAGTTGAAGCTAAAGGTCTTGAAGAAGTACAGCAACTACTAAAAGATATGCCTGAAGCACTTTTTGTTACTACTAAGAAGACTCTAGCAGAAACTGTTTTAACCATCCAAAGAAAAGTAATCCAAGGTTTTAACCTCGATCCAAGCATTTCTTTACAAACAAGGACTGGTAATTTACAACGTTCCATTAAAACTGAAAATAGTGGGAAGGATATAGCTTCTATGCGTTCTTCTGTTTTTACCAGATCAATCTATGCTCCTATCCAAGAAGATGGTGGTACCATAAAAGCTAAGAAGGCTTTTAGGGGTTTAGAAGGCGGTCCTTACCTAGCCATACCAAGTGATGTTAACAAGACCCGCGCAGGTGTGACAAGATTCTCACCAAGGGATGCTTTCACCTTAGGTGCTCAAATAAGAAAAATAAGAAATCCAAAGAAAGCATCATTTATGATAGTAGATAACAATACCGGACCGTTGTTTTGGTTGGTTCCTGAGGTTATAATAAAGGCTAGACTTGGAATGCAGGATACTACTGATAAGCAGATCCCTCTCTTAGTCGACGAATTAAACGATAATTTATTTGAGGATTTATAATGGCTTCAATTTGGACAACCATACGAGATGAAGTTAATGCGCGCCTTGAAAACATAAGTGTGGCTAACGGTTATGCTAATGATATTACTACCATTGAGAAAGGAAAAGTAAATCCTTTTGACAATGACGATCTTCCTGCTATCAACTTCTGGAAGACAGATGATTCCTCTGAGAGCCTGAAATATACTCGCCAACAGAGAACCCTTAGAATTGGTTTTGAATGCTACACCCTTTCTAACGACGATGATATAGATACCATCAGCGATAATTTTATGGCTGATTTATTTATAGCTTTATACAGAGACCCAAGCGCACCAGCGGTGACTGATGATCCTTTGCCGATGTTTGCTGATAAACAATTTGTTACTAGCTTTGATTTATTACGTCCAATAATAAGCCAAGGTTCGCAACCTAGAGTTGGGGTGTTTGCTATTGTTTCTTTTACCTACGTGATCAATAACCTTGATCCTAATACTTTAATTTAATCTAACTGGAGGCTACTATGGCTACCGCAGAAAATGCACGACTAAACGTGGAAGCAGGACAGAACTTTGTTCCTATGGAAGAAATGACTGATTCTGGTGACCAAACAATATATAATATAGCAGGCGGTGAACAACAGCTTTCAGCTGCTGATGACACTTCCATCACTGTTCGACTTGATGGTTTAACCACAGGCGGTGTACCTGCACCTACTAGTAATGATGATGAAATCTCTGTTAGTGCCGGTACTTTTAACCTAAGTGGTGTGGCTGAAACTGCCTCTGCAGACTCTGGCTTAACTATCCCAAGACCAACAACGTTAACCCATCAGATTATCTCTGTTGTTACAACGACTGGTGGTGTGTACTCTGTCGAAGAAGGAGACGAAGGTAATAGCTTTGTTGAAACTCGAGGCGCTGCGGGCGGTCCGCCTTCAATAGGTGTTGGCGACATTGAGATTTGCCAAGTTCGTTTGACCGCACAAGCATCAGCCCCGATTGAAACTAGTGAGATTTTCCAAGTAAATGGTCAACATGTTGAGCGTTCAACTTCACCATTGTATACTTTAAGTAACTCTACAGGTGATTTAACTTTCATCAGTCCATTACCTGTGATTCATGCAGCTACACCGTTGGTTCCAGCTACAGATCCTCGTACTGTTTGGATCGAGTATTTTACACCTATCTTTTCAGAAATTGCTGACGCGTCTGATTTTGTACCACCTGAAACCTCCGACAGTGCAACGTCTACTCAGGTTTATGGTCGTACAGTATCTGCTGTATCCTCAACATTAAACCAAGGTACATTCAGTGCATTGCTTTCTGATGGTATTTCAGATTTAGTTATTCAGCAAAAAGGGCAGACATTGTGGTTTCAATTCTTCCCGAACCGTTTCAGTACTTCTAATGTAATCTTATCGCAAGGTAAGTTAGGCGTTACACGTTCGTTCCCTGCAGATGATTTGATTTCAGCAGCATGTACAGTTACTGCAGAAGAAGAAGCTACGGAGGAAAGTGCATAATGTTTGATACTGGCAAATTTGGAAAAGCCAAGTTTGAAAGAAGAACAGAGAGCGTTGATGTCAGCGCTCTCAAGGATTTCTTTCAGGAAGGCGAAGAACCAAAAATATTAGTCCAAGGCCTTACCCATCATGAAGTTTCAAGATGTTCAGAAGGCATCCAAGGCAATACCAATTTAGAAGCACTACTGAAAGCTACAGCAGGCCACGCGCCTTCTATGAAAGAAGCTGTTGGTGAACTACTCGGTAAAACAACTGAGGTTCCTAAAGATACTCAGAAGCGTATCTTGCATCTTGTTGCTGGCTCACTTGAACCAAAGATAGATGAAATGACAGCGGTTAAACTTGCGGAAACTTTCCCTATTGAGTTTACATTGTTAAGTAATAAAATTGTAGAGCTTACAGGACTTGGTCAACTTGCTATAAAAAAGCAATGACTTTGTGGTTAGATGAGGATGTCAAATTACTTCTAGTATTAGCCGATAGATTTGGTAAACCTCTATTTGAAATGGCTCCACATATCTTTCCTGACGGTTTTATGACCGATGTAGAAAAGTTATTGTGGATGCATTACTATAACTACAAAGCAAAAGCAATAGGTTCAAAATAATGGCTGATATTAAAAAGACGATAGAGATTATATTTGCAGGCGTAGATGAGTTGTCTCCGACAATTGAAAATGTTGGTGGTGGTCTTAGCAAAGTTGGGCAAGGTATCCAACAGGCAACTCAACCTCTTGCAGATTTATCTGACACGGTATTACTTACTTCAGCTGCAATCACAGCGCTTGGTGTTGCGGCATTAACTTTTGCTGCCGGTGAAGCAATTGATCTAGAAAATGCCTTCATCGAACTAAACAAAGTTTTAGGTGACTCTGAAGGTTCTGCTCAATCATTTGGTGATACCTTTGGTGACATATCTAATAAATTTGGTGTTGGTCAAGCTGATGTAATTAGCCTCGCAGCTGATTTTAAGCAAGCAGGCTTTACTATTGACGAATCCCTTGGACTAGTTGAAGAAGCATTGAAAGCTGCTGCAATCTCAGAGCTCGATGTTGACGCGGCTGGTGCGACTGTTATTAGTACTTTAAATGGTTTCCAACAGCCTGCATCTGAAGCAGGCCGTTTAATTGACATTTTAAACAATGCATCAAACACCTCAGCTGTTTCTTTTGGTGAATTGGCAGATGGTATGTCTAGGCTTTCACCAATCGCTTCACAACTTGGGTTCAGCTTTGAAGAAACAGCAGGACTATTGACTCCAGTCATAGAAGTATTTGGTTCAGGTTCTGAAGCTGCAAATGGTTTGAGAACGGCACTATTAAAACTTGGTGGTGAGTCAAAACCTGTACTCGATGCACTTGAGTCAATAGGAATTGATACAACTGAAGTCTTGACCGCAAAAGATCGTCTTACTGCTTTAAGCGAAATTTTTCCTACATTGGATGAAAAACAGCAAACATTCGTAGCCACATCAATTGCTGGGGTTGAACAAGCTGCAAAATTTTCAATTGTACTAGGTAATCAACAGGCTGTTCTTGACGCAACTGCTAGTGCGTATGCAGCAAGTGGGTCAGCCGCAAAAGAACTTGAGATTGCACTTGCCTCAACAGAAATTGCTTTAGAAAGATTTAAAAATTCATTCGTGAATATCGGTGCCGCTATAGGTAGTGAATTCTTACCTCAGCTTGCGCAAGTGGCTGACAGCGCTACCGGACTCAATCAAGCCATTTTAGATTCTCTAAGCGGTGATAACTTCAAACAAGTATTTGACTCCCTTAGAGGGGTGTTCGAAGCTCTTGATGCTGAAATACAAGGAATAGCCCAAGCGTTCCCTGAAGCGATAGAACAAGTTGACTTCACACCTATCCTTGATGGATTAGATTCAGTATCTGGTGCAATGAGTACAATCTTTAATGATATTGACCTCACGACACCTGAAGGGTTATCAGATGCGATTCAGCTTATTGTGGATACGCTCGGTTCCCTAGCGCAAGTTACTGCAGGAATTATCGTAGAGTTTGAAGGTGTCTTTGATGTCGTTGGCAAAAGTGTTACAGCCTTCAATGATTTAACTGCAGAAGAACAACGCGCCGCTGGCGAAGCTTTAGGCTTTGGTAAAATCATGAATGAAGTAGGTGGCATACTTGATACGGTTGGTACAGCAGTAGAAGGTATTGGTATTGCTTTAGGTGTATTAATTGGTGCAAGCGGTTTGTCGGCAGTTGGTACTTTATTCACGAGCTTGACTGCTACTCTAGGTCGGTTCTCAATAGCTAGCGGTGTTGCTTCCGTATCGACAGGTGCACTTGGCGTTTCTTTTGGTACATTAGCTGCATCTGTCGCAGTGTTAGCCCTACCAATAACCGCTCTCATTGCATTGTTTGCTGAGCTGAATGACCAGAGCATATCAAAATTTATTGATGATGTGACAGACTTCTCACAAAAACAAGAGTTTGCAGCACAAGCAACTCAGAACTTCGGCTCCACTGTTGGTAACCTGTCTCAACAGTTAGCTAACGGCGAAATAGACCTAGCTCAATATCGCCAAGAAATGGCTGAACTTAATGACCAACAAATTCTCGCTAAGTTTTCTACTCTGGAAAACACTCAGGCAAATCGAGACAATGCCCTGTCACTCTTGAAAACCGCAGATGCAATCGCTAAGTTTAAGGAAGGCTCGGCTGATGCAGTAACAGAGTCGGATAATTTGGCTGAGTCCCTAAATGATGTTGCAGATGCCTCAGATGAAGGTGTTACTGATGATTGGCTAGAGCGGATGAAGGAAGCCGCAAAGAAACTCTCTGAGACGAGCGACTCTTCAAAAGAATTAGCTGATGGGTTAAACCGTAGTAAAGGCTCAGTTGATGAATTTGGAAATGCCTTGACGGAAGCTGGTGAAAAAGCTGGGGCAGTTGGTACAGAGCTAGCTAGCATAGATGGTACAGACGCCACAGTTAAAGTGACAGCAGAGACACAAACTGCCGAACAAAACCTTGAAAGGTTTCAATCCACCCTTAGCTCGTTAGATAGTCAGATTGCAAGTACTGGTACTGCCTTGACAGGTCTTGGCCAGTTGTTTGGCGCTGACTTTGGCAACTTAGATTTAGGTTCTCAGGCTCTGATTAAAAAAGCTTTCGAGCAAGAAATTGCAGCAAGGCAAAAAGCATTAGATTTACAAAACAGATTGATTGAGGCTGAGATTCGTTTGCAAGAAGCAAGACTTGCGGCAATTGAGAGTGGAGATGCCGCAATAACAATAGATACCACAGGCCTTGACCCTATTCTTGATTTACTATTAACCACGATAATTGAACAAGCCCAAATAAGGGCAAGTATTGACGGTGCAGCTTTCTTAGTAGGAGCATTATAATGATAGTCATTACTAGCATAGAACTTGATGCGGAAGGGGCAATACATATAGATGAAAATCCAGCTGAATCAGACTTTGGTAAAGTAACCCGTAGGCAAAACAGAGTCGCTACTCTTGATGGTGGATCGGTGCTGCAAGACCGTGGCTATTCAAATACAGACCTAACTTTCGCTATTACGGCTAAGAAATACACGGATGACTTTTCAAGACTACGTGATATGATACAAACACAATCAGAGGTTCGCTTATCTTGTAGAGTAGGAACGTTCATTGGCACCCTATCAGGATTAGTCGAAGCAGATGTAAGCTTTGATTTTTTGGTGACTGCAAATGACAGTTAAAAATTATGTATTCGACTTTATAGCTACGGCACCTGAAGCTTTAACCATTCGAGTTCCAATTTCATCTTTGACGATAAGAAGAAGGTTAGACAGTAATTCTTTTAGTAGTGTCACCTTGCCTAATCCTGAGCAGCAAGTCCCAATAGCTGGAGGTCCAGACCAAAGCCTAATAGACATCATTAATCAAAATCTAACCACAGGTCAACTTGTTCTAAAGCATATCATCAATGGTGGTGGTTCTGAAGTTATTGTGGGTACATATGACCTCGAACAAATTCTAAGTACAACGAGTCCTTCGGCTTTTACCGCTGTCCTCAATGGGGTAGCCACATTTGACGCTACGCAAAATCCAGACTTACCAAATTCCAATAATACTTGGGTAATTGATAAACCAATCACAGACTCAAGTGATTCTAATGGTTTAAGGCGCTTCAGCGCGGCTGAAAACGCTTTAATCATCATTGATGATACAATCACATTACAAGGGTCTTCTGTGACTGTACAAGAGGTCTCACTGTTTGCAAGTGCGGTAAATAGTCGAATGGACTTAGGGGTTATATAATGGGTGGGGCTAAAGTCATAAGTAAAGATATAAGCAATAACCTGTTAACTGTTAGTTTAGAATATGAATCAGATAAACTACAGGAATTATCAAGCTCACTTACCGCTTCTGTAGCAAGTTTGAATGCGCGAATATCTTCATTAGAGGGTGAGGTGGTAATAGCGCAGGCTAACGCAACTGCTGCCCAAGTTGCACTAAACACAGCCATCAATACTAATCAACCTACAGAAACTATTATTCAGTTAACAGGTGAACTGGGCTTGGCTGTTTCGGCTTTAAGTGAAGCAAATAGAAATCTTACCATAGCAAAATACCAATTAGCATCGACCTCAAAACAGTTAATTAATGTTACTAACACTATTACTGAGTGGGACAGAGCAGACATAGCTATCACCCTCACAGATCCTGGTAGGAGCATCCAAATAGGCGATACAATTGGCATAGCTGAATATGCTAGGGTATCTAATGCGGGATCTTTCTTTGTAGCCTTACCAAGTGAAAGAGACGGATTCGATAATACTTATTCAGCTGCTCGTGATGGTATAGCAATTCCTAAGCTTGGGGAAACTCCGTATGGTTGGTGGTATAATGAAATGGTAATACCTTCAGCCCAGATTTGGAGGCCTAGGTACTGGGTAGGTATTCTCATGAATAAAGACGATGATGAGAATACTGGTACTGTTTTTATTCAAGCCTCTGAGGATTTTGGAACAAAACCTTATAAGCCATATAAATCTATGTGGGACGTAACTTTTGAATATGACAACATAGCTCCACGAGAAGTAAACAGTAAAGCATTCGTTATTGGGGACTTAGTATTAGTAGAATTTTCAGATGAAGGCATAAGTCAGACACCTGTTGTTATTGGCTTTGGTACTACGGAGAGATTTGATGCACAGTTCCATGACAGATACTTAAGAATAAACAAGGATGAATTTGGGGGTTTCGCCTATGAGCTCGAAGCAATTTCTAGTGGACAGATTAGTGGTCAAAATGAAGAAGTTGTATCTGTTAATGGTACTCGTACCCAGCAAGAGGCTGATGAGGCTGCAGCTAAATTTGCAGCAAGCCTCGGCTTAGGAGATCTTCAATTCTTTAGCTCTAGTGAGCCGTTACAGAACATATTTTACTTTGGAAGCTTCTATGAAGAAGTTATAAATACTAGCGACCACAACCCTTCATTGTTGATTTTTCCATTGGTAACTAATGGTAGACCACTTACTACTCTTTACAGGAGTATATACAGATATAATGAGTTCGTGACGGTGGCATTGTCTAACATTACCTTTGATGAACCGCACTTCGTAAATGGCTACGCAGCTCTAAATGATTGGCAAGTTGCGGCTACTGACCCAGACTCGACAGTTGAATTGTTTACTTCCGGCAGTTTAACTATCTCTGCACAGTCAGAAGGTATGAGAAACGCTAAAAATTTACCGCTCTATGACAAAGTAAGAGGTTTAGGCGTCATTGACCAGCAATGGCGAGGTGTAGTAGCAAAAGCTACCTATTTTTGGCAAGCAGGTTCTTATGTCGACCCAGTACTCGACACACAACTCGTAGAAATAACTCAAAACACGAATCAAGTCTTTTCCTTTCATCAGAGAGAACTTTTTTCCCAGATGACATTATACGTCAGCCATGGTTCACCCTCAGACGATTTTGCAGGTTCAACAGTTGCAACAGGGACACAAAACTATTTTGCCTACTCTGAGCTTTTATTAAATCCTGATAGGAGTAGTGGGGGTGTTAATATAATTGATGAAAACAACACAGACCCTGAAGGTACAGAAGACAGCGCTGGTATTATAGTTCGTTCTTCTGACCTGAAGGGAATAGCCTATTATATTATGCGTACTTCATCAATTGTAACTCTCCCTGCTTCTTATTGTGTTACTGTCTTCGTAAGGAGATTCCCACTTTGCCGCGCTGTAATTGGCAGTGGTGGTGGTCCGGCTGCCAGCCTAGAGGTAGATTTAGTAAAAGGCGAAGCTCTAGTAGTTGGCGTTGGCATACAAGAATATTCTATAACTGAGGTTGATGGTGACTATTGGAGAATTTCAATAGGTAGAACTTCCTCAACATTACCTCTCCTACTGGTGCAGTTTTTGCAACTTGATGACCTGACTACAGACTACTCAACTACCACCAGAGAAATGCAGGGCATTGGTTGCAATATTTGGGGCATGCAAATAAATGATGGTTTGACTTATACGGGTTATAAGAAAACTACTGGAACAGCTGCACCGTAAATACAATCAATTGCTTACAGAAATAGGTTGTCCTATAATAAGGTAAATTAATTATTACTGCTAGATACTCATTACTTTATAAGGATAATCTATGTCCCTCGGTATACTATTAATTTGGCTCCTTGTTCTTTTATCAGGAACAATGATCTGGTTAAGTAGGTGCGGAATCTTAAAACAATGGCCTAAAGTTCCTGCTGTAGCTCTAATCAGTAATCTCTCAATTCTCCTTATTTATTATTCGCCTCTTAGTGGCCACATATATTATTTGATTAATATAGTTAAGATTGCTCCATTAATTATATTATTAGTTTATCTTGCTAGTAAAGACCCTTCACCCGCATGGTCTTACAGAGCAATGTGCTGGATTTTTATATCGCAGCTAACGATACACAGCCTTCATATCATACTTGATTTAAAGTTCCAGTATTATGATATCTCGGCTTTAATAACAACAGCGATTGAATTCGTTGTATTAATATGCGGTGGTATAAATGTACGACTTTCCTTTATGGGTAAAAGTAATTATAATCGTAATGGTACTAAGAGTAGCCATACATGGGCTAGGAGCCATATCAAAAGCTGAGAGAAAAAATGCCAGAAAAAATATTGACGAGTGTGATAGGGATTAAAGGACTGAAGCTTATTGTCTTAACAGTCCTTTCTTGGGCTGCTCGTTTAGCCTTTAGATCAGATTTAACAGTTGGCCTTATTATCCGGCAGCTGATCATATCTGTGCTCATTGGTTACCTAGCTGCTGAGTATATTCTATCACAAACTTATGATGAATGGATTAAGATGACCGTTTTCTGTTCCCTAGTTTTCCTAGCGGATGATATTTTAGTCATGGTAATAGCTTTTGGTAAATATGCTAAAGATAACCAAGATAAAATCTTCACCCGAATAACTAAAATCTTTACTGGTAAATAATGTTTAGCTTTTCCTCTACTTCTTTAGCTCGCCGCGAAGGTATTGATCCTCGTTTAATCGAGATTGATGACTTAGCCATTCGTCTAACCTTAATAGATTTTGGTCATCCCGAACATGCTGGTAAACGAAAAGCACGTGAGCAGAATGACCTATTCAAGGAAGGTAAGTCTCAATGCGATGGTTACGATAAATTAAGTAGCCACCAACTTGGCAAAGCACTAGACTTCTATGCCTATGTGAATAACAAAGCTAGCTGGGAGCCTGAGCATTTGGCTATGGTAGCCGTGGCCTATTTTCAAGCCGCTTCAATCCTTGGGTATAAAATAGCATGGGGTGGATTGTGGAAATCGAAAAATCCTAAATATATAAATGGTGTTCCTTATGGTTGGGATTGCCCTCACATTGAACTAGTGGATTAATCATGAGCAAATATGAAACTAAAATCTACAAAGGCAAACCTGTCACTTTCAGAGTAGTAGACATTAAAAATGAAAGTGTTTTTAAGTGTGTTGAAATAATACCTAACCAGAAAGGCAAAGACAGATACATTTGTATTGAAAACATTGGCTACTTTAGTGAACGCTATCAAAAATGGATTATCCGCGAAGCGCAAGACAGCTCGGATGGTGCAACTTACGCTAGAGATATTGATAGTTTTGGCTGGTTATTCCATGATGAATTATGTGATACTGGTAAGTGGGAAGATGATGAACCTTGCACCAATTGGCAAGGCTCTAATGTCCTGAGCGATATCTTAGACGAAGAAGATTATTGGTTCCGCAAACATTCTTGGTTCATAATGACTTGGCTACTTGGCGGTGAGAAGCTACGTGAAAATGGTATGTTCTAGCGACCATAATTAACCTTAATCCTTGATATCCTCTACGTGACCCCAATCAGGACCTCTTTCGTAATCACATTTTATTGGTATATTCATTTTAACTGCGGTTTCTAAAATATGCATCATTTCTTTAAAACCTTCATCCTTCCCACCGGGATCGGAGTGATTAGCCTCATCATGAACTAAAAGTTTTGGTATACCAATATCATCATAGACCCCGTCATAGTAGCATTTATGGATAGCCTTCTTCATTAGATCAGCAGCTGATCCTTGGAGTCTTCTGTTCAGCGCTTTATGTGAATGAGATCTTTGAATCCTTCCCCATTTATTAAGAGCCTGCTCATAAGGTAAAGGAAAAACATCTCTGCTCCAACGAACTGGCTCCCACAAATTAAACCGAGACTTACGCCCTAGTATTGTGGATACCTCTCCGGACTGCAAAGCCATATCAGAATAGTAATCCATAGTTGCTTGTGCATAAGGTGCGCCTTTATGATAAGCTCCAAATAGATGCTTACCTTCTTTTTTACTTAGGCCAAGGCCTTTAGCCAATGTATCAACACCCATACCATAGATCAAACCGAAGTTTATATTCTTGATCGCTTTACGAGGTAGAACTATCCCGGTTTCTGTTTCAACTAAATCTTGGGTTACATTATGGTAATCGGCATTAGGATCATCAAGAAATACCTGTCGAAGAGCATTACCAGCCGGACCGACTGCATCATGAGCCAAGCACCGATATTCGATTTGAGAGTAATCATATTTCCTCCAATATTTATGACCAGGATCAGGAATGAATAACCCTCGAATCATCGGGGCTAAAACTGGATCTCTAGACGGTATGTTCTGTAAATTTGGTGTAGACGAAGAAAAGCGCCCAGAACGAGTACCACCTTCATCTCCACGGAGCTGATGGAATTGACAATATACTCGACCGTCAATATGGGAGTCAAGAATATAACTATCCACAAATGTGCCTTTCAACTTATCAACTTTACGTATTTCGCGAATCAGATTCGCTACTGGGTGATTAACTGCGTTCAAGAAGTCTTTAGTAAAAGATGGATTACCTTTTTTAGTCTTACCGTACTTTAGACCTACATCATCAAATACTCTTGCTAAGTGGGCTGGAGAATTGACATTGACCTTGAACCCAGACTGGCGTGTTAATTCCTTACCAAAGTCCTCACTCATTCCCATTAGTTCGATTGATAGCTTCTCAGCTGCAGGAATATCTACTTGAACACCAGTAAATCTCATATCTAGCATTAGGTAAATGAGTTCACATTCCATTTCAAATACAGGTAGCAGGCCTTGGGCTTTAAGCAATGGCCATTGTTTCCCCAAAATAGCTAGTGGCAGTGCGGCGTCTTCCTCGGCATAGTGCCCGGTGAGCCTAGGAGGTGTCCTATAAATATTCTTTCGCTGGCGGCCATTCACCGCGCCTCCGTAATAATCGCTGCACCATTGGTAAAGTAACTCTGATTCCTTACCTAAGCCTAGATATTTCTGCCCGAGTGTTTCTAGGTTTACCTGAGCGGATTCATCCAACAGAGCTTCAGCGAATTGAACATCAAATAACGGTCCTTTTACGATTATACCTTCTTGCCTTAACCAACCTACATCATAAGTTATGTTGGCTCCAACCTTTGGTTGCTTAGGATTACTTAGTGTTCTTTTCAACCAGTTTATAACTATCTCAGGTTCCCAATTATCACCCGGCTCAATCTCGTGGCGGATCGGGAAATACCATTTACCAATACCATCTGAAATTGAAACACCGACCATATGGCCAACACCCCGAGCCCATCCCGGTCCTTTTTCAATTAGATCCGGATCATACGTCTCAGTATCGATTGAAAGTACCTTTGCGCCGGATAAATTTGGTAGCATCTTCGGAGGGAGCCAACCAGTCTCGGGTATCTCCGGCATCACCGCGGCTATCCTATTCTTACCTCTTTCTGCAGGCAAGTCTTCCCAAAACATCCCAATAGCATCAGATCTCATTAAGTTCTCATCCCCACAATAGCTCCTCGTAATTTATCACCATAAAATATACAAGGTCTAGGATACATGGTAAAATCTATTTTATCTACAATTGATTCGATCTTCTGGAGCTGCAATAGATTGAACCTAGCCTCATAAGGAAAATCGGTCAGCTCAACCGAGGCTCCGACTTCATCATCGACTTGGGTTGTAGATACCTTACCATCTCTAAATATTACTCGATCAGCATCATCTGTAAATGCTTTCAGATCCTCTAGGGCTTCAAAAAAGTCTGTTGGTAATGAAGCTACATTCGGTTTAGCGGAAAAGATAGGATCAAGGTCAGGCCATTCCATAGAATTAAGATTTGTTCTTAACCATCGACCATCTTCATAATGGAAGGTAATAGAGTTCTCGCTTACTTGTAGATGACAAGGTTCTTCTTTGATCCTCACCAATTCTTTTACCGCTTGGGCAGGGATATTTATTTTAATAGGGAAAATTTCAGGAAGCCAAGCTTGGACTATTACAATATTATTAGTGACCGTTGCATAGCGACCTTTTAACATTATCCCGCGGCTCCAAGGTCGACTTGCGTCCTCGGACATAAATGGGGTAAGCTGGCGAAGTATTTCAATAAAGTCACCATTTAGTTTTACTACCTCACCTTCAGGTCTGATATCTGGATAGTTATCACTTTCTACGCACTGGACTAATGCCTTGAACTTACCAGATTTAATACTGAGTCTACCAGTTGGAGTAACTGACATAGCCGTAGTTGCTCGACAGGAGGTGATTGCTTTAATAAATGGAACAGCCTTTGGAGCCACATCAAGATCAAGAGCTATTGGACTACTTAATGCTAAGCTACCATTGAACCCTTTGATATGACCACCTTCTATCTTAAAGTGAGTAAGCTCCGGTGCAAAGCCTTTACTCGCTATTGATCCTTTTACAAATTTAAGTGCATTAAGCATTTAAAACTCCAACATTGTTGCGTGACGAAACTCTTGCAAATCAATTTCGGTTTCATATGGACACTTACGAGCATCCCACCAATCGCAAGTCATAGTACTGTAAAGAAAACCGCCCAAGTAAACTTCTACTCTAAATAATAAGTCCATTAAAATAATCCTAGTTGATCACGAAAATATCGTTCTTCTTCATAAGGTGGATATTGTTCATGCATTTTGACGTAAGCGGCTATATTATATACCCACCGTGAAATATATTCATTACTTAACCGATCAATATTGTAACCTTGATTGGCTAATTGTTTAACTATTGCCTGTTGCTGAGGTGGAGTGAAGGTATCGAAATGCTGGTTCTGAACCTTTCTATTTGGGCTCTGAGAAGATACAGCCATAGCCTTTTCATTAAATAGAATTGAACCGTTAGCAGCTACTTGAACCCATGAAGATGAATCCACAGACCACCAAGGGTACTTTTTCATTAGTACTGGAGTGGTTAAACCGAAACCATGAACCTTCGTTTTAGGTCGGCCAGCTCCATCAGTTAGATACTTCTCCCAAATATCATCGAGCCATAAGTGGAGTGCTTTGGTTGATTGGGCTACCATACCACCAAGTGTGATATAAGAATAATTGGCCACATAATATTCAAGGTATCTAGGATCTTCGCCGAAGTGAAAACAAGGTAAAGGTCGAACACCTAGTTTTTCCATCGCTTTTTGATTTTTGTAAGTACCAAGATCATCACCAATACTATCCAGAACAGAGGCTACTACTGCATCGTCTTCCACTCTAATAATATCTGCATTCTCCTGAATATAACGACAGTAACCCGGCATATCAATCTCAACGCCTTTAGACCAAGCTGAGAATGCACCTGAATCAAGAAACACTTTCTCACCATCACGTCTGATCTTATCAACTGCTGACTGGCGATTAATGTAATGGTAGGATTCGAGAATGTGAGGAATGTGGTTACGATGAACCTTTTCTTCCTCGGTAAGCCTACGATAGATCCTACCGTTGAGGTCGAAGTTTGAGGTATAAATACCTGCTATGAAAATTTGCATTATACTTTCCCCACCACGAAAGTATCCTCTTTTTTACGTATTGCATAAAAAGGACGGTAGCACTCAATACATTCTTCTTCTGCATAAGTCTCTTCGTTTATTTTTCTTGGGATAGTATATTCCTCGACTGGACCATCTTGTTCCATACCACAATGGGGACAAAGACATATAGTTCCTCTTTTAAATTCTTTCATATTAATCTCCTAAATAATAAAAAACCCTATACCAATAATTATACCAGCATAGGGTTTAGAATCAATCATTAATTAGATCAACTATTGGCCAATAACATGAACTCTTGGCGGGCTGCACGGTCTTCTTTTAATACTCCACGAAGAGCTGAGGTAATAGTATGATGACCTTGCTGACATAGCCCACGACTTTCCATGCACATATGACGAGCTTTAATAATTACGCCTACACCCAATGGGTCTAGGTGCTCAACTAAAGCATCTGCTATTTGTGAAGTAAGTCGCTCTTGGACTTGTAGGCGGCGAGCAAAGGCATCAGCAAGACGACTGAGCTTAGACAGACCAACGATTTTCCCATTAGGGATGTAGGCGATGGTAACAGTCCCAAATATGTCAGCCATATGATGCTCACACTTACTATAGATAGGAATATCTTTAACAATAACCATTTCATCATAATTCTCCGCTCCATCTTCAAACACTTTTAATAAACCAGCGATATCTACATTATAACCGCTGAACCAATGGGAGAATGCTTTGGCTACCCTTGCTGGAGTTTCTTTGAGGCCTTCTCGTAGCGTTCCTTGACCTTCTATATCTACCAGTAGGTCATCGATACTGTTACTTACTACATAATTACTAGTACTCATTTTTATTCCTTATAGAATGTTGCTGTGCATTTACGGGTTTCTTCGATTGAGCATTTGATCAAGGTAGCACCTAGCCCTGAGAGCTGTTTAGGGGCTACTACTTCGACTAGATGCTTCGCCATGTTTTCGGCTGTTGGGTTAAATGGTACATAGACGATGCTCTGTTCAAAGTGATCTGCATCTGTAGGATCAGGAATAATACCACCTTCTTCTACCGCATTATCAAGGGCTGTGATTAATTCATCATCCTCCCATGCCATGAACTTATGATCCCAGTTTCGCTCTAACCATTCACATAAGCAATCTTTGATCACGGAGAAATCAATTACACGTCCGATTTCGTCTTGAATATTGTCTGCTATGAGCTCGAAGTGAACCCGATAATTGTGGCCATGTAAGTGACGACATTTACCTTCGTGACCAACTACCCGGTGACCCATACAAAAATCATGATAACGTTCAGCAGTTATAGTCATTATTTGCTCCCTATGAATTCTTCGAAGCCTTTAGCACGTAACTTACAAGCACCACACTTACCACAACCAAATCCCCAATCATTACTCGTTTCGTGATCGCCGTTATAACAAGTATGTGATTGATCGATTACCATATCTAGGAAACCAACTTCTTCTGCTAAGGCAAAAGTTTCCGCCTTAGTGATATGCATCAGCGGTGTAATGATTTGAATCTTAGTTTCATAACCAAGATTTAAAGTTGACTGTAATGAATCAATAAAGGCTTCACGACAATCTGGATAACCAGAATAATCGGTTTCACAAACACCAGTATAGATTGCACGGGCACCTAATTCTTGCGCGTATGCGTGAGCAATGGTTAGGAACAAAGCATTGCGATTAGGAACAAAACTAGCTGGAAGATCTTTTTTATAAGCATGCTCTTTATCAACATCACCATCTTCAACAAGGGCTGAAGTAACCATGTCACCAAAGAAAGAAAGATCGACAACCTTTAATGGGATACCGGCTAGGCTCGTAATTCGTTGAGCGCATTCCAATTCTACTTTATGCTTCTGACCATAAAGAAATGAGATGGCTGTAACGTTGGTTTCCCCGAACTCTTTTATGGCTAGGCCAAGGCAGGTAGTACTGTCTTGCCCACCACTGAATACTACTATTGCTTTAGGTGTTTCATTTATTTTTGTTTGCTTCATTATTCTACTCCAACTATTTTATGAATTTGAATACATAGGTTGTAACCAAAAGTCTGGCAACTTGCTACTACGGCTTTTAAGTTAGCAGCATTCTTTTCTTCGTCTTGAGCATCCATTGGCTGCAAATAGACTATACAAGGAAGACCAAGATCAGGACGGGCTACAATTTTACGCATTTTGTTACCAAGAACTTCAATTGGTAATCCATCTTCTAAAGAGATACTATCAGCTTCAGCTACATATTTAAAATGGCGTACCCAAGGCATCAGCTCCTTATGGATCTTGGCTAATTTAGGACTACATACAATAGTAGCTAAATGATAAGGAAATTCTTCTAGATACAAAGTACCATTAGTTTCGATTTGAATTGTAAAACCAGCTGAGTGCAACTCAGTTACTAGTCTGCCAAAATGCTGACGGAATGGTTCGCCACCTGTAATAACTACTAGCTTTGTTTTATGGGCGGCTTCTGAGGCCAAGGCCTCGACTTTACCCACAATAGCATCAGGGGCTAAAGTTTCAACTTCGTCGCCGGTATATATGGTATCACACCAAGGGCAATCTAAGTTACAACCTGCTAGTCTTACGAATATTGCTGGTGATCCTGCAAATGGACCTTCGCCTTGAATTGTTTTAAATATGGAATGGATCTGAACATCACCATCGAGATTGATGGGTTTTTCTTTCTTTTGGGTGTTAATCATTGGGTGTCTCCTATAAACGACCTAAATAATTATACTAAATTATGGATGAAATGGAAATAAAAAAGGGACTACTTCGCCCCTTTTTCTTGATCAGTGATCAAAGGTTGAAATTACTCTTCGAAGCTATCTTCTTCCTTAGTTTCTTTTGCTGATTTAGTAGGTGCGTCTTTAGCCTTAGCTTCTTTCTTAGTAGCTTTAGGCTTAACAACACCATTGAATTTACACCAGCGACCATACTGAGTAGCTGCAGTAGACGAGTTAATCTCATCAGCTTCACAAGCTTTTAATACATCGGCACGTTGTGCAGGTTCTTTAGTTTCACCTGAGATGCGATCTGCATGTGCCCAAACTTTACCTGTAGCGCTATCAACACCCGGACGAACAATACCATTTTGAGTAATGCGTTCGCGTTTAGCTTTTGCCGGAGCTGATTTAGTTTCAGAAGCTGCTTCAGTTGCCCCTTCTACTGCATTAACAGTTGAACCAGTATCATTGTCTTTTTTACCATCTTTTCTTGGTGCAGTCATAATTGTTTCTCTCTTTCGTTGTGGTTAATAAAAATATTATTGCTTAATCCTAATTGGAAATCTATTATCTACTCTAAAGCAGATTAGGTCAATTCCTTTATTGATCCTATTCAATCTTTTGTTGATCCTATTGTGAGGATTTCCATTTACCATATTGAGTAGCTGCAGTAGATGGGTTAATCCCAAGCGCTACGCAAGCTTCAACTACTGTTTCTTTTGCTGGAGTAAGTCCAGCATTGGCTTTTAACTGGGTATCACAAACATCCCAAACTTGCCCGGTGGCGGTACCCTCTCTTGGTCGGGTGTAACCGCCCTCGGATTTACCTTTGCGACCAGATTTTTCCGGAGCAGGGAGTCTACTGACCGTGAAGGGTCTTCCGAGGGCGGCTATAAGTTGGCCTGAGGTACGTTCATCGATGGCCACATTCTCTGCTAACCTTACCATCTGATAAATTACAACTGAGCGCTGGGCTCTTTTGATTTCATCACCAGTCATAGCATTATAGATCTTTAACATTTCATCTAAGGAGAAGGTTTTCTCGAACCATTCTTGAGTAGGACCGATGATCAGATAGTTATCAGATGTTTTCATAATATCAGCTAGGATAGATAAACACTTAGCTGAATCCTTCTGATCTGATGCTGCTACGATTTTCATCTCTTCGATGTCAATTAAAATTGAATGTGCCATTTTATATTCTCCGGCGCTAGTGGGCTTCCTTGCCCGCGCTGCTAGTTGTTATGCTTTAGATGCTTTGAACCATGCTTGATATTGAGTACGTGCAGTATTGAATGCTATACCTGTATCGACACAAGCTTCGATAACTGCCTTACGAGCTGGAGCTGGTAAACCTTGCTCCTCAGCTTTTTCATTCATTTCGATTGCAATTTCCCAAACTTGACTACAAGGCTTACCTATTGTTGATTGGTTAATCTCAACTTGAACCATGTTCTTTTCTTCTTCAACTTTAGGTGTTTCTACAACTTCAGGGGCTGGAATAAACATCCACTCACCATTTGCTTGTTCTTCAACTGAACCTGCTTCAAATACTTTAGTTCCAAATGATTTAACTATTGCTCTTTTTACTGAAGATTTCGCTTTATAAGTTTTCATAACCTGCTCCGGTTTTTGGTTTGTGTTAGAAGCTATCCCCTAACTGTTAAATTAATTATAGGGCAGTACTGATCAGAGGGCAACAAAAGAATCGCATTATAAGTAAAATAATTCTAATAAAAGTAGTTAAGGATATCCGGGTACTTTTGGTCTACCCTGACCTTGATCTTATGTGGGGTATTGAGTTTGGTTACCTGCTCAAGAGCCTCATTTATATTTTCAGGACGATCTGCTCCTCTACCATCAGGGTGAGCCGCGTACCACCAATCAAGAGCTTTTTTCTTTGGGAAACCTGAATGAAATAGGCAAACCCAAGCATGGAAAACACGTAGCCCACAATAATAGGTGGCTTTAACCGCATCAGGCCGATCTTTCTTAATATGTTTGGAATAGACTACTTTATCTACTTTGAAGTCTTCGATGACAGGATCTTTTTGGCGTTTAGTTGTGGTAATAAGTTCAGAGGTACCAGCAGTTGCTTTGAATTTGATTTGGACTGGGAATATATGTCCGCACTCAGGGCACTCACGAAGTGATGCATGGATATAAGTTCTGCATTCAGGGCATTCACGAACTGGAGCTGTGCCACCACCTTTGCCTTTCTTCTTCGGGATCAAGGGATCATTAATAGGACCGAGCCTTGGAGTGTTACCAGCAAAGTCTAGTACTAAGCAATTCTTTTTGCCCGGAGCTGGGCGAGTACCCCTACCTAGCATCTGAACCCATAAGCTCGGTGAACTAGTTGGGCGTAGCATTACAATAAGATCTATTTCAGGGAAATCGAACCCTGTAGTTAAAACACCTACATTAACTAGAGCCCGGTAGTAGCCTACCTTGAAAAGATGGATCTCATGATCCCTTTCTTTATTGGTCATCTTACTATGAACAATCCCACACTCGATTTGCATACTATCGAGGGCATCTTTTATATGGATAGCATGATCGACGCCAGTAGCAAAGATTAACCAATGTTCTCTATCATGAGCCACCTGACAAGTTTCGCGTAGAGCTCCATAAGTGATTTCTTCTCTATCTGAAGCTTCCTGAACTTCCTTATCAATATATTCGCCACCACGCTTACCAACGCCTGTCATGTCAATACTTATATTTGTTGACTTGGGTACCAGCGGGGCAAGGAAACCTTTCGCCACGAGCTCGTTAAAGGCATCCATCGTTGTGAGGTCATAACATATATCTGTAAATAAAGATGGTTGCTCAGTTAGCATACCTTGGCCTAGGCGATATGGGGTAGCAGTTAAGCCTATCACCTTTAGATTGGGATTAATCTCCTTCAGGGCAATAATGAATTTGCCGTACATAGTAGTCTGCCTAGGGCTGATCAGATGGCATTCATCTACCACGATTAGATCTATGTGCCCAAACTCTTCTGCCCTCCGTGCAACTGAACCAATTCCGGCGAAAGTTATCTGGCATCCGTGATCCTTCCGATTTAATCCGGCGGAAAAGATTCCCGCGGGGGCGGTTGGCCAGATAGTCATAAGTTTATCGAAGTTTTGTTCGATTAATTCTTTGACATGGGTTAATTTAAGAATGCGTTGATTTGGATAATAATGATAAACTGATTTAATGAATGAAGCAATGACGAGGCTTTTGCCTGTACCTGTGGGCATGGCCACAATAGGATTTCCGTCATTACCTTTCTTAAAATAATCCCAAATAGCATAGACGGCATCATTCTGATAATAGCGTGGAATCATTTGTTAAATGTCTCTCTCATGAATTCGAAGAATTGAGTTTTATTTTTATAATGGGCGTGGTATTGCGTTGAATTCTTACCAACTATGACAGCATCTTTGAAACCATCATTAACTCGGATATTCCATTTATACTGGTATTTGGATTTATGATTACTGATTCTAAGCCCACCAAGACCAAGCTGGCTGAACTTAATATAGAATGAACAAGTCTTTGGACTAGCAGCGTAAACATAAGGACCGAATTCGGTTAGAGCTATACAAGCATCGACAAGAACCTGCGCTGCCAAGGTTGTCGGATTTGCTTTGTCTTTACCGTTAGGTTTTAGTTTAATATCGGCCTGAAAGTTCATTATCGAACTTCGATCTCTTGTCCATTAACTTCTTGAACTGCTTTATTTACGTTTTCGTGTAATTCAAGTCTGGCACCTTTGTGAGGTCCTTTTGCGACTTTGGCTTTGATGGTTGTGGTCAGAACTTTACCGTGGTCGGTAACTAAGATAGTACCTTCTACTTTGTAAGTTCCTGGTGGTAGTTTATCATTATTCATGATTTTTCCTTTTTTTTTAGTTAATGGTTCCCAGATTAGATATGAAGCATCTACTGGGTTAGTGGTTTTTACATCTGCCTGATCCCATATGAAATTACCATTCAATCCTTTCTTGTTGGTAATACGTGCTTCTTTTCTACAGCCAACATATCTCCCATTAAACTTACCGACTGAAAATGGTAAGGTATTTGGAGTAGCCAATAAAAGATCACTCCCTTCGAAAGGACCGTCTTGACAATTATACTTAGTTTTCTTTACTACTTTAGATGTTGCTTTCATAGTTCTAACTCCTCACTAGTAATATGTTTTGGACTATGTTTAATTATTTTACCAGACTCTAACCTTAGTTCAACACAATTATCTTCTTTGTTATGACTAATTAGATCCACACTTCTGATAAGATGTGGGTTGAAGATATGGCAGATATGACTACGTTCCATAAATCCTTTACTCATACTGGTATCTATAAGTGACGCAGGATAAGTACAAGACCAAGTACCGTCAGGCATTGGTTTAGAGTTGAAACAAGTACGACAATTAATCTCAGGTTTCTGCTTCTCATAACAAAGACCACTGAAGTTACAAAATTTACATTCATACCAAGATGAGCGATTACTAATGGTAGGCATGGCTTCTCTAGCGAAGATAATATTTCCGCCGCGCTTCAGATAACTAGTAGCCACATGCTTATCATAGTCGATGATTTCAATATGGATAGTATCATCGTTTTTATTAACGGCAAAGTAAACACCAAATTTTAGGTTCTGCTTATGCATACAAACCTGCATCTGAACATAGTGCTCATACTTACTATTTTGAACACCTTCTTTAACTACTTTCTTAAAGCTCTTATCATTATGAGTTTTGAACTCACCATAAGCCGGGTCATCTTCTAGCTCAGGAATTTTAACTACTGCATCTAAGGCTGAGCCCATGTGACCTCCATGATCAGATATTCTGAACTGGCCGCCATCTCTAGTTTCATACCAACAAGGTAGCCCAGCAGATTCTAACATGGCTATAAAGTGTGCTTCTTCTAAATGACCACGATTGAATAAGCGGAGTACCCTTTCTGGGAACCAAGCTTTCTGTACCCATCTGAAGCCCAAATAAAGTTCAAATGCACAACTTCTGCCTATCAATGAAACACCCAGATGAGAACGAAATCCATCACCACTTTCACGGTATGCATCTTCTATCTTTGGTAGGATCTTTTGTAATGCAGCGCGGTACTTAGTACCTTGGTCTTCTTCGATGCTCTTTTCAATAAGTTCTTTCGTTATTGTGGCTAATCTTATGTTATTTTTCATATATAAATCAATCACTTAGTTATAGTGGGTTAGCTTGCATATCTTGAGTAATTAAAAAAGCGTTATAAAACAATCGTTTATAGCGCGCTCCTCTGTGGATTCTATGGGTAATTCCCCACAAACTTAAATAGAATTCACAGAGGAGCGCGATAAGGAGAGAGGATCACTCCTCCCTCCATTTGAGTTGAGGTTTACCTATTTTATCATAATAGGCATTATATTCCGCTATGACTAATCCTGCATCCAAGGTGGAAGTTCGTCGTCCGCACCTGCTACAGTCGAGGAATCTAGAGTACCACCATCCGCAGCAGAGGACTTGGCGGGGGGCGTCTTTTTTGTCGGTGCTGCTTTCTTTTCAGGAGCTGCAGGTTGAACCCACTTAGCGATACCTTCTTCAACCATTTCGTCATCAGTACGATCAGTAGCCTTCCACTCTTCATAAGTGTATTCGGTATCGATCATTTCAAGGACTGGTTTCGCCTTAGCCGCTGGCGCTGGTTTCGCTTTCGGCGCTGGCTTCGCCTTTGGAGCTGGTTTGGTTTCAGCAGCCTGTCCTTGGTTAGCCCAATCAGGTTCACCGCCTGCTGGGTTACCACCAGCGGGAGCACCACCACCTTCAATGGCACGGAAACCTTTTACTTCATTAGAGTCTTCATAACCATCTGTACCTTCTTTCACAATAACTTTGATTTCAAAAGGTAGACCATGAAGCTGAGACGAATCTTGAACCTGCATAACATTAACAGCGTGACAGATCGCACTTAATTGTTCTTGAGCAATTTTAACTGCAACGGGATTAGGGTTATCAAGATTCAAGCGAATGAACTGAAGTTGATTCATATAATCGCCTTCAAGGTTTTTTGCCCGCATTTCAAGGTAGTGACCAGTTTCCGCTTTAGTTGGTTTCATTTCAGATTCGGTGATCATTACTCGATACCAACCTGCTGGCCAGATTGGGAAGTCACCAGTTGACGGTTCTACTGTTTCTGCATTAAAATTAATTGACGCCATTTTTCTTTCCTCTTATTAATAAGTATTAGATTTTCTTAAATTATCTTCAGCGGTTAAATACTGAAGGTTCTCAGGTACATGTAATCCCGAAACTGTTTTACCCTGTAAGGGTATGATATGATCCACATGAAAACCATCTGGGCAAGTTAAATAAATATCTTTAATTGCCTCTAGGTCTGACCACATTGGTGTTCTTTGTAACTTGGCTGCTCGGCGTTTGGTATTTTGTGATTTGGTATATTTACTCCTATCAGGACGCTTACCATATACAGACCTTGTTTGTTTTGCTTTTTCAGTTTTACGATATTTATCAAATGCAATTTTTCGTGCTTTTTTGTTATCTGGATCTTTCATCCTTTTAGAATCATAGGCCTTTCTTTTGGCTATATTCTCTTCAGTCCTTTTTGAATGATATTTACAGACACAACATTCACTACTAGCTACATATCTTTCAGCTGCATGGCCATGTTTACAGGGCTTACCAGTAAAGTACCTTTTCAAGCCTTTTGCCTTTGCTTCTGCTCTACTGATAATTTCCATAACCATGACCTCTCCAGTAACTTTATTTAGTTATAATTCAGCTACTCTACTCCTTCAAGTATTTTGTCGAACACATGGGTTAGGTCAGGTTTCTCTACCACATCCAAAGTACCACTCCGATCCTTGGCAGTGTATTGTAAATCCGGTTGTGTTTGCAGATATCGGTATTCTTTTCCATCAGTGGTCTTACCAACACGAAGACAAAATACTTCATCGAAAAGGTAAGGAATCTGCTGACCAAGTTTAGAGCCCGGCATACTAGGGACGAAATTCTGGGTACCTTTGATATCGTCTTTATAGAATTCCTGCTTGGCAGACATATAAATATTATAGCCCTTCAAGTCTCTAAACTTACGAATAGTATCATTCATTTTTTCGATTAATTCACCGTAGGCTTGACGCGGGTCTTTAACCTGTTTCTTGGCATTAGATAAAACTACTTCACCAATCTCAGAGATAGAATCAATACAAATAGTTTCGAAGCCTGCTACCTTTTTATCTTTCTTGTCGAATAGATCAAAAGCCTCAACTAAGTCTTCTACCGTTTTGATTTCCATTACCGGGATCTGATGCCCTGCCAATGATAAGAGACCAGATTCCGCTGATATGATAATTGGTTTTGGAGCAGTGGCACAAAGGGTTGTTTTACCCATACCTGCATCACCGTACACCAAGATTTTGATACCGCTTAACTTAGCAGCTTTGTTTGTTGTGGTGAAATTAATGGTCATTAGCCTTTCGCCTTAACCTTAGGTTCAACAATTTCTAGTGCTGGACTAGCTGGTTTAATTATTAGAGCCCCATCAAGTTTTTTCCTCAACTTATCAGGAAGAGTTTTATAACCCTTATTGATCAGTTTAGGGTCATACTTGATGACCATATCTAAGATACCTTCAGGGAATTCTTCCTTGATAGAGGTAAGGGCTGCTGCATCTATTTTAACAGATTCTTTGGCTGTACCTTTAAGTTTATACCCAGCGCCGAGATCAAAGGTGTTGGTACCAAGCTTGGCGTCAGGGAAGGCTTCTTCCATGATTTCCTTACGCAGTTCCATCTCCATGACCTTATTCTCGGCCAAGGTTTCTTTAACTGTTTGCCACAAATGAATCTTTTCTTTTAATAAATCTTGTTTATCGTTTGACATAATTTACCTCTTCTTTACTATTGATTAATTATACTATTGTTATACCACTAAATCCATTACCATGATGAACCTTTGACATAGATTGGTGATGTTACACCATACTTTTGTTGAACCTGTTTTCTGTCTACCTCTTTTATTATTTCCGCATCACATAGATCTTGAAGTGCTTGTTTTATTGCGTTAGCCGCTCCGAGCCTATGATCCTTGAAAGCAGCTCTCTGCTTTAGTTTACGTCGCAAAAAAGTATAAGGTACTACTGGTTCCCCGATTAATTTCTGAGAGACTTTGTAACTATTTACTTTTGTTTTATCCGTAGTTTTAAAATATGAATCAAATGTTTTACGTACCTCGGATTCATAGAGCTCTTCCCCTTGGCCAACCTCGCCTGCCTCAAAGCGTTTCATTATGAGGTTGATGCCAGCAGTAGTAAAATTGATAGCCCACTTTGCGATCTCAGCTGTGACCGTTGGATTGTGGATATTAATAGTAGCCGCTACCAGTCCAGCGAAACGATACGCTTTTAGTTGAGCCCGGTTCCAAAGTTGTTTAGTAACTTCGTTCCCGCTATTCATTAATCTATCAGCATGGAGGCCGTAACCATCAATTATACCTTGAGCAGCTTCATCTAGTTTAACTTCACAGTTGGAACCATTATTAATCATATGATTAATAGTAGTAACAAGGGCACATAGTTTCTTAACTAATGCAGCTGAAGGATAATGAAAGGCACTCTTATTAGGTGGTACACGAATACCTGTATATTCCATTATATGAAAACGTGGGATCAGACCTTCTGATATCAAGCTTTCTGATAAATGAGAATAAAAAGTCTCTGGAGTAGTTTCACCTAAAATAGTAACACTAGGTGATTGCACCATTTCAGTACTATCCTCTTTCTTGGCATACATAGTTGGATTAACCGTACCATGAGGACCAGACTTAGTGTAAAGTTTCAAAAGAACTTGGCGATACATTATCATATGATCACCGGACTGGTTACCAGACATGGTTTGGAATAGTAAACCGAACTCGCCAAAGATACTTGAGAAGCAAGGTTGGTCAGCTATATGTTTAATTAATGCTTGGCCTGAGGAAAATCCATCTGGTCCTGAGAAATCTCGGATTGATGGAACTTCTTTGGCTACTGCATTATATAACATTGAGGTACCAGAATTAACAGCATCTTTACCAGTACCAGTACTAGCAAGAACAGCCATGTATTGATTTAGCCCACTACCGTTAATATGATAAGCTCGCCCACAGATTCCGGCTAACATAGTGACTGCTCCGGCTAAAGCTATTTGCCTTACTGGGCGTGGAGCGGAAGAATAGATATACTCCGCAACTTCTCCGATTAATCCGGAGGGATAGTCGCAACCAGCCGGAGTTTGTTCAACTGGGTAGGTTTGTTCCGGCACAACCTCTGCGTTTGCCTGCGGTTGCGGCTGCTCTTGTTGCATCTGCTCCTTTAAGGCATCAAAATCAATTGGCTCCTGAGGAAGTGGGGTTTTATCTCTAGCTCGGCTAAAAGTGTAGTCAAGATAAGGCTTTGGCTTCTCTTCGCGGAACATCTTAGACATACAGAACAAGCTCTTCGCTAGTTCGTCATCTTGGGTATGCTCACAGATGATCATAGCCATATTGAAATCGGCGTCCGATTGACTTTGGTAGTTCAAACGATTTTGCCAATCACCATTACATAACAATTCATATTCGCTAGCCACATACTGGTTAGATAATATTTCATTATGTAAATCTTCTACTGCAAATATATCGACACCCGAGGTATCAATAAATACTACTTTGCTCCTATGGATTTTATCCATTTCTAGAACTAAGGTATTAATCAGAGCTTGTTGATTGGTGACTGGTTTCACTTTACCAAGTGGGTTACCTGTCATAATCATATAGCGTTCTGAAGAGTAAACTTCTACGTTATCCTTTCTGAATCCTTTCGGCGTCTCAGCTTTGGTGATAATGTGGACACCTTTACCTGATTGACTTACTTCTATGTAACTGTCGAAAGCCTGTATAATTTTGCCGTGACGCTTTTCTTGTTCGGCGTCTTCTGGGGTATCAAGATCAATGATACAATACGGATCTTCTTTACAAAGAACGAAACCTATATGAGGTAGAAATCCTCTACTATTATCTCTAAAGGATACTGCTTGTTCATATGTGCCCCATGTTCTTTTGTCTGTTGGGCTAGCCAATTTACCATTACGTGGATTGATTGGTTTTTTGTTTTTGTCTGCACAAACCCATTGATGAAGTCCTGTGATTTCACTAGGAAGCATATGGGTTACTCAACTATTAATTTAGTGCCTGATAAATATTCATATAAAAATTGAACCCGGTTTACTGAAGGATTCTTGAATTGACCTAGGCCTAACTTACGTACCCAGTGGTAGGCGAAGCCTGTTTCGTAGCAGATTGCAACAAGGGCTTCATCCTCGTTCTCCAATCTAGCTTCAAGTAGTTTTCTTGTTTTTACCAAGAGACTTTGTTCGGTATCAAACTTTGATGTACGTGGTCTTGCCATTAGTGGCTCCATGTTAATTTTCGTTGGTATTTAATTATAGGGTATTAAATTACCATTTCAATAGATTATTTACTTAAAAGGTGTTGCAATACGATTCTTTGTGACTTATAATTAATTTAAGCAATCGGGGAAAGGAAAAATAAAATGTTTAAACAAATGCACGTAAGAAATGAACAAATCGTAGAAGTAGCTTTAGCAAATGGCCTTACAGCTCAGCAAGCTTACAAAATGATTCGTGAAGATGATAAATCTTTAAACCTACCTCGTCGTATGAAATTAGATTCAATTATTAAGGAAAGCAAATAATGAAAACATTTAATATGATTATTGAAGTGGTTAAAGGTGTAGCTTTGATATATCTTGGTTACCAAATTTGGTTGCTAGGTACAGCCTTAGCTCAGTTGATAGTATCATGAGAAATTTTATAGCATTATTAATTGGTTTTATCGGGTTTATACTAATCAGTGGTACTGACCAACACTTTAACGATTTAACTATATGGGGCATCATAGCTCAAGCTGCTACTGGCTTTGGTTTGATGTTAATAGCTGGTATTATATATAAAGAAGAGGAAGATGATGATGAGCACTAATCAAGGTGATTTATATAATTGTTTACCTGATGCAATTCAGGAGATAATTCAAGAAGAAGGTTACTGTGCTGAAGAAGTTTGTCGAGGGGCTGAAAGCTACATTGACGATCTAACTATTCAGAATGATAGAATGATGGGCGTACTATCCAATTTTCATAAAATGGTAGCTGCTTATGCGAATGCTGACGATGATCTAGAATTCAAAGGTGACCAAGGTTCAGAACGCCGTGAATTTGAAAAAGGAACTTATTGTGGTCGTACTTGTCTGGCAAATAAATTGATGGCAGTACTTATGGAGCAGGCCGAGGAACCTTCTAGTCCGCCGGCTATGGTTGAGGATGAAGATGATGAAGTTTACCGGGAGCGCCTCGAAGAAATTATTTGTAACGGTATCCATTCTGAGAAGCCTGTGTTTGATTACTGCGGTGGTTGGTTCCAAGTTCGAACTGAAATATGGTGCCCCGATGTTTATAATATAAGTAACATTGAAGAAGCCGGTTTGACCTATCATGGGCAGAATGGTGACTCATTTGTATTTAGGAGAAAGGTATGATCTATATTGTTATTGGTTATTGCCGAGGTAAAAAATTTATCCTATTAATAACGGGTAATGAAGGAAAAGCGATAAAACGTAAAGAAGCTTATAAAGGTGATTATGCTCATATCATCATTGGTGAATTAGAAACAGAAACAGAGTATATGCTCTAGGAGAAGAATAATGAAATTAGCCTCAGAAATTGGAATAAAGAAAAGCACCATAGTAGCACCAGAAGGTGGTTGGAAACCTCGGACATATTATGTAATTGATGTCTGCTATCACGCTGGTAATCCTATTCACAGGGCTATTATGTATTCTTCTTTTCTAGAAGAAGGTAACCTGACTAGACGCGCCGAGATATTTAATGGTACCTATGAAGGGCTTAATAGAGTAACTGATGCCTACTACGTCAAGGGTATAAGTGAAATAACTGGCATGGAGAATGAAGATGAATAAACGCCAAAGGAAGAAAGCATTAGCTGAGGCTAAGCAAGCAGGATACACCATAAGTGTTTATAAGAAAACCATTGATGATTGGTATCCTAATTTCCCAATGGATTTAGTAAGGGTAACTATGCTCCCTG
>PJEL010000707.1_pt1 | contig 38230 bp, 30 predicted proteins | sample 1853271 | NCBI WGS metagenome assembly PJEL01 (sample SAMN08108733, study PRJNA415343) | Invertebrate metagenome, whole genome shotgun sequencing project. | host: Globobulimina | place: Sweden: Gullmar Fjord | collected 2015-08
AAGTTAACCCGTAAGCCATTACTTGGAGATTTAAAGGTGTTTCAAAAAACGAAAAGTTTAGCCATTGCAGCAATGAGTGCTGTAATACTAATCAGTTTACCAGTGCAAGCTGTTACTCCTTCTCCTCAAATGATCGAGCAGTTCAAGTCATTACCAGCCTCAGAGCAGCAACGTCTAGCTAAGCAATATGGTATTGACCCATCTGTATTAAGCGGTCAAACAGGAAGCTCAGCTGAGTTTTCTGAGCCAATAGCTATTCCTTCAAGAACACCTGTCAATCAAATAACAGAAAAGAAATCTGAAGAATTAGATTTTGAACAAGATAGCAATAAGAGTGAGCTTGCGTATTTTGGTTACGACATGTTTGCTGGCGAGCCTATGACATTTTCGCCAGTATCAGATGTGCCAGTGCCAAGTGACTATTTAGTTGGGCCAGGTGATAGTGTAAATGTTCAACTCTACGGTAAAGATAACCGTGAATATACATTAACAATAGGAAGAGATGGCACAATTCAGTTCCCTGAGTTAGGCCCTATATCAGTTGTTGGTTTAACTTTTGTTGAATTGCGTGAATACCTGACCGATCGTATTGCAAAACAGATGATAGGCATTGAATCAAACATTACAATGGGTGAATTACGTTCAATTCGTATTTTCATTGCTGGCGATGCATACAAACCAGGTTCATATACCGTATCTAGCTTATCATCAATTACTCAAGCTTTATTAGTTGCTGGCGGTGTTAACGAAATAGGTAGCCTCCGTAATATACAAGTCAAACGTAAAGGAAAGTTAGTTACTACATTTGATTTGTATGACCTACTCCTAAAAGGTGATGCATCTAACGATATCAATCTTCGTTCTGGCGATGTGGTATTTATCCCATCAGTAGGCGGGCGAGTGAGTGTCACTGGTGAAATACGCAGACCAGCTATTTATGAAATCAAAAGTAAAGAAAATATCAATGATGTTATTCAGATGGCTGCTGGTGTAAACCCTGGAGCATACCCTAGAAGAAGTAGTATTGAACGTTATAATGCCAATGGTTTAAAAACAATTGTTAATGTTGATTTGACGTCAGAAAAAGCCAAGCAGCAATTGGCAAAATCAGGTGATTTTATTCGCGTAAAAAGTGCTTCAACGCAATATGAAGACGCAATTACACTGGTTGGTGCGGTAGTTAGACCTGGTAAGTATCAGTGGTATCAAGGTCAAAAAATCAATGATTTATTGCCAACGATTTGGGGCGACCTTGCGATTACTGCCGATCTTAATTATGCGTTAGTTATCCGTGAAGTGGATAAATTTGGCAATATTGAAGTCTTTCAATTTGCACCAGGAAAGGCGATAACAGAATCCGATGTAACTCAAAACCTTACGCTGAGTCCACGAGATAAGATTATTGTCTTTAATCATGATGATTCATCAATTAATCGCTATGCGTTGAATAAATTAGTACAACAACGAGCTAAAAAAATTAAATCATTGAGCAGTGACTCTTTAATTGGAACTGACTTGTTTAAAGCTGGTTTTAAGTCAATGAATATTGGTAATTCATCTGCCATATTGGGGAAAACTGATATCGGCGGTGTGGTCATTCCAGGGGCAACAGCAGCGTTAGATGATGAAGAGAAACTGATTGGTGATGAAGTCAGTAAAATGCTGTCTAATTTATTTGATGATAGAGACCTCATTAAATTAAGTAATTCGTTTAGCCGTGAAGAATTACTGTTTCCAATAATCAGTAAATTATCACAACAAACGAGTGCATCTGAGAAAGTAAATGTTATTGCTATTACTGGTAAGGTTAAGCATTCAGGAATTTATCCGTTAAGTGTTAACGCTAGGGTAAGTGAACTTGTATTAGCTGCTGGTGGACTTGTAGAAGGCGCTTATACCTCTCGAGCGGAGTTAACTCGTACAGTCAGTTCTGATTCTTTATCTGATATTCAGCATATTCATGTGAATGTAGCCGAAGCACTCGCTTTTAATACCAATGATAATATTGCGCTTGAAGGCCGTGATATGTTGGTAGTGTTAACTACTCCAGAGTGGCAAGAACGAAAATCAGTTGAAATACGAGGAGAAGTTAAATTCCCAGGTGTTTATAACATTCGCCGCGGCGAAACATTAGCAGATGTAATGCAGCGTGCGGGAGGCTTTACTGATTACGCTTTTCCACAAGCATCTGTTTTTGTACGTGAATCAGTAAGGTTACAAGAACAATTAGAAGTTAAAAAATTAGCTGACCAGCTCCGTCGCGATATTGCTACTCGCGGTGTATCTAAAGATGGCACAGTAGTTAATTACTCTGAAGCGCAAATGATGCTGGCTGACTTAGAGAATATTCAATCAGTCGGACGTTTAGTCGTTGACTTAAATGCAATTCAAGTAGGTATTGAACAAGCAGATTTGCAACTTGAAGATAAAGATGTGCTTTATGTTCCAACGACTAAACAGATAGTGTCAGTGATGGGCGAAGTACAGCATCCTGCAACACATAGATTCAAAGATGGCTTAACATTAAATCAGTATCTCAATATGTCCGGTGGCCCAAGAGAGCGCGGTGATGATGGCCGAACTTATATCATTAAAGCTGATGGATCTGTAATGTTGCCTGAATCAAACTTCTGGTTTAGTAAAACTGCTGCGATATCAGCGGGTGATACGGTTATTGTGCCACTAGATACTGAATATAAAGACAACTTAACGCTTTGGACACAAGTGACGCAAATTATTTACAACTCAGCAGTCGCATTAGCAACAATCTCTGGCTTGTAAAGCGCAAGTGCTATGAATAGCAGTTGGTATAGCAGTCTATATAGAACTTTGAATAAGCACTTAGCTTAAACACTTAGCTTAAAGCGCTAAATAGGATGTAAATAGAGTCTCAATGATGGGACTCTATTTTCGTTTAACGATTTTGAACTCTTTAAATCGAAGGAATAATAAAGCTGAAGTGCGCTTTATTAAAATTGAAAACATGTCAAAACAAATACCTCAGAATTATACCGATGCTAATTTTGAAATGAGTCATAAAAGTACCGAAGATGATGAAATTGATTTAAGAGAACTGTTCGCCGTTATTTGGCAAGGAAAATGGTTAATTATTGCTATAACTGCTGTCTTTGCAGTTGGCTCGGTTTTATTTGCTTTAAGCCAGCCTAATACCTATAAGTCAGAAGCTTTGTTATCTCCAGCAGATTCAGAGCAAAGTGGCGGTTTATCTGCACTAGCTGGTCAGTTTGGCGGCCTTGCAAGTATGGCGGGGATCAATTTAGGCGGTGGTGGCGGTGTAGATAAAACACAAATGGCCATAGAAGTGGCTAAATCTCGTCAATTCACTAGCCAATTTATTCAAAAGCATAAAATTCTTGCTGACTTGATGGCCGCAGAAAAATGGAACATGGAATCAGATTCATTGGTTTATGATCCTGAATTTTTTGATGTTGAAAACCAAAAATGGGTGCGGGAAGTCAAAGCGCCATTTAAGCCTGAGCCATCAATGCAGGAAGCATTTAAAGAGTTTAGTCAGCTAATATCAATCAATACTGACAAAGAAACTGGAATGGTTAAAGTTGCAGTTGAGCATTTATCACCATCGGTTGCACAGCAATGGGTTACATGGTTAATAGAAGATATTAATTTAGAGATGAAGCAACGTGATGTAGCAGAAGCGCAGCGCAGCACTGAATTTTTACAGAACCAAATTGCACAAACGAACGTGGCCGATATCCGTACTATTTTGTATCAATTAATTGAAGAGCAAACTAAAACTATTATGTTTGCTGAAGTGCGTGATGAATATGTATTTAAGACAATTGATCCAGCATTAGTGCCAGAAGAAAAAGCAGGTCCTAAACGAGCACTTATCTGTGTGTTAGGCACAATGCTTGGCGGCATGCTAGCGGTAATGATTGTATTAATTCGTCATTTCGTAAAGAAAGAAGATTAAAGCTTTATTAAATAATAAAAAAAAAGAGCCTATTGGGACTGTTTTGATAAAAAGCATGAAACCTAGGTTTTATAAGAGATAGCGGCATATCGACTGTCTCAAAATGAATGAAAAGTGTCTCAGCTTGGTTTGAAAGGTTGAGATATAAAAGTGCTATTCCACCCTTAATCATACAATAATATGCACTACTTTTATGGTGTTATTTAGTGTGTTACAAGTCACCTTTTTGACATGAACGTTCTAGTAGTATTCATTACAGTTGGATATTGTACTGATTAAAGTGGCAGATATTGATGTCACTATTAACATTAGAACGATTCCTTAAGTTACTCTTAACGTTCGAAGGAACATTTTTTATGCAAAATATTAAAATTCTTGATTGTACGCTACGCGATGGCGGTTATTACAATAACTGGGACTTCACACCAGAAGTTGTTCAAGCCTATTTAGCGGCGATGGCTCAATCTAAGATCGACTATGTTGAGCTTGGTTTACGTAATTTTCCTAAAAAAGGTTTCGATGGCCCGTTTGCTTATACTACTGAAGCCTTTATCAAAACTCTTAACTTACCTGTTGGTCCTACTTATGGGGTCATGGTTGATGCAAAAACCATTCTTGAAGCAGATATGTCTATTGAAGAAGCAGTTAATGCTTTATTTGTTGATGCTGTTAAAAGCCCAATATTACTAGTGAGAGTTGCAGCACATTTTCATGAAGTTGAAAAATCTGGTCCGATTATCAAATTGCTAAAACAAAAAGGTTATATTGTTGGTTATAATCTTATGCAGGCAGGTGGTAAACCTGATGATGTTATTGCTGAAAAAGCGAGAATAGCAACTGGTTGGGATAATTTAGATAGTCTTTATTTTGCAGATTCGCTCGGTAATATGGATGCAGACGAAGTTACTCGTATTGTTAAAGCGATGAAGACTGAATGGCAAGGTGATATTGGCATTCATACTCATAATAATATGGGTAAAGCTCTTGATAATACAATAACAGCGCAAAGGCTTGGTGTTACTTGGCTTGATGTAACAGTTACAGGTATGGGGCGTGGCGCGGGAAATGCACAAACTGAAAGTTTACTTGCTGTATTAGATGATGAAGCTAGTAATTATCAGCCCTCGGCTGTTTATGAGTTGGTAATTCGACACTTTGAACAAATGCAAAAAGATTATGGTTGGGGCAGTAGTTTACTTTATTTCTTGGGGGCGCAAAATGACGTCCATCCGACTTATATTCAGAACCTCATATCTAATAAACATTATGGGACTGAAGAAGTTGTCGGAGCTATCAATTACCTAAGCCAACTTGAAGGGACAACCTCATATAATGGTGATGTAATGGAATCAGCTATTTGTTTTGATACAGCATCTAAAGACATTTCAGGTACAGATAAATTATTGTGTAAGTTTGAAAATCGAGAATTACTAATTATTAGTAACGGCCCAAGCCTAGAACGTTACTTACCTGCAATTGAAACCTATATTAAAGAACGTCAGCCAGTTGTCATTGCAATCAATGCAGTTAGTACTTTGTCATCAGACTTTGTTGACTATTACTGTGTCTCACATAACAGTAAGTTTTTATCAGAGCAGGTTGTATACAAGAATTTAAAACGACCGTTGATCATGCCTGCTCACAGATTTACCGATGAAGAACTAGAAAATGTATCTATAGATTTTGTGGATTATGGCCTAAATGTCGAATCTGACGATTTTATGGTGTCGGAAACAAGTTGTAGTGTGCCTTATGATCTAACTGCAGCTTATGCTTTGGCAATAGCGGTTCATTCACAAGCGAAAAGTGTTTCACTAGTAGGGGTTGATGGTTACGAACTCGGTGATATACGTCAAACAGAAATGATCGACTTACTGTCAAAATTTAAAGCGTTTGCGCCGAAGTTAACAATTAAAGCTCTTACGCCAACAACATACCCTGTCGAGCAAGAGTCTATCTATGCACCCAATATTTAATTACGATATCTATATTTTTGATTGTGATGGTGTAATTTTAGACTCAAATGCACTGAAAGTGCAGGCAATGAAGAAAGCGCTAGAAGCGCTTTCTTTTAAGTCTGAATTAGTTACGCAATGTGTTGACTACTTTTCTAATAACTTTGGTAAATCACGGTTCCATCACATAGCTCATTTTGTAAATGAGCTTCTTGAACTTAGAAGTGATCAGAAAAAAGCTGTTGAAAATAAAATTCTCAATCACTTTTCAGCACAATGTAAGTCGCTTTATATGACAGCCGAGCTGACTCCTGGCTTCTTGAAATTAATCCAATCGCTGCCAGGTCAAAAGTGGGTTGCTAGTGGTTCAGAGCAGAGTGAGCTTCGTACAGTATTCAAAAGTCGAGGTCTAGATAAATATTTTGTTGATGTATTTGGTTCTCCAACTAAAAAATCTCAATTATTAACCAATATATTACATAATCAGCAGAGCCATCGAGCTCTTATGATAGGTGACGCGGTGTCCGACTTTGATGCTAGCCAAGAAAATGAGATTGATTTCATCTGCTATGTTCCTTATTCGAACGTGCCAGGACGCATGCAATTACTTGCTGAAAAACATCAATTCGAGATTATTGAGCGCTGGCCTAAATGTGAAATCAAGTAGAATTAGAAATTGGATAATTAAATTATGAAGTATGCAGTTGTCATTCCCGCCCGTTACCAGTCAAGCCGCTTTCCAGGCAAGCCTCTGGTCGATATTCTAGGAAAGTCGATGATCCAACATGTCTGGGAACGTTGTTGTAAAGCTGTGGGGCAAGATAAAGTATATATTGCGACTGATAATGACCAAATCCAGTTGGCAGCAAAACAGTTTGGTGCTCAGGTTGTTATGACATCATCAGATTGTTTAACTGGTACAGATAGGCTAGCTGAAGCTAACAAAAAATTAAATTGTGACTTTGTGATAAATGTTCAGGGCGATGAGCCTATTATTGAACCGAATGATATCCTAAGTGTGATTGAGGAATACAAGCTACGACCGGATACGGTAATAAACGCCATGTGTCCGATTACAGCAGAAGATGAGTTTCGTTCTTTTAATGTCCCCAAAGTGGTAACAAGTCAAAGCGGCAACTTACTATACATGAGCCGTTCGCCTATTCCAGTTAGCAAGAATAATGATTTTGCATTTGGCTTTAAGCAAGTTTGTATTTATGCATTTTCGAAAGCTCACTTGAATTTTTTTGCATCTCATCAACAAAAAACAATTATTGAAGAAATTGAAGATATTGAAATTTTACGTTTTTTAGAAAATGATATACCAATTAAGATGATAAAAGTAAAAGCAGGTTCCTTAGCTGTTGACTGTCCAAGTGATCTCAAAGCTGTAGAAATAGCAATGGAAAAGATTAAGTATGATGAATAAAAAGTCAATAAAAAAAATGCTTATAATCATATTTGGAAAAACAATATTCAGTATTGCATCATTTATGACTCTACACCCTGTTTTATTTGGTAGATCTCTTATTTTACAAGGTTTTTATTGGATAAGTAACAGAAGTGGATTATTTAGAAAAATATTTTACAATGGGAACTCAATTTACTCAAATTCAATTGTTAGTTTAACTACATATCATAAAAGAATTGATACAGTTTATCTAACAATAGAATCAATTTTTAATCAAGATAATAGACCTTTTGAAGTAATATTATGGTTAAGTGAAGAAGACCTTTTTGATGGGATACCAAATACCTTAAAACGTTTAAAAAAAAGAGGTTTAATCATATATTATTTGTCCGATAATCAAAGATCGTACAAAAAGCTTTCATATATAATGAATTATAAACATCCAATATCAAATAAAGTAGAGTTTATTATTACCGCGGATGATGATGTTTTCTATCCTAAGTATTGGTTGAATAAGTTAGAAACAAAGGCCAGAAATAATCCGAATTGTACAATATGTTATAGAGGTCATAATCTAGATGACATAGAAGAGCTAGGCTTTTCTTATATTAAAAATATTGATAATTGTAGTTCGAAAAATACACCTAGTAAAAATTTATTTCCGACAGGAGTATCAGGTGTTTTATATCCACTAAACTCATTAGATGAACGTATTTATGACTTTCATTCAATAAATAATTATTGCATAGATGCAGATGATATTTGGTACAAGTTTGTGACGTTATCAAATGGTTTTTCTTCTGTAAGAGTTGAAGAAAATAATGTAATTTTTCCATTGTGTCTTGCCGCGTTAAAAGAAGGTTTACAAGATTTTAATGTGGGTAATGACGCGAATACAGATAAAATACTAAAAACTAATAAATTTTTTAATAATTTATTATAGAAATTACATATTTATATAGGCTTTAAAGTGATTATATTAAGTTTAGGTGGTTGGTATGTGGGTAATAGTGCTGTTTTAGACTGGTTAAGTGGATATCCTGATAATTGTTTTTTAAAAGGAGATTTACATGAATTTAGAAATGAAAGTGGCTTATATGATCTGATTTTAACTGAAGGGAAAGACTTAAAAGTACTTCGTGCTAATCTGATGTATCATTTTAAAGGAATGGTCAGAGGTATACTTAATTTATTCGGTTCGTTTATAGGACGTCAAATTAATAAAAATCATTCTTACTCGTTTAAGTACAATTTTATTATTTTTGTTGAAATATTGAGATTTTTTTCAAAATCAAAGTTTGAAAAAAAAATTGACTCTATAAATTATTGGAAATCTTTTTTTGATAATTCAATGAAACGTTTTGACAAAGTGAGTAATGCTTTAGTATTACAGAATCCAGTTTATTATGATGATGTATCACCGAAACATATAAAAGTATGGAGAACTATTTTCAACAATAAAAAAATAGTCTTCGTTCATAGGGATCCTATAGATCAGTTTATTGACATTTTTAGAGCCAATGATTTAGCTTATGGACCATCTAAATTTAGAGAGGGTACAAAAAACTTAAATAATATACAACGTTTTTTCTATATTGTTAGAAAAACCTATGTATCTAGAATTAAGCTTTTAAATGAGTTTTCTAAAAATGAACTTGTTGTAATCGACTTTGAAAAATTTGCTTTTTCAAAGTGTCAAAAAGAGAAGATTTATTCATTAGAATCTTTTTTTGATATCGGTACTACAAGAACCAATAGCTTTGACTTCGAATATACTCAAAATAATGTAAATATGAGTAAAAAATATCCTGAAATAGCTTCGCTACTCACTGATTACCAAGATGAAATTGAAGAAATTAATAAACTAAGAAGAATGCTTTCCAGTACCGAACATTCCATTATTTAATATGATATATATAATCGTTTCTATTTTTGTTTTAGTTATATCTGCTTTTTTATTTAAGCAAGCATCTGGTTCGCTAAATATAAAAAAAATTAATATGGTCAGCTGGGTCTTTTATTTCTCTTTATTGTTACAGTGTTATATATCTTCTGTGATTATAGTAAACGGCTGGGAAGAACATTACAGAATATCTAATCAGTTGGTTAACAATGAATCTAGAATTTATGGCTGGGCGGCGATTCAGTGGGTGATGGTAGCATTACCTATTGGTATGATTTTTGTGAACTATTTATTCGGAACAATTAATTCTGTAAAAGTATTCAAGAGATATAATAATAAACCCATTGAGTCGTTTAATACACGAAGTGAAAGCAAAATAAAGTTGGGTTTATATTTTCTCTCTGTAATAAGTTTTTTAACAGTCCTTTATACTTTTTTAACTATCGGTTATATACCTCAACTAGCTTTTTTTAGTATTGATGGTGTAGCAGCAACTATGAGAGAAGAAGTCGGTAGAGGGTTTGAAGGAAATAGTATTATTAGAAATATTTTTGGATTAGCTTTAACCCCTATTCTTTCTTATATATGGTTTAGTCAATGGAAGTTAACGGGGAAAGTAACGGATCGTGCTTTATTTTATTGTTTTTTCTTTTTAAGTGTTACGATTGTTACTTATAATGTTGCGAAAGCCCCATTAATTTTCTATTTACTAGGCTTCTTGTTTCTTAAGGTATACATACAGGGACAGGTAAAGTTTAAAAGTCTCTTTTTGATTTTTTTTATGTTTCTTATTTTAATAATATCTTCCTATTATTTGCTATTTGATTCTTTTGAAATACTTTCAATTAATAAAGGTATTGGAGGCAGGATTTTAATTGGCCAGTCAATGGGGGTGTACTTTTCATTTGATATATTTCCTACGAAAGAATCTCACATCTACATGTCAAGTATTTCCAGGTTTATAAGTGATTTGTTTAATATAGGCTATTTAGAACGTTCTTCTGCAGTTTTAATGCAGCATTTAAACCCATCAGGTATAAAGAGTGGTACTGCCGGTGTTTTGAATACATTGTTTATAGGTGAGGCTTGGGCTAACTTCGGACTATTCGGTGTGATTTTTTCACCATTTATAGTTGGTATGTATATACAAACTATATATATGTTTTTTATTACGTCTAAAAAGCATCCTATCTATTTAGGGCTCTTTGCTTATTTATCATACAGAATTCCTGTCGCTGGTGGTTTTAATGACTTTTTATATAACCCTGTACAATGGGTTATCTTTTTTATTATTTTTTCAATTCTTATTATAACATCAAAGAGTATTACCAAATGAAACGAATGATTTTTCATTACCCAGCACCAATAATTGAAGCTGGTCATTCAGCTAGTACAATCAGGCCAAAGAGAATGATAGATGCTTTCAAAAATATTGGGTATGATGTTTTTATAGTCACCGGGTATGGAGAAGAACGGAGTCAAAGGATAAAAGAAGTTAAAAGGCAGATATTGGAAGGAGCGAAATTTGAATTTGTTTATTCAGAAAGTTTAACTTTACCAACTTTGTTAGCTGAGAAAAATCATTTACCGACATATCCTTTTTTGGATTTTAATTTTTTTAAATTTTGTAAAAATAACAATATAAAAGTAGGTTTATTTTATAGAGATATCTATTGGAGATTTAAGGAACTATATAAACCCAAAAGTATTCTTCATAAAATGGTAGCTGTATCTCTCTATTATTATGACTTATACAAATATAGGGATTTAGATAATGTTTTTATCCCTTCAAATGAAATGTCTCAATTTATACCATTAGTACAAAAAAATAAATTTGTAGAGTTACCTCCTGGTACAGATTTGAATATAGTTGAAGGTAAACAAAAAGACGATTTTATTAACGTTTTATATGTTGGCGGCTTCACAGATAGTTATCCAATGGAGTTGTTGCTACAAGCAGTTTCTAAATGTGATTATATCAAATTAGTCATATGTACTCGTGAAAATGAATGGGAAGAATTTAAAAAGCACAACTTTATACCTACCAATGTAAGTGTTGCGCACGAAAAGGGGCAAGGTTTAAAAGATTTATATAAAAATGCAGATATTTGTTCACTTGTTTTTGAACCTCAACAATGGAGAAGCTTCGCATTTCCATTTAAGTTTTTCGAATATTTGTCGTATGGGAAACCAGTATTAGCAATTAATAATACTCCACCTTCAAGAATAATAAATGAATTTTCTATCGGTTGGAATGTTGATTACTCTTTAGATGAACTGATTAATATATTCGATTTTATAAAAAATAGTCGATTTGAAATACAAAATAAGATTAATAATATTAATATGATGATTGGCAAGTGCACTTGGGAGTCACGAGCAACGAAAGTTGAAAACCATTTAATTAGTCGTAACTAGGTATATATGTTTAAAGAGACTTACAGGTTATTCTTGGTAAAATTGTTTTCTGCTTTTCTTGGCTTTGTTTTATCAGCTACAATTGCCCGAAAGCTACCTATAGATGAAGTTGGTGAATACTTTTTTTTACTATCACTAGTTTCCTTTGTTATGCCAATTGCTCTAGCTGGTATGGGGCATTCAATTCTTTATAACTTTAAAAGATCAGAGTGCAATGTAAATAGTCTTGTTGGCTTTTCTATTTTTACTACAGTTTTTATATCAATTGTTTCAGGCTTTATTTTAATCTGTCTCCTTGATGCTTTTTACTTTGAGAGTAGCTTATCACTTGAGTTAAATGGAATAATTATATTAATTATTATCTTTAATTCATTATGTGAATTGATCTCATATATATATCAATCTTTAAGGAGGTCTTGGTTTGGTAGTTTGATTGTATCATCAAAAAGGCAGGCTTTAATAATTTCTTGTGTCATATTTTTTGATGTTGACAGTGTTTACCAGTTATTGTACATCTATTTTTATTCATCTTTATTTTCTTTCTTTGTTGCATATATTTGTATGGTAAAAGATGTAAAGCCACAATATGATAAAATCATTAGTAATTTATTTCAAATTAAAAAGTCTTGGACTTTCTTTTTGAATCATTTTATGGGTACATTAAATGGGAGTATTCTTCCTCTAATGATTGGCTTCTTCTCTACCAGTTCCCAAGTCGCATATTTTGCAGTTGCTTTGAAAATTGTATCTTTATCTGCTTTTATTTTACTTCCTATTAATCGCGTTGTTGCTCCCAGGTATTCTGCTTTTTTCGCATCAGAGGATCTTGACGGGATAAAAGAAACCGCTAAGTTCTCAGCGAGGATTTCCTTTAGTCTTTCAGTCCCATTGTTACTTTTTATGTTCATATTTGTAGAGGATATACTTAGCTATTTTGGTGATGATTATGTGGTTAGCTCAAAAGATATTTTTTATGTTTTACTTTTTGGTCAAGCGATTAATTGTTTAAGTGGTTCTGTAGGCTGGTTATTACAAATGACTGGTGAGGAAAAATTATATCGGAATATTTCATTTTTCAATATTATACTCGCTTTGTTTTTGGGTTTTATTTTCATACCTATACAAGGTGCACTTGGTGCAGCAGTTATTTACTCTTTATCATTGTTTGTTACAAATGTAATATCCTCGTTGTATGTGAAAAAGGTTTATTCAATAAATATTTATAAGTTTTGGTAGTTACATTCATTAAGAAATAAGGTTTATTATGCTTAAATTTGTTTTGGTTGGTTGTGGTCGGATAGCAAAACGACATTCAGATCTTTTAGGTAATGGTGAAATTGAAGGGGCCACCCTTGTTGGGGTATGTGATATAGATGCGGCCAAAGCTACTACTTTAGGTGAACGATTTACAGTTCCGTCATTTCAGGATATGCATGAAATGATGGCCAAATTGGACGTTGATGTTGTCGTTATTTTGACTGAAAGTGGCTATCACGCTAAACACGTAGTTGAACTAGCAAAATATGGTAAGCACATCGTCGTAGAAAAGCCTATGGCTTTAACATTGGATGATGCTGATCGCATGATAGAAGCTTGCGCCTTGAATGGCGCAAGATTGTTTGTCGTCAAACAAAACCGTTTCAATGTTCCTGTGGTTAAAGCTAGGGAAGCACTGGAAAACGGTCGTTTTGGAAAGTTAGTGCTTGGCACTGTTAGGGTACGCTGGTGTAGACCTCAAAGTTATTATGATCAAGATTCTTGGAGGGGTACCTGGGCACTTGATGGTGGGGTTTTAACAAATCAAGCTAGCCATCATATTGATTTATTGGAATGGATGATGGGTGATGTAGAAAGCGTATTTGCTAAAAGCACAACAGCACTAGTTGACATAGAAGCTGAAGATACGGCTGTGGTTACTTTAAAGTTTAAAAATGGTGCTCTTGGAATTGTGGAAGCAACTACAGCAGTTCGACCTAAAGACTTAGAGGGTTCATTATCAATTCTTGGGGAAACAGGTGCCGTAGAGATTGGTGGATTTGCTGTTAACGAAATGAAAACGTGGAATTTCAAGGAAACTCTAGAGGACGACGAAAATGTCATGAGTGATTTTTCCGTAAACCCGCCTAACGTATACGGGTTTGGTCACAAAGAATATTATGACCATGTTGTAGACTGTATCAAGAATGATCAAGTCCAATTAGTAGACGGTTTGGTTGGTCGTAAGAGTCTAGAGCTTATCAACGCAATTTATGAGTCAATTGAAACCGGAAAAGAAGTGTTTTTAAGATTTAATCCAAAGATGTGTAAGTTGGGTAAAAATGTTTAATCCAAATAAAAAGTCGGTTGGGATTAAAGATGTTACTTTTGGTAATAACGTAACAATAATTGAGCCCGCTAACGTATATGGTTGTACTCTAAACGATAATGTTTTTGTTGGTCCTTTTGTCGAGATACAAAAAAGTGTCGTTATTGGTGTAGGAACTAAGGTCCAGTCCCACTCTTTCGTGTGTGAATTGGTAACCATTGGAGACAATTGTTTCATCGGTCATGGTGTTATGTTTACTAATGATTTATTTCAGAATGGTGGCCCTGCAAAGGGGGATGTCACCAAATGGAAGAGTACAAACATTGGTAACAAAGTCTCAATTGGTAGTAACTGCACCATTTTGCCTGTTGATATTTGTGACCATGTCGTAATTGGAGCAGGCTCTGTAGTTACAAGAAATATTACTAAACCCGGAGTATACTTCGGAAATCCTGCAACGTTTAAAAGAGATCTGTAATGATTAAATTTTTAGATTTAAAATTCCAATATAATTCAATTAAAACTGAAATAGATAATGCTATTTCATCAGTAGTGAGTGAAGCAGCATTTATAGGTGGTGAATACCTGTCTAAGTTTGAAGGCGAGTTTGCTGAATATTGTAATTCAAAGTTTTGTATTGGAGTAGGAAATGGTACTGATGCTTTAGAAATCGCATTAGAAGCTGCTGATCTACCTGTTGGTTCTGAAGTACTAGTACCTGGGAATAGTTTTATTGCAAGTTCTGAAGCGGTAACAAGATGCGGATTAAAAGTTGTCTTTTGCGATGTAGATAATAATAATTTTACCATTTGTCCAAAGTCAATCAGAGAACACATTTCAGAAAAAACTTCAGCTATTATTGCTGTTCATTTGTATGGGCATCCGTGTGATATGGATGAAATAATGAATTTATCTAAAGAATTTAATCTGACCATTATAGAGGACTGTGCTCAAGCGCATGGAGCTCTTTATAAAGGAAGTAAAGTTGGTTCGATAGGTCATTTTGGTACTTTCAGTTTTTACCCGGGTAAGAACTTAGGTGCTTACGGAGATGGTGGAGCCATTACCACTCAAGATGAAAGTCTGGCGTTGTTAGCAAGGAAAATAGCCAACCACGGTAGAATATCTAAATATAATCACGAATTCGAAGGTAGGAACTCTCGATTAGATGCACTGCAAGCCTCAATTCTATCAGTTAAGCTTGCACACCTGCCATCATGGACTGATAAACGTATTACCATTGCTGACTTTTATTTGGAAAGTTTAAAAGGTGTTGGAGATATAGTTCTTCCGAAAAGAGAAAATTGGGCAACTCAGGTATATCATTTATTCGTCATTCGTACTAATAAACGTGATGCTTTAAAGTTGTTTTTAGAAGAAAATGGTGTACAAACAGGTGTACATTACCCTATAGCATTGCCAAAGCTTGCTGCTTACAAATATCTAGGTGAGCCAGATCTAAATGCTTTTTATAATACCTCCGATGTTGAATTAATATCATTGCCTATCGGTGAACATCTCACGGATAGCGAAATTAGGAAAATAGTAACCCTGATAAAAACCTTTTTCGAATAACAAATAAAATGGTGAGGATATATTCTCACCTTTTAATTTCCAAGAATAATAATTTTCATTATTCACGTTATGTGATTTCACACATATACAAGAGTTAAGCATACGAAGAGTTACTCGGGTGCGATTCTTTTTTCTTGTGATAAACTGTGAGTTTTTTATTTACTTATACTTTTTAATTCTATGTTGTGAGGTTAGCTTTTGAAAGTCTCCATAGTTATGCCTACTTTTAACATCGATAGCTTGATTTCTGACACTATCAATAGTGTTTTGAGCCAGACGTATACTGATTGGGAATTACTAATTATAGATGACTGCTCTACTGATAATACCCCTCTTATCTTAAGCAGATTTGAAAAGAATGAACCTAGAATTAGGGTCGTTTACTCTAGTAAGAATCAAGGTGCAGGTGTAAGTCGGAATATTGGTTTGGGAATGGTGGATGGTCGATTCATTTCATTTTTAGATTCAGATGATATATGGCAACATGATAAGTTAGAGAAACAAGTTTTACATATGTTGCTTAACAATGCTGCTATTTCACATACATCTTTTTCGTTTATTGATGAAGTCGGGAATGATAGAGAAGGGTATGTGAAGGCCTCAGAGTCCGTAGATCTACTGCACCATCTAAAATTTACTGAGATAGGGACGTCTACATCACTAATTGATACTAAATTGGTTAAAGAGAAATTTAAGTTTAGTGAAATTAGAGCTCGGCAGGACTTAAAATTATGGATTCACCTTTTAGGTTTAGGATACACATCAAAAGGATTAGATTTACCACTTGTTAAGTATAGAGTCAGAAATAACAGTGTAAGCAGTAATAAATTGAGAATGTTATTAATTACCTTTAGCATATATATGAGGGTCAATTGTTTACCGTTAAATAGAAGATTGTTTTGTTATTTTTCTTATGTAAATAATGCTTTGGCAAAAAGGAGAAGTAAGTGAACGTTGTAATAACCGGAACATCCGGTTTTATCGGTAAAAACCTTGTTCCGTTACTGTCTGAAAGTGGGCACTTTATTAGAAAAGTGGTTCGGTCTCCTGTAAAATGTAACAGTAAGAATAATTTTAAAGTCGATGGGATTTCAGCTGCAACTAACTGGAATGGCTGTTTTAATGGAATAGACTGTGTTGTGCATTTGGCTGGTCTTGCGCATTCAAGTAGCTACTCAAAAGAAGATTACGAGAGTGTAAATACTCTTGGTTCAATCAATCTTGCTAAGGCCGCAGCAAAAAATGGTGTGAAAAGATTTATCTTTGTTAGTACGATTGGTGTTAATGGGAACTACACAGAGGGCTGTGAATTTTCATCGACTGATGAACCTAAACCACATAATGACTACAGTGATTCAAAGTATCAAGCAGAGTTAGGTCTTAAGGCTATTGCTTTAGAATCTAAAATGGAAGTATTTATAATTAGGCCTGTGCTAGTATATGGGATTAATGCAACCGGCAGTTTTTCTCGTTTGTCAAAACTTGTTAGAGCTTTGCCTGTATTACCGTTCGGACTAATTGACAATCGACGTAGTTTTATTTCTGTGGATAATCTGTGTGACTTATTGAAAACTTGCTTAGAGCACAAAACTATAAAAGGCGGAACATTTTTAGCTACGGAAGAAGGTGCGATTTCCACTAAGGATTTTACTAACGCAATTGCTCAAGGATACGGCTGTTTTTCATTAAACTTACCTATTCCAGTCTTTATTATGAAACTTTTCGGTAGGATATTAGGTCAATCTGCAATTATTCAACAGCTTACTGGTGATCTGGAAGTAAATTATATTGATACACGAAAGGTCTTAGGTTGGTCACCACCTTATACAATGCAAGAGTCTATGGCTCTATTGAACAAACGAAAAGAGGTATAATGTTGATTCGGTTTATTGATTTTATTCTAGCTTTAGTTGGCTTGATTTTATTTTCCCCAATATTAGTTTTTATTGTTCTTATTGGCTTGTTTGATACCGGTTCACCAGTTTTTGTACAGACTCGAATGGGGAAAAACAAAAAACCTTTTAAATTGTTAAAGTTTAGAACGATGAATATTGGGACAAAATCGGTCGCAAGCCACTTAGCGAGTGATTCTTCGATTACTCGTTTGGGTTCATTTTTACGTAAAACAAAAATTGACGAGTTGCCGCAACTAATAAATGTTGTTAAAGGGGAAATGAGCTTGGTAGGGCCTAGGCCTAATCTTTTTAATCAAACTATCCTAATACAAGAGCGTGAATTACTAAACGTTTACAGTGTTCGACCCGGTATAACAGGTTTAGCTCAAGTAAAAAATATTGATATGTCTACGCCTAGTTTGTTGGCAAAGACCGATCAGGTAATGATTCATGATTTAACAATTATTGATTATTTTAAATATATAATCATGACAGTTACTGGAAGTGGTCGAGGTGATGCTGTAAAACCAAAATAGTTTTTTATATTAAATCTGTACTTTATAGGGGCATTTTTGATATTGATCTACTTAGTTTATATTTTTATAGGTAACTACAATATCTTTACTTCTATTCCTCGAAAGGATTCTTCATGCTTCGAAAAATTACTTTTTATTTATTATAATCTTATGTGCTTCGTGTTCTGATAGTAGTGATTCCCCTCTAACTACTGAGTGTAAGCAGCCATTAATAGAATCGAATGACGAAGAATATATTTTTAATGAAATCCAACGCTTAGAAATTTTATGTTATAATGGTTTAAGCCTAGCTGAGAAAATTAATATATTGGAAACTGACACCAGGTTTTACGCATATGTTATTCGGGATATAAGTCGAGTTTATAGTCAAACTAATGATGAATATTACAAAAAGATAGCCGTTGATTTAATCGAAATATATATCTAACTTCACAATTAATGGCATTTTACTGTCTGAACATTTTCATGAGGGAGGATATTGGTATAGAGATGCCTTTACAAGAGAGTCATATCTACTGTACCAGTCATATAAGTATCTTAATGAAGAGTTTATACTTCATACAATAGAAGAACAAGTTGCTCTGTGGCTGAAGCTTGTACCAAGAAATAGCAATGAAAAATTTATGTTATTTCCTTATGGAATCGAAGTTTCAACTTTAAGTCCTCAATCTTATGAGATAAACCCAAATCAAAATTTAGCCGTTGCGAGATTGTTTTCTTCTTTATATTTTGATCCTGGCTCAGTTTATTTCAAATATGATTTGTTTAGAGATATAACGTTTAATGAAGTAGAAGCCGCACTTTCATTACAAAATTCAGATGGTTCTCTGATTTTAAGAGAAGGCTTACCATTAGTCTTGGATAGTAATTATGGAGGTTTAACCTCAGTTTTTTTATATGATATTGCACAGATGTGGGGAAATGAAAAGTGGGCCAGTAGTCTCAAAAAGATTGGTTTATGGCTATATAATGACTTTCCTATGTCTCATCCTTGGAACACACAAGAGGATGCCCCAAACTGGAGAGCGGATAGGTTTAGCTCCTATAACTTAGTTGGTAGATTATTGGCATTTTATGTTGCTGATGTTGGTTCTGATTACAGTAAAGATTGGTCAAAATTTATTAAATTACAATTTCCAAACGATAATCTAAGGTTAGAAACTCGGTGGATGGTATATCTTGCAATACCTCGTGACTATTTTTTAAGTGAAGAAGTGAACTTTAATTTGTCAATAAAAGTTTACATTAGTGATTATGATAATACTATCCATATATCAATAGTTGCAGAAAATACTTCTAATTATAATGAACATGTAAATGGTGAGCCTATAACTCGTTCTACAACTCTTTCCGCTAATTCAGAGGAGTTTGTTATTTTAGTCGAACACAACTACAACTCAATATGTTATCGATATGAAGAGGTTGTCTTAAATTCCTCTGCTAAATCAATTGCTATAAAGTTAATTGATAAGAAACATAGGCTGATATAATTTGTTGCTGTTAATAATTTAATTTTGTTTCCTGGTGTCTATCATTTTTATACTGGGTTGATTTTACTAATTATTGGTAACGCGTTTATATTTAGTAGTAACTAAGAATGTTTGTAATGTATGTATTATATTGAAGGTTTAAAATGAAAATTACGATAGCAGGAACCGGCTATGTCGGCTTATCAAATTCAGTATTGTTAGCACAACACAATCAAGTTATAGCTCTTGATTTAATAAAAGAAAAAGTCGACTTTATTAATAATAAAATATCACCGATTATTGATGACGAAATTAGTGACTATCTAAAGAATAAGAACCTTAATTTGAAAGCTACTCTCGATAAAGAAGTAGCGTATAAAAACGCAGAGTATGTGATTATTGCTACTCCTACTGATTATGATGTAGAAAACAATTACTTCAATACATCATCTGTAGAAGCGGTTATTAAAGATGTAATGCTCATAAATCCTAACGCTATTATGGTTATTAAATCAACTGTGCCAGTGGGTTATACTGCACGGATTAAAGAAGAGCTGGGTTGTGATAATTTAATTTTTTCACCAGAGTTTTTGCGAGAGGGCCGTGCTTTATATGATAACTTACACCCTTCGCGAATTATTGTTGGTGAGCGCTCCGAACGGGCTCAAGTTTTCGCAAACCTTTTGGTTGAAGGTGCGATTAAAGAAAACATTGAAGTACTGTTTACAGACTCTACTGAAGCTGAAGCAGTTAAGCTATTTTCTAATACTTATTTAGCTCTTCGTGTTGCTTACTTCAATGAGCTAGATTCTTACGTTGAATCGCATGGTTTAAATGCTCGTCAAATCATTGAAGGAGTAGGTTTAGACCCGCGTATCGGTAATCATTATAATAATCCTTCATTTGGCTATGGTGGTTATTGCTTGCCTAAAGACACAAAGCAATTGCGAGCTAACTACGCAGATGTTCCAAACAACATCATTAGTGCAATTGTTGAATCTAATACGACACGTAAAGATTTTATTGCTGAATCAATTTTAAAACGTAATCCAACTAGAGTTGGTATTTATCGATTAATCATGAAGTCGGGTTCTGATAACTTCAGAGCATCTAGCGTACAGGGGATCATGAAGCGATTAAAAGCTAAAGGTATTGAGGTCGTTGTTTATGAGCCCGTTTTACAAGAAGATGAATTCTTCCACTCAAAAGTAATGAAATCACTTGAAGACTTTAAAGCAAGTTGCGATGTGATTGTCTCTAACCGTATGGTTGATGAAATCAGTGACGTTGCAAGTAAAGTATATACTCGTGATTTATTTGGTTCTGATTGATATTAGTTGTTAATTTAGCCGAATAGCACTATCTATTATGGTTTTAGCGCTAGGTTGTTGATTTATAACACTTAGCGATTTTAATTTCTGTCTCAATATTAAAAAAATCTATAAAAATGTGTCTCAGCAGCTTTTTTCAACACTTTTTCTATATTTTTAGAGAAGTGCACAAGTTAAGTTTTTCTTCGTGTTTTTTCATATTCTCACATATAATACCCTAAGCTAATTACATGAATTACTCATATTTTTCTGTATGTAGTATATTGGTTAGGGATTGGTATTTAAAAAGTAATCCACTATGATTTTTAAGTTTATGGAGCGGAAAATGGATTTTTTGCAAAGTTTGTTTAGTTTAGAGCGCAGTCAGAAGCGTTTAGTGAGTATCGCGATTGATACAGTTTTTCTAAGCTTTGCTTTTTGGACTGCACTATTAGTCAGAGTTGATGATGTCAGTGTGCTACTTAATGGGCATTACTGGGCTTTGCTCGCTACAATCATCCCGTTCAGCATTTTAGCATTCGTCAAGCTCGGTTTATATCGCGCCGTACTGCGTTATATGAGCTTACAAGCAGTAACGGCTATTTTGCTTGGTACTGTCGCATCAACTGTTACTTTAGTGTTCGTATCTTATTTTTCCGAGGCATCTCTGCCTCGAACTGTTCCAATCATATATGCCATGTTTGCTTTGGTGTTTGTCGGGGGCTCTCGTGCTCTTGTTCGCTCCTTAGTTGGCTCCGGTATTAAACGCAACGGTGAGCCTGTTATCATCTATGGTGCTGGAGTTAGTGGCCGTCAATTGCTTAATTCACTTGTATTAAGCCATGAATATTATCCTTATGCTTTTGTCGATGATGATGAAGCGCTACATGGCAGTGTAATACAAGGTGTTCATGTTCATTCACCTTTAATCATACGTAAACTTATCAAGCAAAAAGCAGCAACGAAAGTACTGTTGGCAATACCGAGTGCGACCAGAGCTAAACGAAAGGAAATTCTTGATCGTTTAGAGCCATTATCTACTCAAGTATTAACTATCCCAGCCATGGCAGACTTGGTGAGTGGTAATAAACTTTACAGTGATATTAAAGAAGTTGATATTGATGACTTGCTAGGACGAGATGCTGTCGCGCCTAGAGGAGATTTATTAACTGCTAATATCACAGGTAAAGTGGTTATGGTAACTGGCGCAGGTGGGTCTATTGGCTCAGAACTATGTCGTCAAATTTTAAAGCAATCACCCAAAAAATTAGTGTTATTTGAACTGTCTGAATATTCTCTTTATGCCATTGAAAGAGAGTTATCAGCAACAGCAAAAGAGCTTGGCCTCAATGTACGCATTTTGCCGATGATGGGCTCGGTTCAACGTGAGAATCGTGTCCAAGCGATTATGGAATCTTTTGGTGTTCAGACTGTATATCACGCTGCGGCTTATAAGCATGTTCCACTTGTTGAGCACAATGTTGTCGAAGGAATTCGCAATAATGTTTTTGGCACATTAAATACAGCAAGAGCAGCTATTGCAGCGAAAGTTGAAACTTTTGTTTTAATCTCAACGGATAAAGCGGTACGTCCAACTAACGTTATGGGCACAACTAAGCGTATGGCAGAACTTGTGTTACAAGCTTTTTCAAAAGAGAAGCATCAAACTCGTTTTTGTATGGTTCGATTTGGTAATGTTTTGGGCTCATCAGGCTCTGTCGTACCACTATTTAGAACCCAAATTGCTAATGGCGGCCCAGTTACTGTGACTCATCCAGAAATCACCCGTTTCTTTATGACAATACCTGAAGCATCGCAGCTTGTTATTCAGGCAGGCGCTATGGGTAAAGGCGGTGATGTTTTTGTACTCGATATGGGTAAGTCAGTCAAAATTATCGATTTAGCCAGTAAGATGATCCGACTGAGCGGTTTTGATGTCCGTGATGAGTTTAACCCCGAAGGCGAAATAGGCATTGAATATAGTGGATTACGCCCGGGTGAAAAACTCTATGAAGAATTGCTTATTGGTGATGATGTCACGGGTACCGAGCACGAAAGAATTATGACTGCGAATGAGGTTCACCTTTCATGGGCCGAGTATTCTAAAATACTCGAGCGTTTAGATATAGCTTGTCATGCTTTTGACCACGAAACTATTCGCGATATTTTGTTAAAAACTCCCACAGGTTTTGCGCCTACTGATGGTATTTGTGATTTATTATTTCTGCAAACTGAAAAGAATACACAAGCACACACAAATATCATCAATTTAGCTTAATTTTGAAAATATCTAACTATCAGATTTTATAAGGATGATTGATTCATGAAAGTTGTTATTCCCGTAGCAGGCCTTGGCACACGAATGCTTCCTGCCACCAAAGCTATCCCAAAAGAAATGCTGCCTATCGTGGACAAACCGCTTATTCAGTATATCGTTAATGAATGTGTTGAAGCAGGTGTTAAAGAAATTGTACTGGTGACTCATGCCAGTAAAAATGCCATTGAAAACCACTTTGATAAATCTTACGAGCTTGAATCAACGCTTGAAAAGCGTGTTAAACGTCAGCTGTTAGAAGAAGTTCAGTCTATTTGTCCTAAAGATGTAACCATCATGCATGTTCGCCAAGGTGAAGCTAAAGGGTTAGGGCATGCGGTGTTATGTGCTAAACCTTGTATCGGTAATAACCCTTTTGCCGTAGTACTGCCTGATGTAATTTTAGATGAGTATACCGCAAACCAAAAAACTGAAAATTTAGCCGCGATGATGGCGCGCTATCATACTAGCTTTGCTAGCCAGATTATGGTTGCCCCTGTACCAGACCATGAAGTGAATAAATACGGTATCGCAGATTGTAATGGAGAAGAGATTGCTCCAGGTGACTCGGCTAAAATCAAAGCTATGGTAGAAAAACCAGCTATTGGTAATGCGCCGTCAAACTTAGCGGTTGTTGGCCGTTATGTTCTATCTGAAAAAATCTGGAATTTGTTAGCTAAAACGCCAGCAGGTGCAGGTGGTGAAATTCAGCTGACAGACTCGATTGATATGCTGATTGAGCAAGACACAGTTGAAGCGTTTAACATGACCGGTAAATCACACGATTGTGGTGATAAGTTAGGTTATATGAAAGCATTTGTTGAATATGGTTTACGTGATAAAAAACTCGGTGCCGATTTTGCAAAAGTAATTAAAAGCATACTCTAGATTAGATTACTTTCGCATCACCAATAAAACCAACTCATAATGAGTTGGTTTTATTCTTTTAGAGACAAAATTATAAAATAGGAATTTTAAAGCCCAAGCCTTTTACGAAAAACCTTCACTGCGCATCAGCGTATCAAATGCATTTCCATCAGTACGCGATGCATTGGCTACATAAGGGGCATATACGTCAAACAATAAGCGGGTATCGCTGTGACCAAGCATTTGAGAAATATACAGTGGATTCTCAAGGGCGGCGATATGAAGCACTGCTGCTGTATGACGCGTCTCGTAAGCGCGTCTGCGTTTAAGTCCTGCTTTGATTAATGTGGGATACCATAAAGCTTTACTGACATAATGGGTATCCAGTGGCGCACGGGATTTTCCGGTAAACACAAAGTCAGAATAGGGTGGATATCCCGTTTCACTCGAATCTTTAATACGCTTAAAGGCTTCATAGATAGTATCGCACATCTTTAAGTTGCGGCGTGATTTAGGCGTTTTAACATCACACACTTCACCATTTACCCAGTTCTGACGGATACGAATTAAACGGTGTTCAAAATCAATATGCTGCCATTCAAGGCCGTGTATCTCGCAGCTGCGTATGCCTGTCCAAAATCGGATAATAAAATAATCTTTCCAGTCTTGTGGTACCTTATCTAAGAATTTACGCACTTCCTCAATTGTCATCGGGTATGACTCTGCTTTTTCTTCCTTGAGCGCTTTGTAGCGTCTTAAGGGGTATTCAAATTTAAATTCCTCGGCAGCCAGGCTAATGATGGCAATTACAGGCCAAAGTAAGAAATTAATACGGCGATTTGATAATTGGCGTGTATCACAGTCTTTCATTATTTCCATCAATTCTTGTCGAAAATAATCAATTTGCGACAAGCTGAGTTCATTGACTAAGGTGTTACCAAATTCAGGGATAAGGTATTTATCGAGTGTGTTGCGCATGGTGCTTTTATAACTGTTTTTCCAGGTGCCATTTTTGCGCTCAAACCACTGATGGGCAAAGTCATTGAAAAATGGGTATTCACGGTCGGGATGTTTGTCGCGCTGTAATTGCTCAAATTTTGCGACTTTTTTACTTTTCGGAAAATAGTCTCGATATTGAAAACTGCCTAAATCAATCTCAGCATTCATTTTTTTGAGCATGGTTTTGGCTTGGGTGAGGTTTTTAGGGGTTGCCATCAGTTTGGTGCCTTCACGAAAACGGCAGCCATAAAGATGCATGTCGAACTGAATGCGCCCGTTTGGACGTATGCGAATATGAGCCATAGCGGCCTCCATTGGTTTTAGATCGTTAAATAGATCTGTTCCTTACCAATGGAATTCGTTAGAATTTGCCCATCGGCTGGGTGGTGTTAATAGTCCTCGCAGCCGGTACGGGGTAGAGTGGTTGCCGCCACTCTGCCCCAACTGCTTCATTTTCAGGTTTCTTTAGGTTAACAGGGCTTTTTAAACCCGCAAGTTAACCCATTACTGCCTACTTCTTACTTCTACTCTTACTTCTTATTTTTACCTTCCTATCTTTCATTTCGTATTTTCTCCCAATAGCACTTATCTAAAATGCCATTGATTAAAAATACACCTATTACTATAATGTATACTGTTTATTTGTCCAGTGCTTTATTTGTCCAGTGCTTTATTTGTCCAGTGCTTTATTGTCCAGTACTTTGTTGTCTGATATTTTTTTATGACGTCATGACTAAAAACCAATTAACTCAAATTGTTCATTCTGAGCTAATCCATGTTCTTGCTGTATTGTTTCAAGTGTTTCCTGGACCGTCTTTGTGACACAACCATTCTTGATTTTATTGATATCGCTTTCTTTTAAATCAATGGCTTCTATAGGAATTTGTACATAGGGTAGGATTCCTTCTTTTGTGCTGCTATAAAACTCAAAAAAGCGTTCATGATTTTTATTGATGACGATACAAATTTTCACTTGGTCCATGCTAGTGAGATCATTTATGTGAGTTTTGATTAGTTCTTTGGGGTGAAAACGGTACAAACGGGTTTGCTCGGATTTTATCGATTTAGCATAAACAGCTTTTGATAAGCCGTCATCACTCAACGTCGAGGACATGTATATTTTGCTATCATCGATTAAGAAGTAACATTGGTCGGCTTTTTTTGCATCCTTATAATCTGCGTGAGATTCGATTTCATTTTTAAAGGATTGAATATCTGCTATGAGGGTGACTTCAATCGTTGAGTGGTTTTGTTGTGTTTCTATAAATGCAGTGAGACCTGCAATTGAGCGCGTCACCGTTTTTTCAGGGCTATAGATGGTAATTAATTCACCTTCTTGTGCAATTTTCACTGTTGCCGCTTGTGTTTCTTGGCAAATTTGCCGCAATTGCTGGTAGGTTTCATTATTGATGGTTAAGGTCGCAGGCACAGACATCTTACTTAATACAGTTTCTATTCCAATGTTTCCTCCACGCTGAAAGCGTAGGTTATGTGAGTTGGGTTCTAGTTGTAAATATTCAAAGTTGCCTAATCTGGTTACATTCATATCTAGCTTATCTAAATCAGCAATTGAAAACTCCACAACCGCACGTTTTGGCAGCGTTTTAATATAATCAATATGCTTGATACAAGCTGCTAACAGGTGAAATTTACGACAAGATGGATAGATGGGGTTGAGTGGCTGCATCGCTATATCGGGCACTTCAACATGAGTGGCCTTTATGTACTTCCCATTCTTGTATTCCAATTCAAATATGAGTGGCAAAAATTGGGGGGCACGGTGTTTTCTATTGAACGCAATTACTGATTTAAGTGAGTGTTTAAAAAAGTCACCTGGAATGTAAAACTTAGCCTGTTTAAGTCCATGGCCTTTTTCTAAAGGTTGAACGATGAGCGAGTAGTTAGGGTTGCTACCGCCAACCCAGGTTACCGTTGCATCTTTTGGTGAAATGAAAACACTGACGCCGTAATCCGCTTTTTTGGCTTGCAGTTGTTTACTAATCGCTTCAAAAGAGCGAAATAGCGTGTGTGGGATGACGAGCTCATTCATAAATACCTCTTCTACTGAAGTGATTGGAAGTTTGTTAAAAACTGATGTAAATGCTGATAAATAGCTCGGTCTAGCGAGGGATGGGACTTTGCCTTATTTTTAGTGTTTAACTTCAATTTAAAAGTAATGATTAAATGACTATTTCCAGTTGATTGTTTAATGCAGCGATAGGTGTCGCCTTTAATCATAAATTGTTCTTTAAGCAGCGCTTCTTGTCTTTGAATGTTGGTCTTTCGATTGCAGACTAATTCAAAATCAAGGGATAACCAGTGCCATTGATGAGTCCTAAAAACGCGAGTGATCAGTTGAGCATTCTTACTGTTACATGCCAAGATAATGTGCAAAGGAAACTCAGCTTGATTATTGCTATCGAGTACAAAAGCAGGAAGAAGCGACAATGCTGTTTTTTGCTTTTTAGTTAATGGTTGATAGGTGTGCTTTCCTGAACGTTGCCAAATTAGACTGAACGTTTTCCAATTCAATGCTTGTAAGCGTACTTCCTTTAACAAGTCATTTAGAAAATGGCCTGATGAGCTATTATCACAGCTAACTTGCCATAGCGATGCTAGGTCAGTGCTTGCAATGCCATCGAAGTCAGAAGGTGGTAAATCTTGAACTGTAGGTATGTTTAACGTTGATTTTTGCGATGCTTTAAATAACCAATTTTTGAGCGTTACCTCAGTCAATATGATAGCGCCTTGTTGCTTCTGAGTAGGCGTTTTATCCCGGTAATCAGTATTAATTAGACTGAGTTGTCGTGATAAGTCATTTGATGTAGGACTAAGTCTTAGCAAGTACCTTAACTCATTATGATTAAACTCTCGTTGTTGTCGCTTGCCAAAGCCATTGCGGTAAAAAGGGTATAGCCAATCTATACCGTGAAGGTAAGACCACCGGGTTGTGGAGTAGTATGTATGTCCAATTTGCTGACAAATTTCACTTAGTAATAAGTTGTCATTATATTGTGAGAGGGGCCTGTTTTTTAACCAGTAATGAAATCGCTTAGCGATGGCTTCTTGACTGAGTAAACGATGTAAATAAGGTTCATCGGTAGTTTCATTAGGTGATAGATCATAAGCGAGATGCAGTGCCTGTTGCATAAAAAGGTAAATGCCACTGTGGCGAAGGTGATGGAATCTGACATCGTCACCAGCAACAGCCTTAATTGTTCTGGTAATAGGAAGTAGATAGTGTAACTGCCTTGAATGCATTTTTTCATCTTCAAATCCAATTAATGGTCCATTGGGCGAGGCTGATTGCTTGATGTTAATAACCATCCTGACTAAGTCAGCGTATTCCTCGGGGAGCACGACATGTACCATTCTGGCACTTTTATTTTTAGTATTCCCTTCAGTGGTGTTTCTGATGTCAAAATGAAATTGCTGTTTGTCAGTGCTATTACAGAAGATATCTTGAATTCTAAGGCGTAACACTTCCCCTCGGCGTAACATTGCAAAGTAACCAATGATGCAGGCTACTGCGCAGAACAGTCGTTGCATCATTTCTCCAGTATCTTGCATGAGCAAGGCGTTAATGACTTCGTCTAATTCAGCTAATGTGAGGTAATTAGGGTCAACACTGGGCGGAGATGTTGGTGGATCAAACTCTGACATATCTAAATTTTCGGTTAAAGCATGGTGGCTCAAAAAGCGAAAAAGGTAGTGAACATATTTTTGATGTCCCTGAATGCTTAAGCTGTCATAAACTGTGTGCGCCCATAAGTGCAATGCGTCACTATCAAGTGTCTTTTCGTAAGGTAGAGGGTTATCTTCAAAAACTTGTTCAATATTGGTATATGCATAAATTGTGTCCTCAGATAACGTTTCTTTAATGACTCCGCCATACTTGATTAAATCAGCTTTATAATGAAAAAGCATTGCTGGCAATATGTTATGAGGGTTCCACTCTGGGACTGGTGCTGGCTTTTGTGAACTGTTTAACGATGTTTTTCGTAATGTTTTATGTGGCCATCGATTAACTTTGGCTTTTGAGCTGAGCCCTTCAAACCAATTTTCATTCCAATCCTTTTGATAAATGGCTGTTAAGGCAAGATGCTTTTCTTTTGTTTTGATGATTGGTTTATTAAACGCAACATGCCTTTCTGGATCACGAATGTCTTTTAAAAAACTCGGTACGATATTGTCTCTATATAGCCAAACCGATTGAAGGCGCAGGTGCCATTTTTGAGCATTTAGCTCTGGTAACGAAAAAGGCGTTACTGGTGTATATAGATTAAGTTTACGCACCAATTGGATAGCAGTTACTTTTTTGTTCTTATGGTCTAAAGTTGAGTGCTTATCATTGGCAAAGGTTGTTGCGTAATAGTCCTGTAAAACACGGTATACAAACAAAGGTAAATGATAGCGGGTGAAATGCTGCTTTTGCTGTAGTTTACTTTTTTTTGCTAAGTGAGTGATATCAAGGTAGAGCGAAGTGCCTTCTTGTTTGATACTGCTAGGTTTATTGAGAACATGTGCTAGATACTCAATTGACAGTGGGGCGACCTCTAAGCCAATAACTAGAGCGGTAAACTCAGCACTCACAGCTGGCCGCTCATTTATATATTGTGTACGAATCGCTTCGTATCCATCTTGAAGCATACCTGCTTGATGGGCAAATAGGTTGAGCTGTTCAAACCACTGTAAATCTTTATCTTTTAACTGATTAACGACTTCAGGTGGTACTTGCCAGTGAAGTGCATCGCTTAAATAGCAGAGTAGATCATTGAGTGCATTTCTAAGTTTTTTTTGTCTCCCTGTAGGGATTGTCTTGATGATTTTTCTTAAGGCATTTATTTCATCAGAAGTGACTTCTCGTTGGTATGCAGATTGTTCACTTGCAGGCATCATGCTATCAGGCCAATGATCAATAACCCATAAAAGTTCATCCTCTTCTGCGCAAGTGCCACCCCCACGTTGATAAAAGCGAATAATGTCGGCAGGTATTAAGCCATTAAACCGATTAGACATAGCAAACCTCTTTGATGTCAAAGCGACTAGCCAAACTGTTTAAATGCTGCTTTATCGTGGTTAAGTTTGCAGGAAAAAGATGATCACTTCCAAAGTGCTCACCATATTCTGAATGCCCCATTAATCGATCAATCTGACTGGTTGTTAGCCTGATAGGATAAACACTGGTTAGTGCGCATTGAGCAAAAGTGTGCCTCAGCATGTAGGGGGTTTTATTTTTTAATCTGTCATGCATAAATAGCTTTAATTTTTTAGCCGTTAATGGGCAAGCTTGTTCACTAGGATCACATAAATACCATAGATAAGGACTGTTAAATGAGCTGGAAAGGTGAGTGCTTAATGATCGTTGTAAACTGAGGTAGTGTCTGAGCTGTAGGCTAAAGTAATCACATAAAATGATTTGCCTCAGTCGCCCTTTATCACTGACGGCACAGGTACTTAATCTGTAACAACGTTCCTTTTCAATTGAAATCTCATGAGTTGGACGAACACCAGTGAGAAATACAAACAGTAAAGCAAGGTGGTAAGTACATAAGTTGTAATACTCAATATGCTGACTTAATTCAACTTTACCAACAGGCTTAGAGCGAATAATTTCATCATGTAATGAAGCAAAAAAATGAGTCACTTCATTCTCTTGTAGTACTTTTGAACTGCCTATTTGGATCGGAATATCAGCTCTTTCCTCAGTCCCTCCTTGGTATTGTATTTTACGCAGTTGGGCAATTCTGCCTTCTTCGATGAGTTCATCTGGCAATGATTGCCCTCGGTGTTTATTGATTAAGTAGAGTTCTGATTTTTGTTCTTTATTTGAGGACTTAATTGAAAGCATCGCTTCCCAATTGAACAACCTCACTTGAGTAAAAATATGCTCTAGATAACGTTCGTGCGCCTGATATATTCGATAGCGGATCCGATCACTGTCTTCTGATTGATACGCTTTGGCGTTTCGGTGGTGCAATTTGTGCTCTCGTAGCAAGACATATTTACTCATGCTTGAAAGCTCATTATCAACCTGAATGCAATTTGTGAAGTAATTGAATAATTTGTCTTTTCTTGCGCTAGGAAATCCTATGACAGATGTTGATTTTCTCCATTTTTTAGTCAGTATCTCAATAATTAAATTTTTCTCACTTCTTGATAGCCACGGCGTGTTATATCGTTGTTTTGAAATAAACGGTCTAAACAATGCATTTAACCCTTTAGGTATTGGTTGCCAGAGAAATACTTCACCTTGTTTTGTGGGGTAGGGTTGAGCATATTCAGCCCAAGAGTGACTACCGTCTTTGACCGTTCTAAAAGCATGTTCTTGGCACTCTTCACTGCCTGTTACACGAATACAGTCAGGGATAAAAAAATCGGCGGGTTTAGCATTTTTATCGTTGGTCTTATCTTTTGTTAGCCGTTGAGTGAGCCATAAATAGATAATAACGACGAGAAACTTTTCTTTGTTCACTTTTTTATAGTTTCTATTGTTCAACGAGCTAAAAAGCTTTATGAGCGCCGTTGCAATTTTGATGGGGTCGGGCATCACTCCACCGGCGTTTCGTTGGCGATTTTTTTTGGCGATAGAACTCGACTTACCCATGGCTGCCCCCTTGTGAGTGGGTTATTTTACGAAAAGCAGAAGGAGATATTTGGGCTAGCTGACTTATTTGATTTTTATTTGGAGTGACTAAGTTCATTGATTTTGCTTTATCAAGTCGGCTATGCAATATCTCAGGAAGTCGTTTATATTTTTGGTAAAACAATGCGGGTTTAATTAAGGCTAGGGTGGATAATGTCGGTTCGGGTTCGCTATAAATATTTAATGATGCTGTTAGTTTATGGGAATCAGGATGACCAAGTAGCTGTTTTAAGATGGGCATTGGAGCCAATAAGTAATAAGCATCAACTTTTGCTCTTTTGACTACAGGGATTGGACAGGAATCAAGAATACTCTGAAGTTGTGCAAAGTTAATAAACCGAAGGTCGGGAAGCGTCGATAGCTGATGGCAATCGCCAGATAACAAAGTTGTGAGCTTTGGATGCTGGTGCCATTCAAGTGAGTTTAGCGGCAATTTTTTTGTCTTTGGCATAACGATATTTTCCTAAATCATCCCATTTCCCTATTTATAGATGCATGTATTTAGTCATTAATTTGTACTACTGTTTATTTGTACAGTTAATTGCTGTATAAATCAACTGTGATGGTTGTTTTTTATTCTCTTCGGTTTTTTTAGCAAATATGACTTTATATGTTTAGTGATTACGTTGTTCTTTAAGTTGTTGGTTTTAAATACTTATTGTTCTTGGGAGATTTTTATGGAGCTTACACAGAAAGATTTTAAAGTTGGACTCAAGGCGGTCTTAAAGATTCTTGGTAAATGGGGCTGTAATGAAAATCAAATATCAGTCTTACTTTGCTTTAAGAGTAAACACGACATCAGTGCCGTTAATCAACAAGACTTAAATCAAGATCAAGTCAAACGTATAAGCTACATTTTGAATATCCATGGCGGGTTAAGACAGGTTTTTTCAAATCCAGAAAATGTTTACGGCTTTATGACAATGAAAAATCAGCACTCATTATTTAACGGTCAAACACCACTTTCGCTTTTATTAGAAGGGGAACATAGTGACTTTGAAGCTGTTATGAACCATGTTTTAAATTTAGGGAACTTTTAACGTTCTGTACATTAGGGGAAATATGATGGACCTAGAATATAAAAAACAGCAGATTTTAGAGGCTTACTTCCCTGGCATTTCGCGCCTTAATAGTGATGATGCAGATAATATGTACCTTAAAGAAAGCGATGTGCAGAAACACAAGTATCTTGCTGAATATCAAAAACTTTTTGTAAAAGGCAAAGACCACTTAACCATGAATGAACCCTTTCGACCTGAGCGGGATATTTGCGATTTTCCTGATTTGCTTAGTTATGATATTCCCTACTGGCAATATCAAGAGTCCCATGATGACGCTATATTAGAAGAAATGGAGATACCAAAATATATTGCAAAGGCGCCTGATAAATACATCAGCAAGTTTTATGGCGACTGGGTGAGGCTGTATATTGATGGCATTTTTTATTACGGTTCCTTGTATACAGCGATGCATTTTATCCTACTCGCGGTAGAAGAAACGGTGACAAGCTGGATAGAACAGCGGTATCCATACCAACTACAACTCAATACTTATCAAAGCGAAAATCAAAAGGGTTGTGTGTCAGTCGAGTTTGCCACTAATAATGAAAGTAATGATAAGCAATCCTCCGCGGCTCGTTCGGTTATGCGGGAGTTTTTAAAAGAGTTAGCTCCAGAGCTTAATGATTACTTAAATTCACAAACGCCGGCAACGTATATTATTTATGGTGTTGATTATGATGGGGCGCAAACAGTTGACCTCATTTGTAAAAATGATCAAACGCTGTCGTTAATTCGCCCAGCAACTTTTATGGATGATTTTTTACCTAAAACACAAAACCCTGCTTACTTAGATTTAATGGCAAGACGCTATGTAAAACAAGCAATAGAAAGGTTAATCAAGCTTGGATTTTAAAGGGCGTATAAAGGCAGAGGGGATAAAAGCGAAAAGCCATTAAAAAATGGCTTTTCGTTTGTCTTCGGTGGGCTGCATTATTAGCAGGGATATCCAAAGCTCATAGAATGAACTGTAGGGAGGTTTCAGCTTCCTGTCAACAGTACTAATCGAACGATATTCATTCAACTTTGTGGTGGTTACGGTGATGAATACTTATTGGTTCGACGCAATATTTAACCAACTTAAGGAGTGTAACTTGCAATATATCTCTATTCCCACAAGTGCATTTGGCTTTGATTATGATATTGAATTACATGACTGGCACAGTAAATTACAGGCATATCGGGTATTTAAATTTAAGGGCAAAGAGTTACTTGAAGGAGGCCTGGGGCTAGGTTTTGATATTATCCACGATGAGCAATGTTTAGATGAGTGGCTTAGTAACATTCCCGCAGTGTATTTAGAACAAACTCAAGCATTCCCTGAGCATCAATATCAATTGTTATGGCTTGCTGCCAATAGTGAGGTAGCGGCTCAATTACTCATCACTCGGCCATTATTGTTAGTGTTAATCTGTGAGCGTTATACCGTGGATAACCAAATGGCATTAACTGTTAGCCAATTAGGCCAGCGACAGATATTACATTGTCTAGGGTATGATGATACTAAGTCTTCGCTCAAGTTTATTGATAAATTAACCCTAACCTATGAACGAAATTTAGAGTTAGAGCATGTTAAAAAACAGCTAGATAAACACTGTAGACGTTATAGAGCTTTTAATCATTACCCTTCAGTTAACTATGTTGCAATAAGCTTAGATAATAAATACCCCTTTTTAACGGGTACTAAGCTAGGACTGGCGATAGCCAGTGAAAATCAGTTAGGCCGAAGGGTATTGCGTTCATGCTTAGCAGATACCCTCGCATTGGGAGTAGAGCTGGGGGTAAATGACCCAGGTAAACGTGTTAGTCAGTTATCGTCATTCGCCCAGCTAGAGCATTTGCATCAGCAATGGATAAATAGGCGTAATGACATAAGGCGTGAAAAATTAAGACCTGTTGATGCCGACAAACCATATTCTATTCTAGTGCCAGATGAAGCAAACTTTGTAGCTATCAAGAATTATGATGAGCTTTTCACCGAAGGCGCTGAACAACACCACTGTATTGCGGTTTATCATACTCGTATTGTTTCTAGGCATTATTGTGTGTTCACTTTGAACCAACCACAAAGAGTCACCATTGGTATCAAGCTTAACAAACAAACTGGCATTATCGAGCTGGACCAAATTGCAGGTTTGCGTAATTCGCTGCCTACAACTGAAACCCGAGAGTTAGTTTACAGTTGGTTTGAGAGAGTAAAAAAAGGTGTTGAAATTGCAACAAGGTTCGGAATAAATATGTTTAATTAATAAGCGTCATAGGTTGACGTGAACTGACTGGAGTGATTGATTTTTTAGGCGGCAGTTTAGTGATGCTTTGCCCTTATGAGGGGCGTCCTTTAAAGGGGCTTATTTGTATTAGTCTCGACTTGATCTGACATTCCACTTGAAAAAGTGAGAGTTACCCGTTTTGATAAAGGTGTCGAATCTTTTAATCAAAACCAAAAGGTAACTCTCATGTTGCATACTAACAATCCAATCATTAAACACAAAGCTGGTTTACTGAATTTAGCTGAAGAACTCGGCAATGTATCCGTTTTTTTCTAAGCGCTTGAATTGTAAAGATTGTTTTGTTGGGTTGGGAGGTCGTGGAGTTACTTTTTTAGGCTCGTAATTATGAAAGATAAAGTATTGCTGGAGGATGTAGGCGAACAACGGCAGAAGAGTTAATTTTCACATTATTGACTAATGAATTTGAAGTTCATGTTATTGCAAAGTGTTGGTACTGGATAATTAAGCGGAATTCTGGCAGGGTAATTTGTGAGCTAACAAGCGAACAGGATTACCACGATTATTCAGCATGACCTAAGTCTTGTTCTTCGTTTTTTACTTGCACTCGAGCTGTACTACCTTTTAACTCTTCCCTTATTGAGTTTATAGTATGAAAATATATTTTATGCTACTATAGTGACAATTATTGCTTCTTTTAAAACTATATTGTCACTATGGTAGCAGGTTTTTATGCTTAATCTCTATACCGCTTTTGATGTTCAAATGGAGTTACGCGACTTTATAAGTCAATCTCGAAAACGAAAGAAGTTATCCGTTGAGGAGTTATCAACTCGCTCCGGGGTGCCCTATGGTACGATTAGAAAGTTTGAAAGCACCGGTAATATTTCATTGAGGCAGTTTTTGATGCTCTATGAAGCTATTGGTGATTTGAACAAAGTCCGTGCCTTGACAAAACCATCTAGTGCCCAGCCCTCCAGCATTGAAGAGGTGCTAAAAAATGTTTGATACTCCGTTAAGAGTAAACAGAACCTTCTCCGACGGATCTAAAGCGCTGGTTGGTTCGCTGGCTGAAAATAGAACTGGCACCTACTTTCAATTTGACGAGCGGTATTTAGTTCAACATTCAGCTTCAATTGCTCCCTTTAATATCAAAGCGGATCTAACCCTGCAAAAAGCCCCCAAGCAACCCCATTACGGTATTCATGGTGTGTTCGGTGACAGTCTTCCTGATGGGTGGGGTTTACACCTTATGGATCGCGTTTTCAGGCAAAATGGTCGCAATCCACAACTTATCACCGCATTACAACGGTTGGCTTATATTGGTGACCAATGCCTTGGCGCATTGTCCTATGAACCAGAGATAGAGCTACTTGAGTATGTTCCTAGGGATGTTGAGCTAATAACATTAGGGCAAGAGGCGGTTAAAGAGTTTGAGGGCACAGAATCGAGATTGATTGAGCATCTTATGAATGCGGCTGGTTCTGGTGGTGCTCGCCCTAAACTCAATGTCACTAAAACCAGAGATGGCCAGTTTTCGACACACGAAAATGCCATTGGTGAAAAACTGATTGTGAAATTGACCTCTGAAAAATTCGACTTAAAACATTCAGAGAGCTTGGTGGAATACGCCTATATGCAGATGGCCAGTGAACTGGGCATTGATACACCTAAATTTGAATTGATTGAAGCTGGGGGAGGACGAATGTGGCTACAGCAAACTAGGTTTGATTGTACTCCTAAAGGTAAGCGCCACATGATCTCTGCTTGCGGTTTACTGGACGCTCCCTTTAGGGAGCCATCATTAGATTATGTCGATTTGGTTAAGGCCACTCGAATGCTTTGTGGTGTAGGAGAGGCGAGAAAGCTGGTTAAACGCGCTTTGTTCAACTTTATTACCGTTAACCAAGATGATCACTCTAAAAACTTTGCCTTTTTAGCTGACGATGATGATCAGTGGCAACTATCTCCGTTTTACGACATTGTTTACAGCCCCTCACCATACAAAGAGCATATGACATCTTTTAATGGCAATGGCAGATCACCAAAGCAGGCACTCAATATACTGGCTGGACATGCAGGCTACTCAAGTGATAGACCATTACGAGAGATGTTAGAAGAGATCTATCAACAGACCAGAAGTTTTGCTCAAGAAGCAAAAAATCTAGGGATCCCTAATCAATTACTGACGAGTATTGATAACCATATGACAGAAAAGTGGAATAGTCTTCGATAGCATTAATTTTGGTGTAATAAGCTAGATCTCAGTACCACGATATTTAGGCGTGTATAGGCAAAATATTGATTGTAATGAGCCAAGAATTGTTCGAGTTGGCTTGATAACAGCATTTTTTAAAACACCTAATAGGCCTAACTCTCTATTTAACGGTGGTTTTGTTTTTTATCGAATGTCATCAACGAATAAATTAATATCCCTAAACAAACAATAAACGAAATCCCAACTGCAACAATAGGCATCCAGTAGTTTACTGATTCTGTGAACATTAGGTGGCTCCTAATATGAGTAATTCCATATCTTAATTATAGCATTAGCTCATATATCATTCAAAATCATCAATACTTCTCTTGATTTTTTAGCTCAAACAGCAAAAAAAAGTTGCTGATTTGCTTTGTTGTTATGTTGATTGAAAGTTGTGTGAAAGGACTTGATCACAATTGTGAGAATGTTGGCGTTTTCTAAGCTGCTACCCGTGTTTCGCTTAACTCATAAACGCCTTCAGTTTAAAATGTTCATAACTTAGAGTTTAATAAGATCTTTTTCATTTTAACTCACTTTTATTACTCCCCGCCAAACTAAGAAATGACATGAAAAAAATACTACTTATAACTATCTTTTACTAAATCATCTGTAACCCTCCCTTATATCGATCATATTTTAAGAGAGGGTTACACTGGCATTTGTTGAGGCACGAAACTATTATTAATTGCATGGGCAATATCTACCAAAAGATTTACCCTTAAAATTGGTGTGGAATGTCGGATGAATAATGTTAATTTGAAATTATTAACATGACTTATAGAATAAAGAGGGAAATTTATAATTTATGCCGTCAACTAGCTTATCGTTCTACAGATTAAAAGAGCATTCTATTCATGTAAAAAATATAATTTTACCAATGAAATCTCAACCACTTAATAGGAGTTTTGAGGTCTTGCGTTCAGAAGGTGGTGAAGAATTTAAAGTTATTCAGTTTTATATCTTGCCGGCTGAATGGGTAAATATATCACCAAGAACATCAATTGAACCGCTTGTATGGATAATAAACCCACCTAATTTACAAATACTTCCCTGTTTCGGGTAATGTGAGACCCAGGCTTTAGCTGCAACTAAAGCTTTCCTTGTCGTAGTTCGATTGAGCGATGGC
>PJEL010000708.1_pt1 | contig 38225 bp, 34 predicted proteins | sample 1853271 | NCBI WGS metagenome assembly PJEL01 (sample SAMN08108733, study PRJNA415343) | Invertebrate metagenome, whole genome shotgun sequencing project. | host: Globobulimina | place: Sweden: Gullmar Fjord | collected 2015-08
TATGTATTAATGACTATTTCGTAGGACTAGTACCGAATATACAATTATTTTTATTAATGTATTGATTGATTGATTTCGTACGTCACAAGCCACATTGATGAGCAACGACAGTGGAATCGTATATATAAGAAATTTTCTTTTTTTAAAAAAAAGATAATATCATCTTTTGTCAACTGTATCGATCTGCGAACCAAACCATGTCGATTTCTGCAAGGTTCCTTGTGTCGCTGGTGGTCTTGCTCATATGCTCGTTTGTGAGTGGGACAACTCGTCATCTCACTGCGGCCGAATCAGCTGATGCAATGAAGGCTCAGGTGGAACAGATGAAGGAGCAAGTGCAACAGCAAGCTGCTCAATTGAAGGATCAAGGCAGTGAAGAAGTGAACACTGCTATGAATGATTTGGCGAAAAAATGCGGCCCAAATGCCAACACCGTGGTCGATGACCAATGCTATGCATCATGCAGTGGGTCTTTTAACTTTGATGGCTCAACATGCACCTGCAATGGCTCCCCATGTGAGTCCTGGAAAGTCGGCGAGACAGGACCTACCTCTACATCTTCTGATTCCACAAATGCACCAGCTCTCGCTACTGCAGTATCCAGTTCTGGCTTGACTGTTTCACCAATGTTTTTCCTTGCAACATCACTGGTGCTCTTGGTCCAGATTGCTCTGTAGACCCAACAGCAATACAGAGACACATGGCAAAAGAAGTTGTCATTTTACATTCATTGATCAATTGCATGTTTCTGTAATATTTCCTGCAGAGGACTGCATCTCCGTGAAAACTTGTTTCAAGGGTTCAATATTCTCATCATATAACTATCAATAGTGCTTCAGCTAATCTCCGGAGATTGCTCAATCTCCGATCTCAATCTAGATTGCTCAATCCCCTATCTACCCTATAGCTGAGGGCCACAGGGGATTGAGCAATCTTCGATCGCTCGTTGATTGTTATTTCAGTATCAGCAAGGTTTGCGGCCAAAGAAATTTTCTTTTTTTTAAAAAAAGATAATATCATCTTTTGTCAACTGTATCGATCTGCGAACCAAACCATGTCGATTTCTGCAAGGTTCCTTGTGTCGCTGCTCTTTTTCAGGCTTCTCGGCGTTCGTGCCGTCAATAAGGCTCAAACTTGCATTAATTCTCCCACGAAATTTACTGTAGGAGACGTTGAAAGCCGTCCACGAGAGGACTGGGATTTTCTCAGCGAGCTCAGCAGCCCAAGCAAATCCAAATACGACTGCTGGACTTTGCCCCACAAGGGTGATCGCCCGACTGACAGGAAAGACAGGGTTATTGAAGAGTTTAAATGGGAAACGGCATCCTTGATGGCGAAGACGGTCGTGTCGAACGACGGCGGGAACCTTCAAGGCAACAAGACTGAGAAACCGCTTTGCAAGCATGGTGTCAAGGACATCGTGATTGATGAGGCGAAAATCTGCAACCTTCGTGAAGGAATGAAGTTTAATGGATATGGGAAAAAAGGCCAACTGAAAACCAAAGCTGGGTGCGATGAAGATGGTAACTGCGAGGATTTTTACAGGGTCAAAATGGTCCTGACTTACTCCTGCAACAGGCAGGCCAGTGTCAAGGCGATTTCCGTTAGATTTGCAGGCAAGATGATCTCCAAGTGCAGAAACTACTACGAGTAAGTTTCGAGAGATGTGTTTCTTGGGCTTCATCAGAGGCCACTTCTCTGTATAAGCCTTTCTCTCACCAACAATTTGAGATTGATGTAAAATGACCCTTCGAAGCCCTGTCTCACAAGGCAGGGAAAACGACCTTAAAGAACTTCAACATTCGTCTCATCAAACCGCCGGCCGGCACTTGGATCGGAATAAAAAATATGCCAGAAATATGCCACAATCAAAAGGCCCTCTGGGGAGATTGTTCAATGCCGTGTGGCCCTCAGCCTGTCTACAGGGTAAATGTATATATAAGGCCGCTCTTAATCGATTCTGATGTTACCGTATCCAAGGTTGTGTAATAGTAATTTACTGATGACCAATCACCATCATCAACAACATCGTAGCAACAGTCATGAAGAAATGTCACCAGAATTTTGAAATTGATGAGCAACGACAGTGGAATCGTATCTAGGATTATAATCGTTCCTGGGTCAATTAATGAATTGATCAATTGCTTTGCAAAGCATGAAATATGCAGCACATAATATCCTACGTAGTAGTACTTGTACTACTAGTATATATACTAGTACATCTATCTGTCATAGAATCCACGTTTGGGGTATCCAAAGCAATACCGGATCCATGACCCTCCTTTACAGGGGGGAAATATGCAACTAATGGTCTCATCCCAGCGTTGACATCCATGTTTCCCCTCTGGATCATCTGCTCATTCTCTTCCAGGCATTTGAATTCCTCGATTGATACCTTCTTTCCAGTAGTCTTTCTAGTATATTTTCTCATCCTCTTCTTGGCAGCCTTCTTGGCAGCCTTCTCCTGAAGTTTCTTGTCAAGCTTTGCAGACTCGTCTTTCCTTTGCTTTCTCTGCCGTTCCTTTCCTCTTTTCCGTCCATTTTTTGTCCTGAATTTCTTCACATCACCAGATTGATAAATGTTTATGGTGATGCTCTTCAGTGTGGAATTGTTGTTGTTGTGAATAACAACATTCACGTCGCCCCCCGAATGCCCGAGATATTGTATCCCTTCATCTATATCACCCAACTTTTTACCTTTTTTATCTGTACTCGTTCCTCCACGTTTTCTCTTCACAGACGTCATTTGTTAATGTCACCAGAATTTTGAAAATGCAACACACACGAAACCCTGTGCAGGAGTATACATGTACACGACATACACTCAATATTGTTATGTAAATGATATACCATGGTACATCAATAATAATAATCAAGGTGTTTGATGCATCGATGTAATGATGGAGAGACCCAGTGAGAGATGACTATATAGTCGTAGCTACGTCATATATATATATACGTCGCAGACGAGTGGGGTTCTATTTACTGCTCTAGTACAGTAGTAGTATCTATCTATATACCTCGTTCCTGTTACATGGATAATGGTAGCATTCGTATTATGCAAGACTATCCTCGTAGGCTCTCCATCCCGCATCCCGATACTCCTTGGCTGCCTTTGCTGGATCTGCAGCCTTGTAAATTCCACGTCCTACAATGATGACATCACTGTTTCTCTCTCCAATCACAGATGCTGGTGTGTTGTATTGTTGACCGAGGTCATCACCACCTGCAGCGAGTTGGACACCTGGAGTCATGTGGATGAGACCCTTGGGTCCTGGTCCACAGGACCAGGATGATGGCGATACAGAGATGAATCCCATGACAAAGTCTTGATGTTCTTCTGCTGCCTTGACGACGGCTTCAGTGTATGATCCATTGGCAAGGGTTCCCTTGGAAGACATCTCTGCCAGCAGCAATAATCCACGTCCCTTTGGCTCTCCAACCTTTTTCAATCCATCAATGATTCCTGGGCCTGGAACCAAATGGGCATTGGTAATATGTGACCAATCTGCGATTTTATATATACCGCCTCCATACTGCATGACCACTGTGTTTCCAATATCTGCAAACTTTCTGTCTTCAAATATTACAAAATTGTGCTTTTCAGCAAGAGTGTTGAGCTCCTTGGCATCTTGTTCTGTCCAGCTGTCAAACACATCTACATGCGTCTTTAATACGGCAATATATGGTCCCACAGCGTCTGCAAGAGCCAACATCTCCTCTGCAGACCCTACATCAGCAGCAACAGAGAGGTTTGTCTGCTTCTTTGCCATGAGCTCAAACAACTGCCTTCCCATGGCATTCTTGGCCATTGGAGCACGCTCCTCATATGTAAGACGCTTTGTATCCACTGGTGGGGTTTCTTTCTTGGTGGTATGCGTCTGATTCTCTGCAATAAAATGTTTCACCTTGGCAGCTACATCTGTGGATACAAGGGTGTGTTTTACCAGAGTATCCAGGATAAATGAGAGGGTAAATGCAGAATGTAGTTTCAAGTTATCAGCCGCTAATCTGGACTCTCCTCCCTGCTCTCTGTCAATCAAGACAACAACGTCAGTCACCTTGAGACCCACATCTTCTAGAGGTTGTACTGTTTCCATGACGGATGCTCCACTTGTTACCAAATCCTCCACAATCAGGCATGTCTGTCCCTTTTCAAATGCTCCTTCGATTGCCTTCTTGGTTCCATAATCCTTTACTTCCTTGCGACGCATCAACATGGGTGTTCCGTGGTTCAACGACATACATGTTGCAATTGGAAGTGCGGTGTAGGGAACACCACACATGACATCAAAGTCTGCCCCTGCCAGACGGGCCCACATGGCATCACTCACCCTCTTTAGAATATCAGGATAGGATACGATGACTCTCAGATCGATATAGACTGGAGAGATGAGGCCACTCTTCAGCTTGAATTCTCCAAACTTGACAGCCTACATGTATATAATACTATTACTACAGTGGAATAGTGGAGAGGGTATAGGGTGCATACATGCATGGTATACTACACTGTAGCCAATCACGCACCTCAATCTCATGTAATTTCAAGACCAAGTCTTCGTATTCTTGCAAACTGACACGATCAGCATCCTGCAGGAGGATGAAAACAAAAAGTCAACAGGGGTGGTGTTGCATGTGCTGTTGCATCATCACAATGAATAGAAACGTGGCATGCTACAACCAAAGATCGTACCTGTACTTCCACAGCAGCCATGATGCGCTTGGTTGGATTATTCGATTGTATAGAATGGATGAGAAATCGAGTGAGCACGTGATGGTGCAGTCTTTGGTGGCGCTGTTGTCGTTGTTGTTGTCTGGAACACAATGTCCGTCTCAATACCCCTCCAGGATGTCTCTTGGATACCTGTCGAGATGTGATATGCATGTGTAACGTAGTATGTATTCATTCTACAGAGGGATCTGGTTTTCACTGTGTATTATTGTGTTGGAACGAATTCGTTCAAAATTTTTTTGACACGTTTTGTTTTTTTTCTTCCGTGGATAGAAAAAAAACTACTTTGAGATTGAAACGTATTTTCGTACCATCCCATTGTTGCTGTACCACGAAACAATGCATCATTTTTATTTACATCATTATAGTAAACAGCAGCAACAATCAGAAGAAGAGAAACGTTGTCATCACGCATGGGAAGATGACAAGAAAATCTCCATGCAGCATGGGTGTGAAGAGATGATCACTATTCATGAAGGTTTTAGCTCTGATAAGGTACGATTGACTTTTATAATAATACATCTATACAGTATGATACATATTATCAAAATGGATGTGTAGTGGGGGGAAGGACTCGTGTTATAATGCACTGTTGTGTCAACGGTATGGTCATGATATTGTGGCCCTTGGGAACCTGTACCCAGCTGATCCTGATACGGAAGAGCTGGATAGTTATATGTATCAGACGGTTGGACATACGATGATAGCTTCGTATGCGGAATGCACGGGGTTGCCACTGTTTCGTAAAAAGATTCTTGGGTCGAGTGTGGAACAAGGGTTGGTGTATGAAGAGACGAGGATGGATGAGGATGAAGTCGAGGATCTCGCCGTATTGCTGCAATATGCCACATCTAGGATGCCTGAGATTGAAGCTGTGTCTTCTGGTGCGATTGCTTCTGATTACCAGAGGCATAGGGTGGAACGGATCTGCTCCAGGCTGGGTCTCGTGTCTCTGGCATATATGTGGCATCGCCCGCAATCGGCGCTCTTGAAGGAGATGGTAGAGTGTGGTATTGATGCACGACTGATTAAAGTTGCTGCGGCTGGGCTGGATCCGGGGAAACACCTGGGAAAGTCTATTGCAGACATGTCTGTGTATCTGCACAAATTGAGGGACATGTATGGAAGTAATGTCTGTGGGGAAGGTGGGGAGTATGAGACGTTGACGCTTGACTGTCCATTATTTGTACATGGAAAGATTGTTATTGATGAGAGTGTGGTGGAAATTGTGTCGGAGGATTCTCTGGCGCCTGTTGCTTGGATGAGACCAACTGTGTTTCATGTGGAGGGAGGAGATGGTGGGCAGGGTGGGTGCGTATACGAGGTCCCTGACGGATGGAAGAAAGGATTTTATGGTAGTGATGCAACTGATTATCACGAGGCAAACAAAGCAAAAACTGTCGATACTCCTGATTGGTGTGTCTCGGTGTCTGAACATGTAATGCATTCAGGGCAGTACACTACACTCCATGGGTACTGTCGCCAAGTAGCAGATAGCATCGTAGAGTCTGGCAAAGATCTTGATATAGAACACGTCATAGAGGCTTTTGATCGTTTGCTCGAGACTGTACGGGAGACGTTGAATTCCTGTGGTATGTCCTTGTCTGATGGGTTGTTTGTGCTTCTCTTTGTCCATGATATGGAGCATTTTGGACATCTGAACAAGGTCTACTCCAAGTATTTTCCTCATATAAATCCTCCGTCAAGAGCAACACTAGAATTAGCAGGGAATAGTGAGACCTTTATCGCAATCCAAGTCATATGTGCCCGTCCCCAGCCTAGCTCTTGTCAGAACAAACGAGTCCTGCATGTCCAAAGCATGTCAGATTGGGCTCCTTGCTGCATCGGACCGTACAGTCAGGCAACATCATATGATGGATTGGTGCGCTTTGCTGGACAAATAGCATTAGATCCTACCACGAGCTGCATCCCAGACGGGATGACTCTTTCTGATCAGGTTCTGCGTGTTTCAAAAACCTGTGACTTGGTTGGTGCCGCCATGAAGATTGATTACAAAAAGACTTTGCTTTGGTCTACTATGTTCATATCTGATTCTGTGATTGACAGTGTGGACGGGTACCGAGAGCAGATACTGCAGGTCCTGGATCCTTTGGAATCTGACACTGAGGATGATGAGTACATTGAAGAGTATCTGACAGCGGCATCAAAACCTCTCCCATTCGTCACGCTACCCGTAAAGCAAATGATCATGGTGGTTCAGTGTCCACGACTTCCACGAGATGCCAAGATAGAAATCCAATCTGTCAATATTGACATTGATGCCATACAGTTTGTTCCAGAAAGTGATAGTGACGATGATCACCAGGTATCAGTTGGCTGGGTATCCGGTCTAGAATATCGACAACTCTCCCCTTCAAAACATTGTCTTGTATCCAAGGGAAGACTGATGAAGCTCCACATGACGACATCGAATGAATCCTTTGCACAGGAGATGATGGAAGCCATCACAGCATGCCAGGAAGGATCTGATCTTTCAATGAATGACATTGTTTCCGTGACTGCATACGTGAACGCATCCAGCAAGGATCAACATCGTACCATAGAGGCAACTATGGTGAACGCATGCCAAACCCTGCACGTCTTCACAGTCCCTGTCACTGGGGTCTGGAATGCCATGGATTTTGAACAGGGCCTCGAGAACAACCTCATTGGCATTGACATATTGTGGCATTCTAAATAAAGTATCTAAATATGTATACAACATACAAAAAAATCTACTGACATGATGGAAGGATGCACGTGCATCGTGATGAGAGGGGAAGAAACGACCATGTAATGCTGCATGCCAATGATTGACTCTGAGCAACACGAGGTACCGTGGTGGTACCTCGATTTCACATTTCCTGATACCTCTGGAGTATTTACATACAATGATTGGGCCCGTCATAGATCATGGCTGCGATTTTGGTGGCAACCCAAAACATTGTTGCTTGCTCTGGGCAATATGCTTCCAATTATTGTGTGGGTTACTCTTGTCACGACTTGTTTGACATTATACTACCAGCTTGGTCAAGTACAGCATGAAAATTGGGTTGTTCTCGTGAGCAAAGAGTACAATCAACCGTTTATTCTGACCTCATTTGCCCTGGCCCTCCTCTTGGTCTTTCGCACAAACAGTGCCTATGAACGGTGGTGGTCTGCTAGAAAGCATTTTGGACAAATGTACAACGATGCACGGTCACTTGCACGATTCACGATGATATGGATAGCACCAAAGGAGCCTGATGTGGCTTCCAGGATGATGAGAATGCTGTCAGTCATTGGGCCTGCCTCGTGCTCCCATCTCAGGGACGACACAAACACATTATTTCATTCTCTTGCAGGGTCTGCGTTGCCAGAGAAAGAATACGACGTCATCGTGAATAGCGAGCAACCACCAATCACGATTCTCATGATTCTATCCCATGCGATGAAAACAACAGACTGTGTACTCACGTTTGAGAGGGTCACCATGGAGGAACGGCTTGTAAGCTACCAGATAGAACTTGGGTGTCTGGAGAGAATCAAGAATCAGCCCATATACACGCCATATACTCGACAGACGAGCAGATTTCTGCTGATTTATTTGACATTTTTGCCATGTTCTTTGGTTGCGTATCTTTCATGGGCCAGTATAGGAGTCATGCCTGTCCTTGTATTCCTCCTCGTGGGAATTGACAATATCGGAATCAAGTGTGAAAACCCAATGATAACCCTCCCAATCGAAGCACTCGCTTCATCTTCTAAAAACACAGTTGAAGTTATATGGAGAACCTATGATTCTATATCGTACAAGAGTCTTGTAACTCTCTAGTAGTTTGTTTTGTTACTTTGATTTATGCATTCACACACACACAGCAGTCTACACTAGTCTATTTGTTTCAGGAAGCACTCTTTCCGTAGCAATCTCCCATCATCACTACGAAATACAACCCCTTCTTCTTTCAACAGAGATTCTTTCGCCAGTATATCAGATACGTTCCCTCTAGATCCACACGATCCCCGAAATCCCCCAAGAGTCAAATCATTCGTAATAACTCTATGACAGGGAACATCAGGTGCATACGGGTTGACCCGCAGAGCTTGTCCAACAGCCCTCGCACTCGATCCCAGCGCCTTTGCAACAACCCCATACGACGTCACATACCCTTTTGGAACATGCATCCGTATACAATCATACACCCGCATCTGAAATACTGTCGGCTGTTTCGTCAACGATGACCCTGAACCTTTCCTACCCCCTTTGCTGCTTGGCCTGCCGAGCACATTCTTCAATGATTTCCCTTTCAAGCTCATGTTCTATGTCATTACTCGATGTCCGTCGAATCACACTAACGTATGTTGTAGAGACAAATGCAGCAAGTATTCCAGCAACGAGCACGTTTCCTTTCATTTCCTTGTTGTTTTTCAAATGTTAGGTTGGCAACCACTGCAACAGTCGGTCTCTCTGTTCGTTCCGTGGACGTCTGGATTATTCGATCAAGATGGATGAATAATCTGTCGTTCTTCTACACTATAATTATAGTATTACTCTTGCAGTAATTCAGGAATGACTGAGATCATGAGAGAGCACTTTTGACTGTGAAAAGATTCCTCTACACGACGTTTCGTTTCCTGTATGCAAGGATGTAGTAAAGACAAAGTATGAGTACATACGATGTGACTATTTCTTTTGAATGAATTATTATCTGTTCAAATATTGGAACATTTCAGAAATGTGATTCTGTTGAAAAGAAAAGGTCTCTCTCATGAGACCAAATCTGAGTGAGTGCCCAAAGACTCCAGCAGAGGCCATTTCTGGAATTCCATGATGCTTGTCGACTGAAAACCCCACGTATGTATGGATGTACAACAGTCCTAGCAGATTCCACAATGAAAACAGTATACAAAGCAACCATCCATTGTGCCATGTATGCATCCCATCATCTCTCGTGTTGTTGTAGGACGACCACCTCTCCACTGCAGTGTGCTGTACGAGGTTCCACCACCACCAACCTCCACCACCACCAACAGCAACCCTGTCGATTCTTCTCGTCTTCTCCTACGCATATACGTAGATCTGAAAAAGTATCTAGTAGGTCAAAGCATCGCATCATGGCATCTGCTGACGGCAATCCTTCCACGAATTCGCCCTGGGTGCTCATTGGCAATGGACGTGTCGGGTCTGCCTTTGCTGACATGGGATCTGGAAACGATGTTATAATACAGAGAGGAGAGGCGATCTCTGGTCCTCAGGGACCCATCGTGATATGCACGAGGAATGACGACCTGGAAGGTATCGTCAAGGCCACGCCAGCAGAGAGACGAGAGGATTTGGTATTTATTCAAAATGGCATGCTCCAGCCCTGGCTGGACAGCCAGGGTCTGGGCGATGCAACTCAAGTACTCGTCTATTTCGCCGTGGCAGCCAAGGGTGAAACCCCAACGGATGGCAAGACGGATACAAACCCTGAAGGACTGACTGCTGCCTATGGCAAGCATGCCAAGGAGATTGCCTCCAGACTGCACAGTGCAGGATTGAGTTGTCACGTATGTGACACGAAAGAAGATTTCATGTCTTCCATGTTGGAGAAACTTGTGTGGATTTGTAGTTTCATGGCTGTAGGGGCAGAACATGGATGCACAGTTGGAGAGGTTGAGGCACATCATAGGGAAGAGGTGGCTCTGCTGATCAAGGAACTGTATCTCGCTGGATGTGATGATCTAGGGATTCCTGCTGATGAGGATGTAGATAGTGTAGTAGATCGTTTGTGTGCGTATGCAAGATCAGTGGCACATTTCCCTACGGCAGTGAAAGAGTTTTCTTGGAGAAATGGATATTTCCATGGACTGAGTGAGGCAGCGGCACGGGATGGGGTGCCAGATCCTTGTCCTCTTCACACGTCCTTGTTAAAACACGTGTATTTTTGATTGACAATACTTGCTTTGTATTTTAATGATTGATTATTTTTGATATGCCATCTGCGATCCATTCTCTTGTCACGTCATGTCGTTCATGAATGAATGACTGAACATGTAGCTTCAACATGTGAAGCGACGTTTTTGAACGATCTACGAATTCTTCTTTCATACAGTAGTATTGAAGTGTGACATGAGATTGTCGACTACGACTCCTGCTTCAGGATGCCGAGGCATGCCAGGTGTTGTGAGAGGAAAGGACTGGCAGGGGTTTGGTCATACTAGACCGAAGAAAGTCTCTATACAATCATCAAACAAGCGTGCTACAATAGTACATCGCGTATGTTGTTCACATTCTTCACTTGCTCTGGAGGCAAGCTCTGCTCTGGTGACATCTACCTGGGGGATTTGGGCAACACTGGCATGTGTTGGTGCATGGGCTCTTCATGCGGAACGATTGCCGTGGGGACGAGGGTTTAATGCAGCGCTCTTGGCGACAATCATGGGGTTGGTGGTGTCAAACCTCAACATAATTCCTGCTCACGCACCTCACGTTCATGGAGTGGTGAATACATACCTGTTGCCACTGGCTGTTCCACTGCTCTTGTTTTCTGGAAATCTTTCCAAAGTACTGTCAACGGGGAGGTTGTTGGGATCATTCCTGTGTGCGACAGTGTCGACAGTGCTTGGATCGTGTGTTGCATGTGCATTGGTGCCTTTGACGTCACTTGGTGCTGATGGGCACATGGTGGCTGCTGCGCTGACTGCTCGGCATATAGGTGGTAGTATCAACTATGTTGCTGTGACTGAGTTGTTGGGAGTGAGTGCAGGGGCACGCATGGCTGGATTGGCTGCAGATGATGTCATCGTGACATTGTATTTCATAGCCTTGTATTCTCTTGCAAGGAAAGTAGGTGTGTCTACAGATACACCCAAAGAAGATCGGATAGCGGATCCGACGATTTCTGTGATTGATGGAGCTACTGCTCTCGGTCTGAGTGCACTTTTGTGCGCAGCAGGGTCTTTTGTGGCACAGGCAATAGGATACAAGGGAGGGAGTGTTGCAATCATCACCCTGTTGACAGTCGTATGTGCGACAGTCGCACCACGATCATTCTTGTCTCCGAGACTCATCGCGTCTGGAGAAAGCATGGGTGCTATACTGTTGCAGATTTTCTTTGCAAGTGTAGGAGCCAGTGGCAGTCTGAGTATTGTGCTCAAGACAGCACCTCTGCTGTTTGTCTGGTCTCTTGTTGCTGTTGCAGTGCATGTCGTTGGCGTTCTTTTCTTTGAAAAAGTTTGTCGATTTAGTAGGAAAGAGACGTGCTTGTCATCGAATGCGAATATTGGTGGTCCAACCACAGCTGCAGGGATGGCTGCGGCATTCAACTGGAATGACATGATTGTCCCTGCAATCTTGGTGGGGATTCTAGGGTATACTATAGGTACACCCATTGGTGTTGCTGCTGTACCGTTATTCAAGTATATATTTACATTGAGAATGTAGACGGGTATTCTTTACAAGGGCAGGCATCCACTCTCCTGAGCTTTTGTCATGCATTCTTCCTCATTGGTAAAGAGATTCTCAGTGGCTCCACATCCCCCATAATCATACCTTTCGCATGCCTTGGAGGTAGAATTGAATGTCCATTTATAAAAGAGTGCTGCACAGGCTATTCCTGTTCTTGATGTTGTATCTGGAGGAAGCTCACACCAACTAGATATATTCTTGGAGAGGACCATCTGGAGTAGGCAACAAAGGAAAACTATCACCTTCATGTTGTATTCTTTTTGTCGTTGTGTGAATGGGGAAATTACATAGATAGATACTATTGTTGTTGTTGTCGTCGTATACAACAAGTAATTAAATAACAACAACACGTTATGCATACCTGGGTACGCACATACTGGAAGTTGTGCCTTGCTGGCAAATTTGCGCCTTGCTGGCAAATCTTGGATGACCCAAACACTTTCATTCATTCATTCATTCATTCATTACTGTGGTAGTATTCATCATTGCGTCATCCCACATTCTCTCTAGAATATCAGCTTCTTGTGCTAATGTACTACGACCCGTGAATCCAGAGAATATAGAATCATCCTGAATTCTTCGTTCCAGAACAGCTTCTGCTTGAACTGAACCCAAACTTCGAGTATGTCTTGCATGGCCTTGCATGCCGTCTTCAGCCTCCACATGTAGCCCTACCACTTTTGAAAATGCATGTGACAAGATCTCCAATGAATCGTTATTCTCATCATCGTGGTGTATATTGCAATCTACATCGCGTTGGACACTTTGCAAGAGCAAGTCAATATGGGATGCATGTGAGAATTTCTGATGTGGTTGGGCATACTCGTGTAGTATATCGTCGCCAATATTCCACAGCGACGCATTCATGAGTATGTCGATATACGTTTCTTCAGATATTTTGTGTTCACGTCTCTCGTGTGATTCTGAGGTCTGGCCACTAGTCGTCGTCTTTGAAAGCTGGCCAATCCTGACACTTGAAGGAGCAGACAATTGTGTCGTCCTCTCTTCAGCCATCTGGCCTCTCTCCTCATGCTGTTCAAAACTCACCACAGAGGATCCCCGGGATGCTTCCACCATATTTTTCAGAGATTCAAAATCTTTCTCTCGATTCACAACTGTCACGGCAACACCACGTGTTCCAAACCTCCCAGCTCTCCCAATCCTATGAGCCAGGGTACTTGCGTCATGTGGAAGAGCTCCAAGATTGCATACCAAATCAACATTTGGAAGATCAATTCCACGCGCTGCAACATCTGTACATACTAAAATACGAGTTTTATACTGTCTCAAATCATTCAATACACTGATTCTTTCAAGTTGGCCTATTTCTGAAGACAGAAACCCTGCAGCAAAGGAGCACTCGAGTAGACTCTCCGTCAGCTCGACGCATTCTCTCTTTGTAGGACAAAAGACAATACACTGACGAAATGGAATTCGCTCAAATATATAATTCAGCTGCTGCATTGGTTCTGAAACCTCTGGTTTTCTGGATGTATCAAAATAATAATGAACAACACCAAGCAGGGACGTCGACACACCACCGTCATCTCGAAGGTCATCTTCCATGTATACATGAAAAAATGTCTGACCTGCTTCCTGCAGAGATTCCAACCGACCGACGAGTTCAGTATCCTGGAATGTTGCAGAGAGGGCAAGAATTTGAGGAGGAGACCCATGAATATGCGAACAAATCTCTTTGATCCCATCAAAAAAGACATCTTCCATCAATCTATCAGCTTCATCCAAAACAAGCATCTTCAAAGACTGGAGATTCAGTGTACCACGTTCGATCAACGAGAGTATCCTTCCGGGAGTCCCCACAACAACATGACATCCCCTCCTCAACACCCTTTCGTCCTCAGCTGTTGGCAAACCCCCAATACACGCAACCACACTCATCCCACAGCTTGAAGCAACATCTTTCACAGTATTAGAAGCCTGTAGAGCTATCTCACGAGTTGGAGCAATCAACAACGCTTGAGGACGAGCATCATTCGCATCAATACGTTCGGCTGCTGCCACAGCAAACACAAGAGTCTTCCCTGTTCCTGCCTTTGCCTGAATCATCACGTTTACACCCAATCTCGTCAATGGAATAGCTTTTTCTTGAATTGGAGAAGGTCTAGAGTATCCAGATCGAGACAATGCGTGAGCGATTCGCCTGGGAATACATAAATCATGAAAACACGTTGCCTTTGTTGGGACCACGTCCGTAGTTCGTGAAACCGTTGTTGAATCGAAGCTGTGATCCTCCATTCTCCATATAAATCTATTCAAAAGGGTATATACTAGGACATCCTTGTCTCTCTCGTTGATTGGTGCTTTTTAAAATACAGGACAACTTGTTTTGAAGACGACAAAACAAAAAATTCTTTAAAATTCCTTTTCTCTCAAAGATCTCTATTCCTTTCTATTATATTATTACTATTACCAGCATATGGATTACTAGTAGTGTATACTAAAATCTTGAACTTGCAAGACGGAAAAGACAGTCTCGTGTAACGTTTTTTCAGAGAGAGGATTTTTGCTTTGAAAAGCATCCTTCAAGGCCTACGAGCTACGAGCAACGGCTGTCGGTTTATGCATGATTAGATTGGTCTCGAGATTGTTGAATCAAACAGGTCGCGTGATTCCAAAGAGGATGGGGTCATCTGTTGTTGAAAGACTACAGCAGCCAAAGGTGACCTTGTGCCAGATGAGAACCACAGATTGTATTGATGAAACCTTTGCATGTATCGAAGGTTTTGCCAAGAGTGCTGTATCTGATGGCTCGTGTATGATGTTTTTGCCGGAGAATGCTGTGTTTATGGGGACATCGAAGGATGCATCGCTGGCTATTGCAGAACATGTAGATGACCAGTCTGAGAACAGCAAACTGGAGAGGCTCAAAGATATATGCAAGCGATATGCTATATGGATGTCTGTTGGTGGTTTCCAGGAAATTGCTTTGACTGATGATCACGGTGCAACGAAAAAGTTAAGCAATGCACACCTCATTCTTGATGATCAGGGCAAGCTTGTCACAGTGTACAGGAAGATTCACTTGTTTGATCTCGAGTATACACCCGAAAATGGAGATGAAAGTAAAAAGATACAGTTGAAAGAATCACTCTTTACAGAACCCGGTCAAGGGTTGGTAGCGTGCGATTCACCTGTTGGTAGACTTGGACTGTCTGTGTGTTTTGATGTGAGGTTTCCAGAACTCTATCAGAGACTACGGTACGATATGGGTGCAGAGGTCATGCTCATTCCTGCAGCTTTTACTGTCCCAACAGGGCAAGCTCACTGGGAAATCTTACTCCGAGCACGGGCGATTGAAACACAGAGCTTTGTTATAGCTTCTGCACAGAGTGGAAGGCACCATGCAAAGAGAGAATCATACGGACATTCCATGGTGATTGATCCATGGGGCCGTATCCTAGCTCACATTGATCAGACAGACTCGGGATGTGTTACAGTTCCCCTTGATCTCGAGTCTCTGCAGGATATAAGGATGAAGATTCCCATGGAGAGCAGTCGAGAACAAGGTCGACAACGGTACTGACACGTCATCTGAACAAATGCAGATGCGATATTCCACGAGAGATACTTTAAATCATTAGTTATGCGTATATATACGTACTTGTTACCAAAAACAATACATGTAGCGCTAGTTTGGTATGGGTTTGAACACATGGTCACTGCCTTTCAATCTGCAAAGACGTGTCAACTTGCTGGATTCCTTCCAATTAGGAATACTTCTACGACCACAAGAGCATTAAAAAAGTATAATATGGATGATACCGTGAGAAGAAAGGATGTGGTGACGTCGTTTATTCGCAAGAGGAAGTCTCAGGACTCTCAGTGGGAGTTTCTGCTTGTCCAGCGCAGTGATGAGGTTTCTACGTATAAATACCCGTATTGGGGTGCTGTGAGTGGTGGTGTGGAGAGAGGTGATAAGGATTTGGCTAGCAGAGCGTTACAAGAGATTGTAGAGGAGGTTGGATACACTCGAGAGGATGTAGAATATGTCTATGCTGGTCGCCCATTGTATGTTGATGATAACGATCGGCATTTCAAAGTACACCCGTTTCTTTTTACCTTGAAACGTGTTGATAAGCCTGTGACATTGAATTGGGAAAACGTGGATGCTCGCTTTTTCACAGAAGATGCATTGGCAAAAGTCACGCCAATGGTTCCACTACTGCTGGAGACGTTGGAGACACTCCAGATGGACCCAGATCAACGTTGTCGTTATGCTGTTGTTCTGGAAGATAGGACACACGGTGCAGCAGAGTTATGTTTGATTGCTCTTGATCAACTTCGTGATGATGCATCGTCGCTACGTTGTCAGACTGTAGAAGAGATGAGGGTCTGGGTGCAGAATTTTGGCTACATGCTGGCAACATGCCGGCCAAACATGGCACCTGTTGGGAATGCCATTGCATCTGTTCTAGGGACATGGATTTCTAATAGTAATGCAACAGACGTGGATACTGCCTTTGGTGATCTTTTAAAGCTCATTGAGAAGGAGAAGGAGAATATCATTGGAACCAATGCTCGTGTGATGGCAAATGCCATTGCCCATCTAGATAGCATAACAAAAGGTAAGGCGACAATGTCAATTTTCACCCTTTCTTTTTCATCAAGTATTCGGGATGCAATACGAGGTCTCATTGTAGAGCATCCTCTCGTGGATTTTAACGTCTTTGTCTGTGAGTCAAGGCCTCTGTTTGAAGGTGTCAATTTGGGTTTGGAATTCCTGGGGTCTGCAAGGACAAAGGTACATCTCGTGACAGAGGCTCAGATGAATTCAGTATTTAGTCAACATACGATTGATGCTGTGGTAGTTGGGGCTGACTCGCTGTTCAAGACAAGCTTTGTGAACAAGGTGGGGACTATGCAGTTGGCACTTGTAGCACGATACCACAAGGTGCCACACGTGGTTGTCATCGCTGATGTCTCCAAAGCCACGACTTTGAAAACATTTGAATCTGAAGAAAAGAATGCAGAAGAAGTGACGCAAGCATGGGTTCAGGGGAAAATTCTTGAGGAAAATTCACTATCTCAATTCTCAATCCCCAACCGCTACTTTGAGGAAATTCCACTTGAACTTGTGACAGACGTCATCAGTGGAGAAGGCAGGATTTCTCCAGAAGACATAGAAACATGCATAGATGACTTACGAGAATTGTACATGATTGCATTCCGTTAGTGCTCTGCCCCAGTGGGGAAGAAGAAGAAAAGGAACACCTGCTGTGAAGGCAAGTATGAATTCTTGGACCGAGTGATTATACCCAGGAATGCACCAAACGTGTAGCTTGATATTGGCTGATTTAATACACGAGACACGATCCTGTATCACCTAGACTATTCTTTGATAGAATTTTGATTTGACAGCCGAGTTTCAGAGATGTTGGGCAAAACTGCAACACTGCTCCTGCTTCTCCTTGGAGGAGAGAAGGCATCTGCCAGAAACCTGAATGGCAGACAGATTTCGTCGATTCATAACAGAGCTCTTGCTCAAGCTGATGCTCAAGAATACTTTGTCGAAGTAAGAGATGGCCAATTCGTCGCAGGATGTGACAATTTTAAAATTGCAGGATGGAATCAATGGGAGGTGGTTGATGCTGCCGCTGGTGCACCAACCCTTTCTGGTGCGTCCTTGCCAGATGGTGTGAGCGGACCTGAACTTGTTCGAACATTGCTTTCAAAGGGAAATGAGTATGGCTTCAATGTGATGCGCACATGGGTCAATCCAGTGAATCCACAATATGCTCTCCAGACTGCTCCTGGAGAGTACAAAGAATCTGTCCTTCAAGGGCTGGATTATCTCCTTGATGAGGCCAGGAAAAACGATATTCGTCTTGTCCTTGCATTATCTAGCAACTGGAGTCCTATTGGAGGTATTCCTCAGTATCTTGATTGGGCTGGATCAACCAACCGTGAAGACTTTTATACTGATCCTCAAATTAAAGCATGGTACAAGGACCTCGTGAAGACCATCCTCACTCGTGAAAATACAATCAATGGAAGATTGTACTCTGAGGATCCAACAATCATGGCATGGGATCTGCTCAATGAGCCAAGATGTGATGGATGTCCAGAGGGAACTGTTTCCAATTGGTTCAATGAGATGGCAGAGTACGTCAAGTCATTAGATACAAACCACATGGTCACCACCGGAGAAGAAGGTATGTACGCAGATCCAGCAAATCCTGGTAACCCAGGACCATGGGCTGCGAAAGAGGGACAGGACTTTATTGCTGACCACTCCAGCCCAGACATTGACTTCAGCACCATGCACTCTTGGATCGACAATTGGAACACTGTGAACGAAGATTTCCAGAGGAAATTCCTCCAAACGCGAATCGACGACTCGACAAACGTATTGAAGAAACCAGTCATCTTGGAAGAGTGGGGCAAATGGGTCAACGAGACTGCAGGATCTACACAGGCAGAGCGAGAGCAGTACATGGGCATCGTCTTTGAAGAGGTGAAGACGTTGATGTCTCAGCCAAATTCTCCTCTCCAAGGTTCCATGTTCTGGCAATGGTATCTTGATGGACAAGAAGCAGCTCCAACGGAAGGAGGAGGTGGTGGTCTGTATGGAATTTTTGAGTCTGACCCGTCATTCGAGTTGATCAAAGAAAATGCTGCCTACATTCAAAGCCTCAACACTCCCATTGAAGGATGTGACATTTCTGTCGCTAAGGTCGCAAAAGTACCACCAGCACCCGATTGCGAGCCAGGATTAGAGGGAGTCAAGTGTGATATTCCAGTCAATGAATGTTTACGCGGACTTGACGACTGTGGTGAGAATGCAGCTTGTGTTGACACTGATGCAGGTTTCACCTGTGAATGCCATTACGGATATACTGGTGATGGAAACACATGTGAAGCTGATGCAGCTGCCTTGAAAGAACTTGAGGCCATGTATTACACCACGCCAGAGGCAACTGCATGCCAGGAATCCATTCCGGTTGATTACCCAGTTACCGCTCCTGGATTTGTGTACGACCCAATGGAGTCATTCCAATACTTTGTAGACTTATATGGTGGACATTTGGGATCCAGAAAGAATGTCACACTCACTGACTGCATGGTAGCATGCCAAATTGAAGAGACGTGTGAGAGCTTTGTCTTCAATGAAGTCCAGCAGAAATGTCTCTTGGCAAGGGGTCAATGTCCCAACTATCTTTGTCCATCAGAACCAGAAGTCTGCGTCTCATATAATGACAGAGGAGGTACCTTTGAGATTGGATGCGGTTTCTGGCAGACGTACTACAGATTGGATGCTGACGTTGCCAGAAGCTGTGCTGCCTTTGAACCAGAGGAAGGACTTCCAGAGGCTGAGGGAGCAGCTGCTGCATTTGAAGCATGGCAAGAAGCAAATGGCGAGCCAACAAGAACAACTGACCCAGCATTGAGGCCTGCAAAAGAAGCCTAAAAAGCAACTCAAACTCAACCATCACAGTCTCAGATTGCATCAAGTTGGATACGATTTTCCTCGACAAGATATTTACATGAATCATTCTGATTGAAAAAAAAAATCCATTTGTAATTCAACAAAACCGTGTCAACAAAAAAAATCCTTACAAGTATAGTACTCAACATCACACAGCAAGACAATCATCCAAACCAAGGTATGTTGCTGTCTCACACTCATCCAAAGTATCATGTGTGATAACAACACTGCAATATGAGTGCAAAAGAATTTTCACGAGATCGCTCCTGGCCCAGTCCCCAGGGCGTTGTGCCACTGCAGCATTCCCAGATACCAAACGTCCTTGTGCTGAAAGATCAGGATACAATGATACAAGTGTATCCCTAATGGCTGTTTCCGTATCCATATCCTCGATCATCAGAACAACCCTAATAGTTTCTGGATTCTTATGCTCTCTCACGACGTTTCCGAACTGCCGCAGAATTTTATCAACAAGAGGCTGGTCATACTTGACAAGGTCAATACCAACCCAGTATCCCCATTCATCCCACTTTACCCTCTGCTTCAAATGGTACACATGGTTAATGATTCCTTGAGCAGGTTTTAGTGTACGTAAAAAGTCACTATTCAGCATGCCATCAGATCCACTTTCTTGTGCAAGAGAAATAGAGCTCCGAATGCAGAGTGGCCACGTGGCACCCTTTTTGCTCTGGGACAGTAATAACTCTTGCCATGCTTCTTCAGAGTGAACTTCCACCACAGTACATTGAGATCTATGGTGAGATCGAGCACCTCCCGGGAAACATCCAGGTGACAAGTCTTTAAAATCTGGGGACTGGAAAATATCATTCCAGTCCTCTGTAAACACACTCGAGTAATCTTCTCGTCCATTCCATACCGTGACATGTTGCGCACCCAGAGTAGAAGATATATGCAATGAGGTAGCAAGAGCACCCAATCGCTGTGCGATGGAGCCACTTGGCTGAACATAGAGTGTTTTCTCTGGCATGGAATCTCCAAATGCCTGGCAATATCTGGACTCCTCTTCTGCAGTGTACGGAGGCTCGTCTTTCGACACCTCTCCTGTCTTAAAAAATATGGAATCAAGGGAAGAGTAGAATGCACTGCCAATGTAGACACAGAACAAAAGCACCCCGATGATTGTCGCTATGGACAGAGGTGGCAACCAGGGCCTTGCTGTCCTCAGAGACACATTTGATTGTGCCCCACTCATCCCGCCTATCTTTCCTTGTTTTGGTGTTTCCTTTTCTAGGAACCTAAGAACCCTTTCTCTCTCAATCCTGGAACAGCACGTATGTCCCTCGGCACGGCTTTGCTTTGTCAGTTTCCAGATTCTGGTTGTCAGCCAGTCAGCCAGTCAGTCAGTCAGTCAGTCAGTCAGTCAGTCAGCAGGTCAACCACCATTCAATGACTCTGTCTGATACACTATCCCGCGACAGACTCTTATATTTACAAATACTACTACTCTCCTGATTCACTTTATCAAACCTCAAGTTAGGACATGGCCTATACATGGGTAATCATACAAGAACATCTTGGGACACCTGGGAATCGGCCAACACGGACATCCACGATCGCCTGGGACAAACATCCAGGTCCAGGTTTGTCGTACACTATCTCGTACGACATGCTAACGTCCCATCTCCCACGATTGATTGATTTCTTCTAATAGAGGTCGTTTCCAACCATCCAATGGCAATTATTTACAATTATTACTCACTATATCCCTGATAGTGTACCACATTTTCAACACGAGAGCAACTGCTCCTCTGATCTCATGGACGTTACATTATTGGCCGGTGCCATCACCCTGGCTATTGTCTTGTACAAATTATTTGAATCAAATAGGTACGTCTAGGATGCACCGTGGCGTGTCATGGTGTCGTGAGAATCGCTCGTCGTTGATCAAACTCCAACGATATTTTGGAATCATGTGCAGAGAAAACGCCAGCCTCTCCAAGAAAACACAAGAATACGAGGAACAGAATGGAAAATTGAGATCTAAAGTACTAAAGAATGAATCTCATGTGAATGATTTGGATTCTGGAGCGAAAAAGCTTCAGAGGACGTTGGACGAGCTGAGCCGTCACAACAAGGAAACCGAGGAACAGGTGGTTGGATTGACTGCCAAGGTTGCGACGTTGGAGGAGACGGTAGCAATCGTGACAAAAGAGAAAAATCAAGCTCACTTGGATGCGAAGAGAGCCCTCGCAAGTGTTGAAAGCACTGGAAAGAGTGTGAAACAGTTGACAGAAGATAAGGCTGTTGCTGAGGCTGATAGGGATCGTGCTCACGAGTCGAGGGAAGCTGCTGTCAAGGCGCAACAAGAGGCTGAATCTAAGATTGTAGAATTGGAAAGGGCGCTTGTGCAGGAGAAGGAGGGAGCTTCCCGTGTAGAGACGGAAAAGAAGGTATTGGAAGAGCAGTTGAAGAGCACACAGGATAAAGGGTCTGCTGCAGCTGACAAGGTGGCTACTATGGAATCTACCATTGTAGAACTCAAAGAATCTCTTGAAACATCCCGTCGTGATTCAGAGACTATGTGTGTTGCATTGCGTGAGCAGGTGACGAGTCTTGAAGGGAAGAATACGACTCTTGAGCAGCAGCTAGAGGCAGCACAATCCAAATTCTCTGCCTCTGAGGAAAAGGTTGCCTCTTTGACTGCATCTCTGGCAAAATTGGAGCAAGATATTGCATCTAAAGAGCATGATTTGAAAGAGAATACCGAATCTTTGTCCAAGGAGAAGGAGAATCTTCAGGCACGTGTTTCTGAACTTGAGGCAATAGCAGAAAAGCTCACAACTGAAAAGGAATCGCTTGTCAAGGAACTCGAGGCATCTTCAGAGGAGCTCAATAGTACCTGTGATGATTTGAAAAAGCAGGTATCTGAAATGGAAAGTCAGTTGGCAGAGAAAGATCTCGCTTCTGATTTGGAGATAGAGTCCAAGTTGGAGTTGCAGAGACAGCTGGATGATGCCAAGGCAATCAATGAGAGCCTCAAAAAAAGTCTTGAAGAGGCAACTGCAAGATCAGTGGATGAGAATAGCGATCCTTCAAACCCCAAGATGGAAAGAGAGATTGATAACCTCAAGACGTTGAACAAGAGATTGTTAGAGACCTGCAAAGATCTCAAGCAAGAGTTGGCCACGTTGAAGGCCTGAGACAATCTCGGTTGAAAGTCTACACCTCACGTGAACCCCTCGGCAAAGAAAATATTTCAAATTAACGTTTAAAATTATTGCTATTGTATGTAATTACAACAGTGGAATAGTGGATTTTGATACAGATGAGGGTCTCCATGCGCCACTGTCAGATCAACTCTGACGTGGTCGTGTCACGTGGAAGGCAACAACGTCTGCTGCCACGCCACGCCAACTCTAGATTATATGCTAATAATACCATTAGAAACAAGTTGAACATCAAACCGTGTTCGTTTGGATATAGTAGATACGAATCTGTCAACAGAGTGGGTTTGGGGGTCTGCTGTTCTGTCCCACCATACAAGACGACCGTCCCTGACGCAGCCGAGCCTGCCGATACAAAGACACAGGATCGTGAAAGCGGAAGAAGAATAGTGTATGCTGTTGATGGGACTGTCCATTCTGAGGAAGGCTTGCGATGGTTTACAAGAAATATTACAAAGAAAGGTGACAAGGTGTACCTGGCACATGTTTTATGTGATCCAAGGACTCCCTCCACTGCTGTCGGGAGCTCAACAGCTGCAACACAGTGGTCTCCAGCGAGGGATGAACAAGTGTTTGCAAAGGAGTTTCGGTCCAGAGCCGAACGCGAAGCCACTGAGATGATTGAATCTCGGTATGTGCCATCCCTAGAGATGAATGGTATAGAATATGAAATCGACCTGCTGCCTCTCAAGGTGCACAAATCTGCTGGAGGTATCGGGGAAACTCTAGTTAATGGATCTTTAAATATGGGTGCGGATCTATTGGTGATTGCATCTCACGGTGCTGGAGTCCGTACTGATTATGGCTCTGTTGCACGGTGGTGTAATGAGAATAGTCCTGTCCCAACAATGTTGCTTCCACCAGCCACGCTTTCCACCACAGAAACAAGTAGAATTAAAATGGGTGCGTCAAACTCGATCCTCGTTGGAGCTGCCGACGACATTGATGGATTAAAGAGGTGCTTTGATTATGCAATCACAGACCACACACGACCAGGGGATGGTATCTATGTTGTACACTGCGTTGACAACTTAAAATTGAGTGAGGAAGACATTGTCAAGATGAGAAAAGATCTGGTGAATAAAATATTGAGGTGGCAGGAAGAGAGTCCAATTTCCCATGCAGCATCCTTGAATGTTGCAGTTCACCTGGTTCTGTCAAGGGCATCAGATTCAAGCTCGTCATCTTCCGATGATGAACTTGCTCCTGATATTAGCCCTGCTGGCAGTGAAATTTGTGATATGGTTGAGCAGTTGAACGTGAGAACAGTCATCCTTGCCCACCACGGGAAGAATTTTATGAGAGAAATGCTTTACAAACCTTTGACTCTCCATTGCATCAACCACTGCCTAAGTCCATTGGTTGTTTTAGATGGTCTCTCACATACAGGAGAGGTTGTGACAGGATACTAATGACCAATTGCTCGGTTGAAAGAAACGATTGTAAATGTATGCTTGTGAACATGAAACGAATTACATTGGTTGTATAATGAAACCATTTACTTCTCGCCAGCCATCCATTTGGCGGCTTCAGTGGCATAATATGACAAAATAAGATCAGATCCTGCACGTCTCAAGGACAACAAAGCCTCCATGACGCACTCTTCCTCATCCAACCATCCACGCTCTGCAGCAGCCTTGAGCATGGCATATTCCCCAGAAACATGATATGCGGCAATTGGGAGAGGGGAGTTATCTCTAAGAAGTCTGATAATATCAAGGTATGGAAGTCCTGGCTTTACCATCATGATATCAGCGCCCTCAGCCTCATCTGCTCTGGCCTCTCTGAGGGCCTCTCTGTAGTTGGCTGGGTCCTGTTGGTAGGTCTTCTTGTTTGGTGGAATCACACGTCCTGCGCTTCCTGCGTTTGGAGCTGAAGCCAAAGCATCTCTGAATGGCCCATAGAATGCAGAAGCGTATTTAGCAGTGTAAGACATGATGGAAACATTGGTGAATCCTTCACTGTCCAATGCTCTACGGATGGCTCCGACACGTCCATCCATCATATCTGATGGAGAGACGACATCAGCTCCAGCTCTCGCCTGAGAAACAGCTTGACGGCACAAGTACTCAACAGTCTCATCGTTCATAATGACACCGTCATCTCTGACGATACCATCATGTCCATCGCAGTTGTATGGGTCCAAAGCAACGTCAGTATATACTTCCAAATCAGGGAAGGTATCCTTCAACAAGCTAATGGAGCGCTGTGCAAGACCATTAGGGTTGAATGCCTCCTCTCCAGTTGGGGTCTTCAAGTGATCTGGGGTCTTTGGGAAAATCACAACCTGGTTGACACCCAAAGAACGGGCCTCGGCAACAGAGTCAATCAAACCGTGCTTCCATCCCAAACGAGATACTCCTGGCATGGAATCAATTGGAATGTTCTTTTCACCATCATGAACAAAGACGGGGAGAATCAAATTGGATGGGCTGATTGTGGTCTCGCTGAATGCACGGCGAACAGTTGGACTACGCCTGTTACGACGAGGGCGGGATGGAAGATCCTGAGGAGTCACCACTGGAGTACCCTCAGGCACACCAGGCTGCATTAAAAATCAATAAAAATACGTAAGATTTGAACATGCAACCCATTCTGCGCGTGGGTACGCACAGGGCGTATCGATCACCGTCTTGACTGTAAATACAATTCGGCACAGAAAGCACAATGTCGTCCAACGTACAGTCTGTCTAGGAGTGACAACGTCACGATCAGCTTCTGCAACACTTTTGATAACTGCATTGTGCCTACGTGGCTGTGTTCCACGAGTTGGGCGCTGGAGCCCTTGAACAGATGTGCGTTGAACCGCTACTGTCTTCATGCTTGCATACATGGCTCAATCTTTCGAAATGTATTATAATAAATACTATTGGATTTGAAAATGCGATTTGTCTCCGCCAATATATCCTCATGTAGGCCAAAATCTATGCGTCCAAATCTAGATAGGGTGAGATGGAATATAAAATCGTATTTAAGTAGGAAAAAATGTTACATACGTTTTTGTGGAAAAGTAAAATTCTACTTCATTGCTCTCGCCGGTCTATTTCTTCGTATCTGGCATACAACATGCATTTCCATAGATATATAATCTTACATAGTATACGATAAAAGGTATATCGAACGAGCATCATGGTAGTCGCAGCCGTTTTGAAGAGGGGGGCTACAGGACAACAGTTTCGAGCACTGCAACGTTTGTCTCTTGCAGGGTCGACGGTCGATGCTGGATCTTTCACGTGTATAGATAACTCTTCACCAATAGTAGAACATAGACCAAACCTGGAACAGCTTGAGGAGAGGAGGAATGTAGTTGCCACCACCGTAGGTCCCACTGGCTCTGGAAGCAGTCTGGGAATAATGATGATGGAGCATGAGGCTCCTGTGCACCAATCACCATCGTCACATGGAATAGAGGTGTTTGATATTGTTCCGCCACGACAATCAGGGGAGATATTCGATGTTACAGATAGTCTTAGAGATGACCAGCAGGATGCAGGAATACAGTGTAATACAAAGAGAACATATCAACCGAGCAACCTCGTCAGAAAAAGGCGACATGGATTTTTGCAACGAATGAGTACTAAAAATGGACGACGTGTTCTACGACGACGGAGGCTCAAAGGGCGGTGGAGAATTTCTGCATAACATTTACCAACAGTATATATACTACCCATGTAGCAATCTCATTTCAGACTTGTGTCATATTACAATATAGTATACGTAATACTACACACACATTCTCTCTCCTTTGTATATTTATCGCATCATGGGTCTTCCACGACCACGTCCTCTTCCCCTGCCTGGCATTGGTTGTCCACCCATGGATGCATCAGGAGGTTGTGACTTTGGGTTCCTCACAGTCTCATCTGCTGACAGAACAACACAGGCGGCTTCTGCAGCTGAACTAATGGCATTGATTTTTACCACAGATGGTTCCCACACAAAGGCTTCGAACGTGTCGACGACATCGCCAGAGTTGACGTCAATACCAAAATTACGTCCCGAGTTGTCAGGAGACGCATGCTTCTGTCTCAGCCTATTCAACACATCCGTTGCATCAAATCCTGAATTGTCCGCAAGTTGACGTGGAATTACTTCTAAAGCCTTGGCAAATGCATTCATAAAGAGTTGGCTCTTTCCAGGAATGGATGCAGCATAGTTTCTAATATTTCTAGACAACTCCATATCCACAGCTCCACCACCAGGAACAACACAAGGATTCTTCAACGTACGTCGAACAATCATGATTGCATCATGCAAGGATCGCTGAGCTTCATCTAAAAACTGCTCACTCCCCCCTCGCAGCACCATGGTGGCCGTATGAGCCAATGGACATCCAGTGAACAAGTTGAACCGTTCTGCACCCACCTGTCTCTCCTCGAATTTCTGACACGTCCCCAACACATCAGACGACCTCAGATTATTCACAGTTGTTTGTATAGATGCTCCAGTAGCATCAGCAACACGCTTCATGTCCTCTTCAGGGACACGACCCGCACAGAAAATATCTCTGTCGGCAAAGAACTGGGTTGCCAAATCACCAATAGCAAGACGCGAAAGTACAATTTTAGCCCCAGATGCCGCACATTTTTCAAGTTTATCATAAATAATATTCCATTCGGCGTCTACTATAGCCTGGTATTTTGTAGGATCGTCCAAACGCACCTCTGCATTCTCCTTTTCAGTCTTGAGTTCAAGTTCAATATTCAACAACAGAATCTTTGGGTTGTCATCATAGCATTTTGGTTGCATTTCAAAACCAGCATAACTAAACGTCTTTTTAAATGCCACTCCATCCACAAGGAAAGAATCACAAAGACCCCCACCCTGGACTTTTTTCATTCCAAGCATGTTCAAATCCAGAGACTCTGGGTCAAGAACAGTCACAGCATCCACAACCATGCTCGCGAAAAACTCCTTCTCACCACTCACCAACTTTGAGTTCAAAGACGTCACAGCACATTTCCTTAAAAGATCCTTCTGTTCTTCTGGACCCTTTCCTTTGTGAATATCCGTGGCAATATCCCTGACATGCTGCACAGCCAGCACAGACGCTTCCCTGAACGCTTTGATGATCAACTGAGGATGCACCCCTTCCTCCAGGAAAGCCTTGCATTGCTTCAGAAACTCTGCAGCAAGCAACACAACCGTCGTCGTTCCATCTCCAACTTCTGCGTCCTGAGATAACGATATATCCACCAGAGTCTTTGCAGCTGGGTGAACAATATCCAGAGTCTTCATAATCGTCGCCCCATCATTCGAAATCGTCACTCGCCTATTCCCAGACGTATCATACATGAGTTTATCCATACCACGAGGACCCAGAGTCGTCCGCACCACATCCGCCACGGCCACACAGGCATTAATATTACTAATCACATGTGGGAGACCCTGTGATGTGTCTGTTCCTTCCTTCAACAGGATGATTTGAGGTTGCTGCATAGGATACAGAGAGATGAATATGATTGTTCATAGAGTATGTATGTAGGTATAGTTGCAGAGAGAGAAAGAAAAAGACTTTGAGAGTCGAGTTGACGACTCAGAGAATCGTGATCGAGTTTGAAACACCAGAGACTCTCAAGCATACCGACTCATATGACTCGTATGTATGATTATAAAGACATGATGTACGATACATGTGTCCGGAGAGAGTCATCCCTGTGTGAATTCAAACAGCAAGGAAACGGCACGCATTCAATCCAAAGACTATAGACCACGTACCATACCATACGGATTCATGATGATCTAGTATTTCTATGTGTATATAAAACTACAGAACAGATACGTATTTTGTGTGATGGTCATCTTTTGTTGTATCAGACAGACAGAGAGACAAGGACTGACCATCATCATTCCCATGCTGTTTGTCAACGACGGTTCACGACCGATACGTTGACAACTGATGATGTCATATCGAATCTATCCATCTATGATGATCTATTGCATGTCATCTGGAAGATTGTTGTTGCTGCGTGATTGAGAAAGAAACCATGCAGTGGTTTCTTCTTTCATGCAGATTTAGGTCCAGATCATGCAAGGTCACATGATCATGTGGTGACCCATGTACATGGGTGTGGAAGTACAACATAATGTTTGACGATTTTGAAGAAACAAGAACGTTGGAATTCTGTGCCTCTGAGACAATGGTGCCACCAGAAATTCGACAGACTATGTGGTCAATGCAAAAGAAGAGAAGACATTATTTGGGTAGCCACCCGGGATGTACCTGTTCGCTTTGTCGAGATTGTTCGACCTGAAATCTTTCAACGCTACAAGGATTTGAAATCACAACTGAATGATGTTCAGTTCGGATGTGATGGTGATCTCGATCCACATCCGTACATCTGTGAGGTTATTAGGGACCTTGAAAGAGAGATGGAAGACATCTACGTAGACCACCCTTTTGGATTTCGACGCGGATTTTCAGGGGGAGGGCTGCTTTAAAACGCGAGCATCTTTCCATCCTACGCGCTGGAGCTGTTGGGGATACGTATTGAGGATGATCAACTGATGAAACTTTCCCAGAGAGAATTTCTGGTGGCATATATATGAGAGTGCTGCCAAACCATATGGTTTGGCTTGGACTGGCGGTGCAGAAAATTCGTGAAAAATAAAATAAAAATCATGACACGGATGAATAACAATACAAAGCATACTATATACAGTCGTATTAAAAAAAAACAAATTAATACATCAATCAAGTACGTAAACAATGGCTCTTCCGACACGTGTGCGTGGTGTCGGAATCACAAACCCTGCGATCGCCATCACACGACACCACGTGGGAACCCATGTTTGTAGATATCATGGTATACAATGTCAAAGTATAGATCAAAACAAACATGGAATTCCAACGCCAGAAGAGGATAAGGAAGTCATGCACGAGGCATTCTTACATGCCTTTGAAATCTCAAGGCCTGAACAATGTCGGATTCCGGGAATGCAAGAGTTTGCTTCAGCAATCTTGGCCCGAGAAAAGATTCCATCTCAACAGTACTCTGATCCACTGGGTCATATCTTTGATGAAGTTGATGCGAATGGAGACTCTAGGTTGTCTGCTGGTGAAGTTGGTCAGGCTCTGAGGTCTCATGACATTGAAATCACCGATGATCAGGTGTCGATGTTTATGAAGGCATTGAGCCGAGCTCGTCGTGAGGAGAATGGGTCTGAGGATGATGTGTGTGTAGAGAAGAAAGATTTTAGAGATTTGATTGTGCACATGGCAGCGGCTGATTTTCAATGTTCACAGTTGTGTGAGAACTCGTTTGAGACGGACAGTGTGACATCGTGTACAATTGAAAGTGATGATGATGTCCAACGTACGTTGGAAGCGTGGAGGAGTGCGTTATTGCATTCTGGAGTGATTCCTACTGCTACTGTCAGTCTGTCAAGTAGCACAGAGTCGTCTTCCATGGATGAAGAATGAATATGAACAAACAAATTGTACAAGGCTATGCTATTTTTATATATGTGTAATAATAAACACATGGTGTAATGCACACACGTTACGTACGGGTAGGAAATCAAGGACCCGTGTCGTGTCAATGAGAGGAAGAACGTCTCGGCGAGAGGTTGCCTCGTCGTCCTTTGAGAGAAATGATAGACGATATGGGTTGCATGATGATCAAGTGGCAGAATATAGACGTTTGAAACGGATAGATGCGAGACGTGGTTGGGAAGAGAATGGGGGAGGTGTGTATAGGAATACTCCCAGTCCTGTCAAGGATGTGCCGTCAGCGTCTTCGGATTCCATACTGACTGAAGACGAGGAGGAATTGGAGCACGAATTGGAAGAGGTGAAGCGGCAACAGCGTGCCAAAGAGCATGGTGCAGGGCAGCGTCAGGCTGCAGCAAAGGTGTTTGAGGAGGATGCTGTCTTGCAAGAGCTAGAGAGGGAGGAAATAGAGTTGCTTAGATTGTACATTCGGCAGATAGAAGAAGAGTTAAAGGCTGATCTGGAGCGACAGAAGCTGGAAGAGGATGAAAATGCCATGGTAGGACCTGAACCTCTGTATACATATGAATCAAGTGGGCTTGGTGTGAGTACAGAGTATGGTCAAAATCTTCGACCGGGAGAAGGTACTGCGATGGCTGCGTATGTGCAGCAGGGACAGAGAATTCCTCGTCGAGGTGAGGTGGGTCTGGATGCAACAGAAATTGATCAATTTGAAAGGGCTGGGTATGTGATGAGTGGAAATAGGAATGCAAAGATGAATGCAATACGTATGAGAAAAGAAAATCAAGTGTATAGTGCTGAAGAAAAGGCTGCTCTGGCCATGTTGAATTTTGAAGAGCAAAAGAAGAAAGAAGCACAGATTATAGATGATATGAAACGACTGGTGGAAAAAACGGTCAACGATGTTGCAAAATGATGGTCGTATTCTAATATACAATGTCTGGAAAATGTAAATGCATGCAAGGACATACTGCCTGGATACGCCTTGGCTGTTCTTTTTCACACTCTTCGAATGTAAAATAGCCTTGCATCATCCCATCAACCGGTGTATTTTGATGTGTATAGTGGCTTTGTGTTTCAATGGATGTATAGCTTGAATAGCTGTATTCATCTCCTCCTTGATGCAATACTGGAAAATCTCCAACAACTCCTTCGCCGTCAACTTGATCTGTTCCATTTAAAGATATTATCTTCCAATGTCGTCGTCGTAGCTGTACACTCTCCAACGGTCCTCCGAATCCCTGTAATGCTGATGTGCCATACATCTCAGCCTGTTTCTCAATACTGAGGAGTTTGAATGAGATGTTATATGCCCAAACCAAGGCAAGAGAGGGATTCTGTACAGCGTGAGGTGCCAGAACGCAAGAAGCTTTTACTGAAATGCCATGTGTTGTTATTTCCGAGCATTGTGGTGGCAATGCGGGAAATTTCCAAATAATTCGTTCTCCTAGGTCTGGGATATACTTGTACTGAAAATTTCCACGCTGCAATTGCATCATGTAACTCTCAAACCAATGTATCATTGACACAATGGGATATACTGAATATCCCATCTCTTGTACACGACCTTCTGTTTCTGGAAAGTGGTGAGAAATCAATTGTATCTGATCCTCTGATGGCACATACCAGGATGGCAGTGGTTTCCCTGGTGCATATAGCCTTCTCGAGTGTGCAACGCAGTCTATTCCATGGGACATGCCAGGTTTCGGATCAAACTGCAACTGACCAGTAGTTTGTTCAAAATACATGTGCTTATATCGAACACCATACAAATTGAGGGCTATGAGAAATGATGGCCTAGATAACTGTCTAAAGATTGAACAATATATCATAGTTTCAAAGGGTATCAGCGCCAAAGAAAACTCATCATGATATACTTTCATTCCCCCAAACAAACCCTGTAATTGAACAGATCCTGGAGAATCGCTGAATTCTAGTCGCAACCCTTCTGGGAACTCATCCTCCCACATTCCACTTCCAAGTTCAAATGGGTCACCCGAAGGTGTCTTCAACCGTGCAAAACGTTGCCCTCCACAAAGAGAATACATCGACGCTAGTTCTATAGGCATACCATATGCACCGTGAGACTGCCGCTTCACCAGCTGATCACACAAGTCCAGTCTCTCCAGAGGTATCCCAGGAAGCAATGTTGCCTTGAGTGGTGAAGCATGCTCTTGTGCCCAGGTGTATTTACCATCCCAGATTCGAATCATTCTATATCCAACAGATCCATATTTTAAACATATTCCATGAAACGTCAATGCCAGATCGCGTTCAGGAACACGAGAATCTTCTACATCAGGAAATGCCCCAGACCACTGGCAAGGGTGGTTCCCAAGTTCAACACCGAAAGAATACTTCAGAGTCGATTTCCATACAATTGATTCATGTTCTCGTATAAAATCTCTAAAGTATCTATTTAATAATGATACAGACGGTATATCTCTCGGTGGAAGGAAACCTAGAATCAAAAATAAACTTTCCTTGTCAATCGATTCCAAACCCATTCTTTCATAGACATGGGTAGGGGTATCGTGATACCATGGAGGGAATCAGTAGTAAATATAATTGACGTATCTATATATTTCACGTAAAATGAAATGCTAGAGCAATCAAACAGGCTTGAATATGAATGATACCTCTTGCAAGGGTAGCTATGCATCCATCAATGTTTTGAAAGGAATTTTCGTGCAACATTTACATCCATTAGTATGTATGTTAACAGCATGTAACAACTCATCCAGTGAAGATGTATGTAGTCAGCGTCAGCCAGGTCATCTGCAACTCAAAAGGCAAGTGTCAAACCTCACCCGAGTACCCATTATGCAAATGAGTCAATCTTCACAGAAAGTGTTCTTCCTTCAAGTTCTGTTCCATTAAACTGCTGAATAGCTTCGGCAGCCTGTTCAGGAGTAGCAAACTGAATCACTCCATACCCACGAGAACGTCCATCCCTTCCATAGGCAATGTCACCAGATACAATGTCCCCAATCCCCTGGAAAATCTCATGCAATTGTGCTCCGGTATACGACCATGGGAGCCCGTGCACAACCACCTGAGTTCCTGGAGGAGCAGGTTCACCTTCTCTTTTTCCACCACGTCCTCTTCCTGGCTTTCCGGCTCTATCTCCAAAGTCCTTGATCTCGCGGTCCTCGCGGTCCTCACGTACAATAATTGGTCTTCCATGAATTTCAGCCCCATTCATGGTATTCATGGCTTGAACAGCCTCTTCGCTGGTCTCAAACTCGACGATTCCCCATCCCTTGGACCTTCCGCTCTCATCACGCATGACATTGGTGTACACCACGGTTCCACACTCACGGAACTTGTCCTTGAGATCTTGCCATGACGTTCTCCAAGCCAAGTTCGAAACAAAGCAACGTCTCCCAACGCGGATTTCTTCTTGTCCCTCTGTAAAAAAATCAAAACAATGGTCAGATCGACTCATGCACGGGAACAGCAAGATGTCAGGGCTGCCGTCGACTTTGCCACGTGTTGACGATCTTCCAGCCTTCCAGCCTTCCAACCTCAACCCACGCAAGCACCCAGCCAGCCAAGAGCATCTATCACGTCCAAAAAATCAATAATATAAGTAAACCTACCTGACATTCTTCACAAGTATCCACACGACGTGCACACACAAAAATCCCCTCAACACGTCAAGAACGCCGTCTCGTTCTCTATGGGTCTCCACTTGTTGACAAACGTTTCTAAAATAAAGTTTTATGCCGGCATGCAAGGTATTGTAGAATTTAACCCGACTTTCCAGCATGGGTTCTGATCGGCCGGACCAGGGTCCCGGTTTATTGGTTTCAACTGCATTCATTAAATGGCGTTTTTTATTTCTAGGACATTTTTTGCTGAACTCTCTTCTTCGTAGATCCTTGTCCCACGTCATTGCATTTTTATCTGACGATCAAAATAAATTCATCCAACTCGTGGTCTTGCATATGTGCTGCATGAGTTGGTCGTCATGACGAGTCAGGAACAGCGAGTGCCATTTCTCTCGCAGCAACAGCAAGCGACGACATCATCGTATGGAGATGATGACCAATTTACAGGAGCATTTTCGGAGGATGTGATGGAGAGAATTACTCTCCCGACGACCGAGGGTTTGTTGAGATCAAAGGAGATTCCATGGGAAATTTATCAGACTGCGAGGCTTATAACGGATAAAGACTTGCAGTTACTCCGGCGATATGATAAAAAAGACTCTCATCATAAGAAAGTGCTGTTGGATAATGAGGGTGAGCGATATGTGTGGGCCATGATGTCAGTGCTTCAGAATGTGACAAAGGAGGAAACAGTTCAGTATGTCTTGGCGTTGTTGGATGATATGATTGCGGTGGACTCTTCCAGGGCTGGACTCTTCCTTGTTCGTAGTCAAGAGGAGGATGTTAATGTGAAGGCGTCGCCGTATGCTATATTGCTGAGCCTGCTGCAGAGAGAGGATTGGTTTACACAGGAAAAGGCCGCAAGGATACTTGGGCTGGTCTTGTCCCTCAGGCCTGATAAAGATCAGCTTGATGGGACAGTGACATTTGATGGAACTATTTTAGATTCTCATGATGTGGTTGCGAAGACTATGTCTTCATTCATAGACTGGTGCCTGTCTCAATTGAGAAGGCCATCACACCCACAAAAGTCTGTGGAGGTGTCCTTGCACGCACTGTCTATAATTTTGCGAGAAAAGGTAGTTCGACGAATGGTATATAAAGTAGGAGGAGTAGGGGTAATAATGGGTTTTGTAGGGCAGCAGATGTCTGTACAAACACAGTATGAGTTGTTACTGTGCATTTGGTTGTTGTCATTGTTCCAGCCAGGAAACGCCATGCTGTCTACGCCAGCACTGGTGAGTAGTTTGGTGGAAATTATTCGTCTTGCTCGTAAAGAAAAAGTTATTAGAGTTGCTCTGTTGAGTATGAAGTCTATTTTGGACGAGAGTGGTAGAGTGGCCTTGGAATTGGCTGCAGTGGAAAGTGGCCTCCCAAGGGCCATTGAGAATAGACTTGAGCAGACATGGGAAGATCCTGATATTCTTGACCTTTTGGAATGGATGCAAGAGCGTATGGATGCTGGTGTGTTGGCGATGTCATCTTTAGAGAGGTATAAAAAGGAAATCATGCAGGGAATGCTTGTTCCAGGACCAATGCACGATTCTGAGCAATTTTGGGTGGAGAATGCAGAAAGACTTACAGAGAATAACTCTGCTCTCCTCAAAGGCCTGTTGAAATTGCTGGAACCCTCACACGATTCAACTACACTCAGCCTTGCATGCCGGGGTGTTGCCAATTTTGTTACATACTTTCCTCATGGAAAGGGCATTATCACTGATTTGCATGGTAAAACATCTGTGATGAGATTAATGGCTCATCCAGATGGAACTGTTCAAAGGGAGGCATTGCTTTGTGTGCAAAAGTTATTGCTTTCCAAGAATACTCTTGGTTACATGGTCACTTCACAACAGTGAGCCGTACCAAAGATTTGTTTGTAGGCGTCGATCTCATTATACGATTTGAAATAATATAATGTTAATGTATAGTGTAGTATGTGATTGATGGGAAGATATGTCATGTAACCTAAAATAATGCCTTGAGACATCCAACCCACATTCGTCGTAGAGCAATCAGTTAGAATAGAATACATGATCTCATCGCTATTTAGACATGGAAAAAGACTCTCTGGTCTTCCTGCCGCTCCTGACTGTCGTGTTCTGGGCCGTTTGTATCATAGCTCCGTGGGCTACTTGAAAGACCAGAACCTTTCAGACAGTGTGCACTTTGGGTTTGCACCAAGTCCTCTCCCAACGTATCACCGAGTCGTTGTGACTGGTCTTGGATTTGTGACTCCTTTTGGAATAGGGGTAGACCGCACATGGGATAGTCTATTGCTTGGAGCTTCATCGCTCTCTGCTCTGGAGAGGCACCATCTGCCTCAGGTATGTGCAGTTTCTTCTTTAACCCGGTACACGTGATATGATGATGACAATGTATCATTATATATTCAGGAACACCAACGAGCGTTTGATTCCCTCCCATCTCGTGTGGTGGGTACAGTAGATCATGAATTGGTGCTGGAGGAAGTATCACAGAGAGAATCTTTACGAGGAACAGTAGACTCATCAAGTCCATCGTTTGTCCAGTTTGCCTCTCTTGCAGCAGATGAAGCTTTGAGAGATGCTCAATGGGAACCAAATGAGGAAGATGGCCTCAATACAGGGGTCTGCATAGGAGCTGGTATGAGTTCTACACTGGATCTCAGTAAAGCTGGCATGCTCTTGCAGAATGATAGGATACGGCGTATATCACCTTTCTTTGTTCCTCGGATATTAGTGAATGCAGCTTCAGGGATGGTGAGTATGGCGTACAGACTGCACGGCCCCAATATGGCCCCTTCTACTGCATGTGCAACAGGTGCCCATGCTATTGGAGACGCTTTTCGAGCCATTCAGCGTGGAGATGCATGTGCCATGCTGGCTGGAGGGACAGAGTCGTGTGTTGATGCCATATCATTATCAGGATTCTCTAGAATGAAGGCATTATCTACAAAATACAACGACACTCCATCGCTTGCATCCAGGCCATTTGATGCCAACAGGGATGGATTTGTCCTCAGCGAAGGTGCATGTGTCCTGGTCCTGGAAAGCGTCGAACATGCTCTCCAGCGGCAAGCTCCTAAGATATACTGTGAGGTTTTAGGATATGGAATGTCTGGAGACGCCTTCCACATAACCAAACCCAGAGAGGATGGACACGGAGCTAGTCTTGCCATGTCCCGTGCTCTAGCCACATCTGGTGTGGACCCCAGCCAGGTCATTTACCTGAACGCACATGCCACCTCCACACCCCGGGGGGATATTACTGAATTAAAAGCCATAGAAAAGTTATTCTCACAGCATGATGAAACCCTGTTCATCTCATCATCCAAAGGAAACCTAGGGCACATGCTTGGAGCTGCAGGATCTGTCGAGGCAGCCATCACTGCCTTGGCGTGTCATCATTCCATGGCCCCTCCAAACATCAATCTGGATAATCCTCCAACAGAAATCCGTGATACGATTCAGCTCATACAGAAGGCACCACAATCCCTGGAGAGATCTGACAAGCCCATTGCTGTGATGAGCAACTCATTTGGTTTTGGAGGCACCAACACGAGTCTCCTCTTTGGACACGCATCAATGCCTTGTAGAAAGTGAAAATATCTTTTAAATATAGTACTTACATTTCAAATACATGTAGATACGTACATGACGTGGTCAAGAGTGTATTCCAGTGACGTATTTCACTCCAGTGCTTGAAATTCAATCGTTTGAAAATCTCTCGAATGGTGATCACTGCATCACTCCATGCCATCGATTTGTAGCCAGTATATATAATAGTTGTTCATTCATAAAATAGCAAACGTAATCTACGATGGAGCCGAATCAACAACAAGAGACACGTCCAGGCAAGGTACTGACAACAAGAGAAATACAGCAGAAACTTGAAGAAAACGCAATGTTACTGGAAGCTATCAATGCGAGGCAGAATATGAACTCTCTTAAAGAATGTGTACGGTACGTATGTTGTTTTGCTGTGATCTTGTGAAGGCTGGTGACCTTTCAAAGGTGATTGTTGTCTGCAGGTTTCAAGAACAGTTGGAGACAAATCTAAGGGAACTGGCATCACTGTTGGAAACCGATGTACCCCGATCCCCGACAACAAACATTCAACCAAACAATGGATGATGAATGTATATATAGAGAGAGGCGTGTGGAGATTTCTATGCCTCTGCAGGCAGTACTGCCTCACTCAGATGAGATGGATGGTCATTAATTTATTGACATGATTGATCAATACCTCGTTACATGTGATACAAAAAATTGACTACTGTAAACGATTGTGTGAATCACCTCCACAGGGTGGCAACCACTTCGTGCAAGCTGACCCTCGCGAGGATGGCTTTCGACAGGGGTCCTTCTTCTTTGCAAGGGTCGGGGC
>PJEL010000709.1_pt1 | contig 38195 bp, 39 predicted proteins | sample 1853271 | NCBI WGS metagenome assembly PJEL01 (sample SAMN08108733, study PRJNA415343) | Invertebrate metagenome, whole genome shotgun sequencing project. | host: Globobulimina | place: Sweden: Gullmar Fjord | collected 2015-08
CCGGATGAGTGGCTCGAATTGGTGCGACGCAGCCCCGCGAACTTTGCGCTCAGACTCTCGGGCTTGACCCTCGCGGAACAAGAACTCTGGGTCGACAACCTGGCTCGCCGCGCGACCGAGCGCGGGCAACTCGAAGAGGTCATCGCTGCACTGCGCGACAGTGGCAGCCAACGGGCTCGATTGCTGGCAAGTGATTTCACGGCCGCCGGTGCTCGCGTCGCGGCGAGTGGCCCACTGCACGATCCGCCGAACTCCGAATCCGCCGGGACGTTGTCGGCCGAGTGATGGCCGGCCGCGTCCGCGGCGGCGAAGGGCGCACTGTGCATCCGCAGGTCGTGTGGGTACCCTCACCCCCTTCACTTCGACCTTGAACCCGATGCAATGCAGAGGTGCAACGCCGGATGCCCCTTCGTCGCCCGGGCTGCAGAAGTCTGTGCCGATCGCTCTTCGTTCTCGCGACGCTGCTCTTCACGGCGGTGTCCGCAGCCGCGGATGCCCCGTCCGAAGTAGACGTTCTCGACATGAGTCCGGAGATCTCCACGCAGTGGACGCCGAAGTACGTGGTCGCCCCGCTCGTGTCCTTGTTCCGCGGACGCTCGTATATGTACGCGCCGCGCAGCGTCAAGATCGACACGACGCCGTCGGGCGGGTACGTCGATCTCTTCTATGTGCGTTCGGGTTTTCAGAAACGTTTATTGCGAATACGCAAAACTTCATAACCCACTTATGTAGAGTTATGCCACCACCAAATCATTGTGTTGTTAAGTTTAACGAATTGCACTTTGTTTAATCTCTTTTTGTTGTGGCTTTTAATGCTAGCCAAACACCTGAATTTATAAGTATTAAAGGTGTTCGAAACCACGTAAAATAATAACTCCTATAGAAGACATCAAATAGAATCTTATGTCAACCGTTGTTTCAGAGAAAAATGAACATAACTCAATCGTCAAAAGATATGACTTGCATAGTCACACACGCTTTTCAGACGGTAAATTATCTCCAGAGCAGTTGATAGACAGGGCAACTAACTTTCAACTTGATGTGTTAGCGATTACCGATCATGACACCACGAATGCATTAGATATTGCCAAACGTTATATCCAAGACAGCGGCAGTAAGCTGGAACTCATTAACGGAATAGAGTTTTCAACTAGTTGGCAAAATTTTGAAATTCATATTGTTGGTTTAAATATAGATACCCAGAACAGTGCTCTGCAAGCGCTAATCACTAGTCAGCAAGTGGCTCGTGAAACTCGAGCGATTGGAATGAGCCAAAAGCTAGCTAAATGCGGTTTTGATAATATGCTAGAACAAGCTAAAGCATTAGCTGGAGAAGGGAGTATAACTCGCGCTCATTTCGCGCAAGTATTATTAAATCAAGGTTCGGTGACTAAAATGCAGTCAGCATTTGATAAATATATTGGTAAAGGTAAACGTGCTTTTGTGAAGCCGACATGGTGCGATATTACTGCTGCAGTAAAAGCAATTCATCAAGCCGGTGGTGTTGCCGTTATTGCTCATCCTATGCGTTACGATATGACAGCAAAATGGTTAAGACGATTGATTATTGATTTTAAAAACGCAGGCGGAGATGCTATGGAAATTGTCTTACCACAAATGAATCCAGAGCAAAGACGACTTATGTTAAGTTATTGTCTAGAATATGAATTGTATGCATCTTTAGGATCTGATTTTCACTATCCAAGCAAATGGAGTGATCTTGGCCGGAATTTAACTTTACCTGACAACTGCAAGCCTGTTTGGCAGTTGTGGGAATCCTAGGAGGGATTTGTGAGTCAATTTTTTTATGTTCATCCAGAAAATCCACAAGCGCGATTAATGAAGCAAGCCGCGGCGATGATAAAAGAAGGCGCTGTGGTTGTTTATCCTACGGACTCAGGTTACGCCTTAGGTTGTCATGTTGGTGATAAGAAAGCTTTAGAGCGAATTTGTCAGATACGCAACATTGATACCGATCATGATTTTGCCTTGGTCTGTCGTGATCTGTCTGAGCTCTCAGAATATGCGAAAGTCGATAACACTGCTTTTAGGTTAATGAAAAATAATACCCCTGGTGCTTATACGTTTATTTTTAAGGCGACAAAAGAAGTGCCTCGTCGATTAATGAATCCGAAAAAGAAAACTATCGGTATACGCATTCCCAACAATGAGATCACTCAGGCATTACTTGCTGAGTTGGGGGAGCCATTGATGTCGACTACTTTGATTATGCCCAATGCATCTATGGCCGAATATGACCCAGAGCACATTAGAGATATTCTTGAAAAACAAGTAGATTTAATTCTTAATGGTGGCTATTTAGGCGAACACCCTACAACGGTAATCGACTTTTCTGAAGGTGAAGTAGAGATTATGAGAGTGGGTGAAGGTGACCCTGAACCCTTCAAGTAAACGTTAATAAGGTGATAAATCGAACATGGATAAACATCTGGGTGAAATGATCCAACAACAACTTCCCATAGCGTTAGTGCGCGGTGAGAAAGTGATCGAGAAACCTAAAGACTTATTTATTCCTGAACATGCCCTAGAAATCCATTTAAATGAATTTGAAGGGCCGCTTGATTTATTACTGTATCTGATCAGAAAACAAAAATTTGATATTCTTGATTTGCCGATAGCGCCGATCACCGAGCAATACTTTCAGTATATTAATTCGGTTAATCAGCAGGGTATTGAATTAGCGGCAGAGTATTTGTTGATGGCGGCGACCTTGGCAGAAATTAAATCAAGGTTATTATTACCCAAGCAAATGGTTGAAGATGAAGAGCTTGACCCTAGAGCTGAGTTAGTGCGTAAGCTACAAGAATATGAGTTGATGAAAGAAGCTAGTCATATACTTGAAGAGCTGCCACAAGTCGGTCGCAATATTCATCTGGCGCAAGTAGCGATAGCCGAAAATTTGAAAATAACAGAAGAGCATGATGAAGTCGACTTAGAGCAACTAGTTCAAGCATTTCAGCGGGTACTCTCTCATCAAGCTGCATTCGAACATCACCATATTCAAAAAGAGTCAATTTCAATCCAAGATCGTATTGACGACTTATTACAGATCCTTAATACACATGCAGGTCGCTGTATTACTTTTGTAAAACTATTAGATAAAAGTCAAGGTAGGCAAGGTATTATCGTGACATTTTTAGCGATATTAGAGTTGTTAAAAGAAGGCTTGATTAGCTGCCAAGTCACTCCAAAGGAAAACGAATTTAGCTTAAGGTTGAGCGCGTGAAACCATTGCACCAATCAACGATAAAGCAATTAGTAGAGGCCGCAATATTTGTTGCCGATAAACCAGTGTCTTTAAAACAATTGAAAGAAAAACTATTGGTTGAACAGAGCATCTCAACTAAATCCTTGCTCAATATTGTTGAAGAATTGAAGTGTGATTATAAAGATCGTGGCATTGAACTGGTAAAATTAAGCCAAGGTTATCGTTTTCAAACAAAATCTTCATTGAGTGAACACCTCAGCGCACTGTATAATGAACGCACATCAAAGATGTCGCCTGCGTTAATGGAAACTTTGTCGATTATTGCTTACAAACAGCCTATTACCCGCAGTGAAATCGAAGAGATTCGCGGTGTTGCAGTAAGTAGTCATATAATTAAAACGTTAACTGAACGTCAATGGATTAAAGTAGTTGGGCATAAAGAGGTTCCAGGTCGTCCGTCTTTATTAGGCACAACGGCAGAATTCTTAAACTACTTTTCGTTAAATTCATTAAAGCAATTACCTAAAATTATGCCCTTAGCTGAGTCAAACAATAGTAATGACTCATCCTATCAATTAGAGACAGAGGCGTAGCACTTGTTATTACAGGTGTGAAGCTACTGACGAAAGAGACTTAAACGATGTCTGAAAAGTTACAAAAGGTATTAGCGAGAGCCGGTAAAGGCTCAAGACGCGAAATGGAAACTGTGATCAGTGCTGGTCGCGTTAGCGTAAATGGCAAAACTGCCTTTTTAGGTGATCGTGTCGAAGGCAATGAACAAATCCGTATTGATGGTCATAATGTTGTGCTAGAAGCGCAAGGTGATCAAATATGTCGTATCTTGATGTATAACAAGCCGGAAGGTGAAATGTGTACTCGAAAAGATCCAGAAGGACGTCCAACTGTATTTGATCGACTACCCCCACTTGAAGGTGGTCGCTGGGTTGCTGTTGGCCGATTAGATATTAATACCTCAGGTATGTTGTTATTTACAACGGATGGGGAACTCGCAAATCGCCTGATGCACCCTTCGCACAAAGTTGAACGTGAATATGCGGTACGTGTATTCGGTGAAGTGAATGAAGCTATGCGTCAAACTTTACTTCATGGTGTGAAATTAGAAGATGGTCCAGCTAAATTCCAGAAAATTACTTACCGCGGTGGTGAAGGTCGTAATCATTGGTTCCATGTTGTCCTTTCAGAAGGTAGAAACCGTGAAGTCAGACGTTTATGGGAAAGCCAAGACGTACAAGTGAGTCGCTTAATCCGTGTTCGTTATGGTGACTTAGAGTTACAGCGTCAATTACCTCTAGGCGGTTGGACTGAACTGGCGTTAAAAGATGTTAATTACTATCGCAAGCTCGTTAATTTACCACCAGAAACTCAAAGCAAAGTTAAAGTGACTGAAAAGGCGATAGACAACGCTAAAAATAGACGTATTCGTCGTAGTGTTAAAAAACACCAAGCACGTCACCAAAACTCGGTTAGAAGACGCAGAACATAATCAATCCAGCCTTGGATTCTGCTAAAAAATACGCTACCGTGCCTAACGGCTTTATTAACAATAAAAAATTTGTCATATAGAGCCGTTATTCTTAATTTCTGCATCTTAACAAGAGCTACGCTGTGCAATTACATCATATTCAAGACCTAGATAAATTAAACTCCCTTTGTGAAATTCTTGCTCAGTCGAATGTACTTACTGTGGATACTGAATTCGTTCGAACACGTACTTTATATCCAAGACTTGGCTTGTTGCAAGTGAGCAATGGCGAACATGCCGCGTTAATCGATCCTATTGCAATTGAAGATTTATCGGCATTTTGGGCGTTATTAACCAATGAAAATATCGTTAAAGTGCTCCATGCTTGTTCTGAAGATCTTGAAGTGTTTTTAACTGCTGCAAACTGTAAACCGGTTAATTTGATTGATTCGCAAATTGTTATGTCGTTTCTAGGACATGGTTTATCACTAGGTTATGCGGCGATGGTCAAATATTATTTAGATATTGAGTTAGATAAATCAGAATCACGCACCGACTGGACTAAGCGTCCATTATCTGCGCGCCAGCTTGAATATGCCCAAGCGGATGTCACTTACTTGTATCAAATTTACCCGCGACTGCTTGAAGAAATTGAACAGGCTGGGTGGCTAGAAGCCGCTCAGCAAGAAACTAATGTCATGATTGAGCGTAAATTTACACCGATAAATGCTGATGAGCTGTATCAAAATGTCAAAATGGCATGGCGTTTAAATCCTATGCAATTGAATCGCTTGAAATACCTAACGGCATGGCGATATGAACAAGCCAAACAACGAGATCTGCCGATAAGTTTTGTGGTCAAAGACCATACCTTACTCGCGGTCGCCCAATATGACCCAAGTAATGTTGGCACTATGGCAGGCCTTGAGGGCGTTGATCTCCTTGATATTCGTCATAAAGGTAAAGCGATGCTTAATGTGTTAAGGAAAGCGGCACAAGTAGCTGAAAGCGATTATCCCGAAAAAATAGTGCGTTTAGATGAATACCCGGGATATAAACAAACCTTCAAAAAAGTGAAATCACTGTTAACCAAACTCGCTGAAACAAACAAATTGGCTATTGAGAATGTCGCCTCTAAAAAACAAATCAACCAATTCCTTTCTTGGCACTACGGTATCAATGGCATGGGAGAGAAAAAAGAAAGCGTCGATTTGTTACTCAACTGGCGAAAAGCGCTGTTTGGCGAAAAGTTGTTGGCATTTGCTAATAATGGCTTCAAATAAAGCGCGCAATACATTATTTTTAACTGTATTAGGTTATATGCCTTTGGCATTAACAAAACAATCACCTTAAAAACCATAGGTCTCCATTATGCTATGTACAATATATAGAAGCCCGAAGAAGCAGTTTACCTACTTATTTATTAATAAACGTGATGACTTTTCTGACGTGCCCGAAGGACTGATGCAAACTTTTGGTACGCCAATACTTGTGACTATTGTTAACTTGGCCACAAAAGATAAATTGGCGATGGCAGATATCGACAAAGTCAGAGTGGCGCTTAAAGACAGTGGCTTCTATTTACAATTGCCACCGCCACAAGAAAACTTGCTCGACGAGCATAAAGCACAACTGAAAAAGCAACAGGAGCAATAATCATGAACCGCTACCTGTCTTTATTTATTAAACACACGTTAGTCATTTCTACTTTGGTTTTAGTGCCTGTATCGGTTGCACAAACAGCAACTACAGCAAGTACCGCTGCAAAAGTCGAAGTAGCAAAGCCAAGTTATGAAAGCTATGTTGAAACGATCAAACAAGAGGCGCTTGAGAAAGGTTATTCACAAGCGCTCATTGACAATAGCTTTGCTAATATTACTTTTTATAAACGTGCGGTAAAAGCTGATCGTAACCAACCTGAAAAGGTGGAAACGCTAGACACTTATTTACCTAAACGTGTACCACAATGGAAGGTCGATAAAGCGCGTGCTAAATACAAAGAGCATAAAGCGTTATTAACTGAAATTGGTCAGAAATACGGTGTTCAACCACGTTTTATTGTCGCACTGTGGGGGTTAGAAACGAATTTCGGAAAAATTATGGGTAACTTTAGTGTCGTCTCTGCGTTAACGACACTCGCCTATGAAGGCCGTCGCGAAGCCTTTTTCAAGAAACAGTTATGGGCAGCCTTAACGATTTTAGATCAAGGCCATATAACACCAGATAACATGAAAGGCTCTTGGGCTGGCGCGATGGGGCAAAATCAATTTATGCCGACTTCTTTCGTCAGCTATGCGGTTGATGGCGACGGTGACGGAAAAAAAGACATTTGGTCTAACCATGCAGATGTGTTTGCGTCGATGGCTAACTACCTTAAAAAAGAAGGCTGGAATGATGACCTCACTTGGGGAAGACAAGTGAAATTACCTGAAAACTTTGATATTGCCAATGCGATCCCAAAAAATACAGGTAGTAGAAAAAATTGGTTAAAAGCTTGGTCAGAAACAGAAAAAACCTTAGCGCAATGGCAAGAGCTTGGTGTTACGCGCATGGATGGCCGTGCATTACCGGCTGTTGATATTAAAGCGGCTATGGTTTTTCCTGATGATCCTAGCGGACGGGCATATTTGGCATACGATAATTACAAGAGCTTAATGCACTGGAATCTATCGTATTACTTTGTCAGTTCAGTTGGACATTTGTCAGATCGCATTAAATACCCTGCGGTACAGTAATGACGTATCAACATAACGACAATAACGGACAAGCAATCGCACTTCCCGCAGGGAAAGTCGTTTGTGTCGGCCAAAACTATCACGACCACATAAAAGAAATGGGCAGTGTGACCAATGAGCAAGCTGTCTTGTTCATGAAGCCTAATACAGCTATTTGTGATTTACGACAGCCGTTGTCCATTCCTGCCGATAAAGGCGAATGCCACAACGAAGCTGAAATTTCGGTGTTAATTAAATCTCCGTTGAGCAAAGTAACACCTGAGCAAGTGATGGCGGGCGTATGGGGCTTAGGCATAGGGTTAGACTTAACTTTGCGAGAAGTGCAAAAATCGCTTAAAGCATTAGGTCGGCCATGGGAATTAGCGAAAGCGTTTGATCGTTCAGCGCCTTTATCGCCGTTTATCGCTCTTGAGCAGTTTGATGATGTTCAAAATATCGACTTTTCGCTTACGGTTAATGACCAGCTGAGGCAAAGTGGTAACACTAAGCAAATGATCCGTCCTATTGCACAGCTACTCAGTACCATCAGTGAAAGCTTTACTTTGCTGCCAGGGGACGTCGTATTAACGGGGACACCGGCAGGAGTAGGGCCTTTATTGATGGGTGACCAGCTCACTTTGAAAATGGCTGAATTCAGCCTAACGACTAAAGTTAAAAGAGAGTAAGTTTAACAGAGACTAAAATTTCACATTAAGGCTTAATGCAATATCTGTGTTAAGTCGGTGCAGACACTATTAATTAAGGCAGTTATCACCTTGAGTAAACCAGTACCTTTTTGGGAATCAAAAACGTTAGAAGAAATGAATCGCACAGAGTGGGAGTCGTTATGCGATGGCTGTGCAAAATGTTGTCTACATAAGTTTATCGATGATGAAACCACCGATGAACACACAGAACTGTTGCCGACCGATTACATTAAAGAAGACGAAAACATGGTGTACTCAAGCATCGCCTGTTACTTACTTAATGATAAAACCTGCCAATGCAGTAAATACGAACAAAGAACGACCTTAGTGCCGGATTGCGTAAAACTAACTCAAGAAAATCTAGATGCTGTATTCTTTATGCCGCCAAGTTGCACTTACCGTCGGCTGCGAGAAGGACGAGGCATGCCAAGCTGGCATCCTCTGTTGAACAAAGGAAAGAAGTCGGCAATGCATAAAGCCGGAATGTCTGTGCGCGGTAAAATCGTCAAAGACGATGACGTTTATCTGGAAGACTTTGAAGACTATATCGTGCTTTGGCCGTTAGAAGATATTGATTAATTAGCCACCGCGCCATTAAAACCAAGTGTTAGGGGAATTGATGCAACTGGTCAGTAATAGACTAATACTGTCGCCATTTGATAATTCGGATAAGGCTCTTTTTATCGAGCTATCTATGTGCCCTGAAATTATGAAGCATGTATATGATCCTTTTACCTATGATGAAGCGAAAGAGGCTTTTATCGAAAAATCAAAACCTTGGACTATAACAAGCAATGGTTGGCTATCGCTTGGTATCACAGAGATATCTAGTGGAGAAAAATTGGGGAATATTGGTCTCAAAATTGTTGATCATCAAGCAAAACTTGCTGAGGTTGGCTTTATGTTAAAAGATTGCGCTCAAGGTAAAGGTTTTGGCAGAGAAGCTTTAAGTCTCATTAAAGAATATGCTTTCACAAAATTAAATTTGTCTAAACTTATCGCCATATGCTCTGTTAGTAACGAAGGTTCTTATCGGTTGCTGGAAAAGTCGGGGTTTGTTCGTGAGGATCGATTAGATCAAAATACCATCGTCAATAATAATTTTGTTGATGATTATGTTTACGGCTTATGTAAACCTTAATAAGAAGCGCCTGTGAATAAACTAAAAACATCTTCAATAGCAATATATGCTGGCGTCAGTGCGTCAGTAATAGGGTTGATTGCCTTTGTTTTGAGTTGGAATATGTGGGATGTGTGGGCTGGGCCGTTGCCGGGTTACCAGATTTTTCTTTTCCCAGGTAACTTAACGCTTAATTATATTTGGCACCCACTGTTTACTGAAGAATTAAACTTTTGGCCGAAACTTGCGCTACTGCTGTTTGGACAATTTATGTTGGTGGCATCTTTCGCTGCTTTGCTTGCTGCTTTCTTTCGGAAGTTACGTTAAAAAAGATGTTAATAAGCACAGATTTATTGGGTTTCGTTATCTGTTGATTCAGTCTTTTCGATATTTTTGACTCATCACCCCCATTATCTACTCGCCAAAATTCCTGTAAATTATTATCATATAGCGCATTATCATTTTATAAAGTTGTTGAGTATGTCACTTCCTCCTTGTCCAAGTTGCCAATCCGAATTCGTTTATCAAGATCAAGACCATTTGATTTGTCCCGAGTGTGCTCACGAGTGGAATCCGTCGGAAGTTGAAGAAGAAAATGCTATTAAGGTGAAAGATGCTAATGGCGCATTGCTTGCTGATGGCGATAAAGTCACCGTGATCAAAGACTTAAAGATAAAAGCCAGTTCAAAAGTGATTAAAATTGGTACGAAAGCCTTGGTTAGGCGAGTGCTAGATAAAAAAGATCATGAACTAGATTGTAAGGTTGATGGTGTTGGTGAAATGATGGTGACGGCTAAATTTGTCAAAAAAGCGTGAGCGTATAGATATTGATATCAGCCTGTCATTAAGGCTGATATCAATCAGTAACTTAGTTAAAGGTTTAACTAAGTTACTATGATTCTATTTTGAGTAATTCAACATCAAAGATCAGTACTGAACCAGGTGGAATTTTACCCGTTGCACTATTCCCATACGCTAAGCTTGCGGGAATAAAAAAGCGAGTTTTTTCGCCTTCAACCATTAATTGAACACCCTCGGTCCAACCTGAAATGACTTGGTTTAGTCCAAAGCTAATCGGTTGATTGCGTTCGACTGAACTATCAAAAACCGTTCCGTCTAATAAGGTACCGTGGTAATGAACTTTTACTTTTGAGTGAGCTGTAGGGTGTGTATCACCGCTTCCTTTAGTTAATACTTGATACTGTAAACCTGACTCTGTTTCAATGATATCAGTTTGGGCCTTATTCTTTCTTAAGAATGTTTCCCCTAACTGAATGTTTTTTAATGCAGCTTCTTTGTTTACACTTTGTCTTGAAAAATAAAAGGCGATTAAACCGACAAGAACAATTAATACAATAATCTTACCCATTACACTTCCTCTGAGGTGATAGCTTCTAAATGTGCTGCGTAGCGCTTGCCATTTTCGACATAATGCGCTGCTGATAATTTAAGTTTCTTAAATGCTGATTCATCTAATGATTTAACGACTTTTGCCGGAGAACCAATGACTAAGTGCCCGTCAGGGACTTCCATATTTTCTGTCACCAAAGCATTGGCGCCAATGATACAGTTTTTGCCAATTTTTGCGCCATTTAATATCACAGCGTTCATGCCAATAAGGGTATTGTCGCCAATAGTGCAGCCGTGCAGCATCACTTTATGTCCGACAGTGACTCCTTTGCCTACCGTCAGTGGTAAACCTTTATCTAGATGCAAAATACTGCCATCTTGGATATTGCTGTTAGCTTTGATCAGCACTTTATCCATATCTGCGCGGATCACTACATTAAACCATACACTGCAATTTTCTTCTAAAGTGACATCACCTATTAAGCAGGCGTTAGGGGCAATAAAACAGCTTGGGTCGATTTGGGGAGTTAAATTTTCTAGCTTGTATAACATGGTATAGATCCAAATGAGGTTAATTGGTTTTATTTGATTGTATCTTGTGAACTAGATCAAAGAAACGAAAATTCTTTAGTGAATAGGTGTGTAAAAAACATGCTTAAAGTGGTAAAACATTGTACAGAAGGAATAACAATAATTTTCACTAAGGTGGTTGATTTTGATTATAGGTATACCAAAAGAATCCTTGAAAGGGGAGAATCGCGTTGCTGCGTCGCCCGCGTCAGTTAAAGCGTTGGTTAATTTAGGCTTTGAAGTTAGTATCGAGAAAACGGCAGGTAAAAAAGCCAGTTTTAATGATCAAGACTATGTTGATGCAGGCGCAACACTCGCCTCTGCTGAAGAAATTTGGCAATCTGACGTGATTTACAAAGTTAATTCACCTAATGAAAATGAAATTGCAGTAATCAAAGAAGGCGCGACATTAGTCAGTTTTATTTCCCCTGCCCAGAATCCTGATTTACTGGAGTCGTTAAAAGCGAAATCCATTACCATCTTAGCAATGGATATGGTGCCTCGTATTTCACGCGCACAGTCATTAGATGCATTAAGTTCAATGGCTAATATAGCAGGCTATCGTGCTGTGGTTGAGGCGTCTCATAACTTTGGCCGCTTTCTTAATGGTCAAATAACGGCTGCGGGTAATTTACCGCCGGCTAAAGTGATGATTATCGGTGCCGGTGTAGCTGGGTTAGCCGCCATAGGTACGGCATCAAGCTTAGGAGCTATTGTTCGCGCATTCGACACGCGTCCTGAAGTAAAAGAACAAATAGAAAGTATGGGCGCAGAATTTCTAGAGATGGACTTCGAAGAAGAAGATGCTGGCTCTGGCGATGGTTATGCAAAAGAAATGAGTCAGGCGTTCATCGATGCAGAAATGGCTTTGTTTGCTGAGCAGGCAAAAGAAGTCGATATTATTATTACTACGGCAATGATCCCTGGTAAACCATCACCTAAATTAATCACCGCAGAGATGGTTGCTTCAATGAAGCCTGGCAGCGTAATTGTTGATTTAGCTGCTGCCGGTGGTGGTAATTGTGAACTGACTAAACCAGGTAAACTGGCAACGATTAAAGGGGTTAAGATCATTGGCTATACTGATTTGGTTTCACGCTTACCAAATCAATCTTCACAGTTATATGCAAACAACTTAGTTAATTTAACCAAACTATTATCGCCGAAAAAAGACGGTAATATTGAAATGGATATGGAAGATACCGTTATTCGGAATATGACGGTTGTGAAAGATGGCGAGGTCACCTTTCCACCACCGCCTATTCAAGTCAGTGCCGCACCAACTAAGCCGGCTCCCTCTTTAACGAGTAAGTTGGAAGTTGATGTTGAAGTGGTTATTGACCCCCCTACAAATACGAAAAAATATCTCGGTATGGGGATTGGCGCGCTCGCCTTTGCTTGGGTTGCGAGTGTCGCTCCACCAGATTTTCTCTCACACTTTACTGTGTTTGTGCTTTCTTGTGTTATTGGTTATCACGTTGTCTGGAATGTAACCCATTCTCTACACACGCCATTGATGAGCGTTACTAATGCGATTTCGGGCATTATTATCGTTGGCGCATTACTGCAAGTCGGCAGTGATAATGGCCTAATACAGCTGTTGGCAGGTGTTGCGATATTGATTGCCACTATCAATATTGTCGGTGGCTTTGTGGTCACTAAACGCATGTTAAAAATGTTTCGTAAGTAAAGGACCAATACAATGGAAATATCAATGGGTGTTATCACCGCTGCGTACATTGTTGCGGCATTATTATTTATTTTTAGTTTGGCAGGCTTGAGTAAACAAGAGTCGGCTGAAAAAGGCAATATGTATGGTATTGCCGGTATGAGTATCGCGTTAATTGCGACTATTGCAGACCCCAGGGTCGACAATATTCTAATTATTATTATTGCAATGGTCATCGGCTCGGTAATTGGTTTACGTTTAGCTAATAAAGTTGAAATGACCGAGATGCCAGAGTTAGTCGCAATACTGCATAGTTTTGTCGGATTAGCTGCCGTTTTAGTGGGCTACAATAGCTACTTTGATAGTCATGATTCATTACCTGTATTAACGGATGCCGCGCAAGTGGCGAAGAATATTCATTTAGTTGAAGTCTTCCTTGGTGTGTTTATTGGCGCTGTAACCTTTACTGGCTCTATTGTCGCATTCGGAAAGTTGCGCGGTTTAATAAATTCTTCAGCGTTAATGCTGCCTCATCGGCACAAAATGAACCTTGTCGCTGGTATTGCCAGCTTTATCTTAATGGTTCACTTCGTTAGACATGGCGGTAGTGATGGTGCGTTAATGGTGATGACGGCGATTGCGTTAATTTTTGGTTGGCATTTAGTGGCTTCGATTGGCGGTGCAGATATGCCGGTCGTTGTTTCTATGCTTAACTCTTATTCAGGCTGGGCTGCAGCTGCTGCGGGCTTTATGCTAAGTAATGACTTACTTATTGTTACTGGTGCGCTCGTTGGCTCATCGGGTGCAATTCTGTCATACATTATGTGTAAAGCAATGAATCGTTCTTTTATTAGTGTTATTGCTGGTGGTTTTGGTACCAATGTGCAAATTGACACAGATAAAGACTATGGCGAACATGTCGAGACAAGTGCGGAGCAAGTAGCCGAGCAATTATCTGGTGCTAAATCAGTTATTATCACTCCAGGTTACGGTATGGCGGTTGCTCAAGCGCAATATCCTGTTTATGACTTAACGCAAAAGTTGAAGGCGAAAGGTATTGAAGTACGCTTTGCTATTCACCCTGTTGCAGGCCGTTTACCTGGGCATATGAATGTACTGCTTGCAGAAGCAAAAGTACCTTATGACATAGTGCTTGGTATGGATGAAATTAACGACGATTTCCCTCAAACTGATGTCGTGTTGGTGATTGGTGCGAATGACACGGTTAACCCAGCGGCGACTGAAGATCCAAACAGCCCAATCGCAGGTATGCCGGTACTGGAAGTATGGAATGCGAAGAAGGTTGTGGTGTTTAAGCGGTCGATGAATACGGGCTATGCTGGCGTGCAAAATCCTTTGTTTTTTAAAGACAATACTCAAATGCTATTTGGCGATGCCAAGGACTCGGTTGAGAGCATTTTAAAAGCGCTTTAAAAATTACTTTATGGTGAAGGTTAAGTGGCTTGCTTAGCCTTCATTTTGTTAATCAAATTCATATCAAATAAGCCCCTTTAATTAAGTTAATTGCTTAAAATTATTGAATTTAAGTTCCCCCATAGCGCTTATGCCCTGTTATTAATCTTTCACCAAGTTATACTGCCCCTTCACTAGTTTTTTGATTAGCATAGAAGGTAGAGATTTGTGGTTGCTGAATGGGTAGGGGTTATAAACGGATATTTGTGGGGAAGCATTTTAATTTATTTGCTGACAGCATGTGGCCTGTGGTTCACTTGGCGATTGAAATTTATTCAAATACGTCATTTCACGCACATGTTCACCTTACTCAAAAATAGCCGAAAATCTTCAAGCAACGGCATTTCTTCGTTTCAAGCACTATGTACAACACTTGCTGCCAGAGTTGGGACAGGAAACCTGATGGGGGTTGCTGTTGCTATCACTCTAGGTGGGGCAGGGGCTATTTTTTGGATGTGGGTTATTGCGTTCATTGGTATGGCAACTGCTTACGCAGAAAGCGCGTTAGGGCAATTGTATAAAGAAAAAGATGAGAACAATAATTATCGTGGTGGCCCTGCTTATTACATGCGCAAGGGACTTAATAGTCCCGCATTAGCGATAACATTCTCGCTCTGTTTGTTCTTTGGTTATGGTTTTGTCTTTAGTGCTGTTCAGGCGAACTCTATCACAGATGCCTTCCAAGCTTCATTTGGTGTTAATCCATGGATAGCGGGTGTGGTTATTACCGTACTTGCAGGCTTTATTATCTTAGGTGGTTTGCGCAATATAGCTCGCTTTGCTGAATTGGCTGTGCCTTTTATGGGCTTGGCATACATAGCTGTGGTTGTTTTTGTACTAGGTATGAATGTGGAACAACTACCTGGTATCTTTATGAATATTATTTATTCTGCTTTTGGTTGGTCAGAAGCGGGTGGAGGCTTAGTCGGTGCCGCGATCGTTCAAGGGGTAAAGCGTGGACTTTATTCTAATGAAGCGGGCATGGGTAGTTCACCGAATGCCGCAGCAGCTGCTGATCCAAATCCACCACATCCAGCATCGCAAGGATACATTCAAATGCTTGCCGTGTTTTTTGACACTATTGTTATTTGTTCTTGTACCGCATTTTTGATCTTATTGATGGATGGCAGTAGTGAAGGGATACAAGGCATTCAATTAACTCAGCAGGCTTTAGCACAGCAGGTGGGTGACTGGGGCAGTGACTTTATTACTTTGGCAATTTTACTGTTCGGCTTTACCTCGATTGTTGCTAACTTCGCTTATGCCAATAACAATTTAAAATATCTAAACATGGATAATTTGTTAGGGCGTTGGTTCTTGAAAATAGGCTTTTTAGCTATGTTAGTGTATGGCTCTGTAGCGAGCTTAGGTGAGATGATAAACCTAGCTGATTTAGCAACAGGCCTTATGACAGTTGTTAACGTCACGGCATTGTTCCTACTTTCAAAAGCGGTGCTTAGCATTACGCAAGACTATCATCGTCAATTGAAAGAAAATAAATTACCGACTTACCTTGTCAGCGATGAAGAAGAAGAAAAGCTGAAACTTACCAAAGGTATATGGTCAAAGTAAATAACATTAGCCACAGGGCAGTTAAGCTCTGTGGCTAAGCTTTTAGTCGAAGCACTGATAACTGTGAAAATAGCATCACAGGTCTAGAAAAACTGTTATAATCCGCGCCAATTTTATATTACTGCACGAGAATGATATGAGTGTCGATGCCATAGGTTTGTCCCAAGACTTGCTAAAAGCGGTTAAGGCTATTGGGTACAAGCAATTAACACCTATTCAACAAAAAGCAATCCCGGTGATCAGAACAGGTGTTGATGTATTAGCGTCAGCGCAAACCGGCACAGGTAAAACGGCCGCATTCAGTTTACCTATTCTTGATGCTCTGGCAAAAGACAACTCAACCAGCGGCACATTAAAAGCACTCATTTTGACGCCAACCCGTGAGCTGGCGATTCAAGTGGCAAAAAATATTGAAAGCTACAGTGAGTTCTTATCACTAAAAAGCGGAGTGGTTTATGGTGGTGGTGCGATGCCATCGCAAACTAAAATGTTGCAAGCGGGCGTTGATGTATTAGTAGCAACTCCAGGCCGATTGTTAGAGCACATGAACCTGCGTAATGTCACTTTGTCACAAGTTAAATTTTTGGTGCTTGATGAAGCTGATCGCATGTTAGACATGGGCTTTCTAAAAGACATTGAAAATGTTGTTAGCGTGATTAAGAGTAAACACCAAACGTTAATGTTCAGTGCAACGTTTTCAAATAAGGTAAAAACATTAGCCAATCAAATTCTCAACACACCTAAAACCATTGAAGTGGCAAAGCAAAACTCTACGTCTGGAAAAATCCGTCAAGTAGTGTACTGGGTGACAGAAGAGCGCAAACGAGAATTGTTATCCGAACTTATTGGTGTTAATAATTGGCAGCAAGTACTTGTTTTTGCTGGTACGAAAGAAAGTGCAAACCAGCTTGCTAAAGAATTAAAGCTTGATGGTATTAAAGCCACGTTGTGTCATGGAGATAAGTCTCAAGGTGCCAGAAATAAAGCGCTTGAGCAGTTTGCATCTGGATCGGTGAGAGTGTTAGTTGCAACAGATGTGGCAGCACGAGGTTTAGATATACCCGACTTACCTTATGTGGTTAACTTCCATTTACCCTTCTTAGCTGAAGATTATGTGCACAGAGTTGGGCGTACGGGAAGAGCAGGTAAAAATGGCACGGCAATATCTTTAGTAAGCCCTAAAGATGAACGTTTTCTTGAAAACATCGAAGCGGTTGTTGGCCGAAAGTTTGAACGTATTGTTTTACCAGGGTACGAAGCTGATAGAGCTTTACCTGCGCATATCAAAGAGCAGCAAGTGACGTCTGAAAAGAAAAATCGCTACCAAACTGCGCAAGAAAAAAAACGTGGCTTAGAAGAAAAGCGAGCGGAAAAATCGTCAGGTGATAAAAAATCACAGAAACCAGCTAAATATAGTAAAAAAGCGGTGGGTAAAGTTAAAAAAGTTAAAGTCAAAAATAAGCGTAGATAACTATGTTTGGACAACGGCCAGAACGAGAAATTGACGTTCCGTTTGCTCATCGTCATCAATGTTGGTTTTGCGGGGAGCCGGGAGATAAATCTTTTCAGTTCCCTCATCATGCGCATTTAGTCATTAATTGTCCGCACCCTAGCCTAATTGTACCAAGCTGTACTGAATGTCTTTCTTTTGCAAAGAAATCCGAAGTAAATACTATATGGCATGTCTATAGCAATGTTAAAACGCAACTTATTTATAAATACCGTAAAGACTTGGCTATAGGCTTAAATTGGACTAAACAAGAATTAGCAGAAAGTGACTTTGAAGGCGGTAATTTTGAAGGCTTTAAACGAAGCGCTTGGTTCATGTATGAAGTTGCTAAAGGACGGGTGAACTTTGTTTCGTGGCCATTAGTCCTTGATGGATTAAAAGTAGAAAAAGAGTTAATAAAAGAAGAGTTTGTTTTTGACGGTGTAAAATACCCTTCAATAGATGATGCAATAAAACACTACAGTGTGGCTTTTGATATTCCAATACACTTCTTGCAGCGTGTACTGGCAATAACAGGTGCAGATAGGTTTTCTTATGCGGTCAGATATTGCCGCCTATACGTAGGAGCCACCCCACAAGAAATGCGAGCGGCTTTAGCTACGTTAGTCTAATTTAACCTTTGGCTATATGACACTCAGTTTGTGAGTCATATTCATTTTTCTTGAATATAGTGCTTGATCGGCGCGTTCAAATAATGAAGTTGTTGTATCCGTGCGTTGCCAGAATGTTGCGCCAAGACTGCAGCTTACTTGGTATTTAGTCAATATCGGGTCTTTTGAAATAGCTAGTTCGATTCGGTGATGGATAATATCTAAAGATTCTTGGCTTGCATCTTCAACGATGATGGCAAATTCGTCGCCACCAAAGCGAAAGACACTGTCTGATTCGCGTGTACAAGATTTTAGTGCGATAGCAAAGTGCTGAAGTACTTTGTCACCGACATGATGACCAAAAGTGTCATTAATTGCCTTGAACTTATTGAGATCGCTAACAACTAAGCCTACATCTGATTTCTGACGACTTGCGTGATTGATAGCGCGGTTTAATTGTTCGTCAAAATATCGACGATTGCCTAATCCGGTCAAGCTGTCTTGCATGGCTAATTTTAGCGCGCGTTGATAGGTCAGGGCATTTTTAAATGGGTACAAAATATATGAATGCAATTCATCAAAGATAGTGAGTGTTTTCTTGCTCATTGCTTTATTTAGAGAATACTTAAGCGTTCCCAAAAACTCATTGTTAAGCATGAGTTCAAAGCGTTTCTCAAGTCTACCTTCACGACTGCCGCGTGCCGTAGCAGCGCCATCAGGGCCTGAAAAACTTAAGCCTGAAAAATCATTATATTTAGCTGCCTCAAGAGCGAATTTGTTGAGCAAATCACTAAGTTCTAATGAAGTTTGTAATTGCTCTAATAACTGTAAACCTTTTTTGTTTTTATCGAAGCTAACCGAGTCAAATACGCCAAAAGCGCTAAATTCTGAAAAACGATTATCTATAATATTTAAAGTTTGCATAGTCAAAATTGCTCCACATATTAGGATTACTTTCTAATAAGCAAAAAAGGTGCCAAGCCATAAAGTAGACTATACTTTCTTTAATTTATTGAATGTTAAGTAATAAATTTTGTATTCTAGAGTGACGTCGAATTATCGACGTCACTTCTTCTTATCATTTCAGCGAGGTATTTGTGGCAGGTCATTTTGAAATTTTAGCCATATTAACGTGCGCAGTTTGTATCGTATGGTTGTTCCGAAAACTTAACTTACCTGCAATATTGGCTTATCTCATTGCAGGGATGTTGGTGGGAGAACACGGATTGGCGTGGGTTAGTGCCAATATGGATTATGAGCACTTTGCTGAACTTGGTATCGTATTCTTGTTGTTTACCTTAGGTTTGGAATTTTCTTTGCCTAAGTTGGTGGCGATGCGCCATATGGTACTTACCATTGGCGGCTTACAGGTTGGCATTTCGATGGCACTATTTACTGCTGTCGCCTTAGCTTTTGGACAAAGTTTAGGGGCATCGTTTGCCATTGGCGGAATTTTGGCACTTTCTTCAACGGCTATCGTTATTAGGCAACTGAGCGAAACCGGAGCTATGAAACGTAAATCGGGTCAAATATCTGTAGCCGTTTTGCTGTTTCAGGATGTTGCTGTTGTTCCTTTACTCATTATTATTCCAATTTTAGCGCCGGGCAGTGAAGGGTCTTTTATATTGTCTTTGTCGTGGGCACTAGTGAAAGGTGTATTTGTTGTTGGCATATTGTTATTAGTGGGTAAATGGGTCTTACCTAGATTATTCAATTTGGTCGCGCAAGTTAGAACAGATGAACTTTTTGTATTAACGACATTGCTGGTCACCTTGGTGGCGTCTGCACTAACTCAGTGGTTCGGACTCTCAATGGCTTTAGGAGCGTTTTTAGCGGGTATGATGTTAGGTGAAAGTGAATATAAACATCAGTTAGAGGCAGACATTAGGCCCTATAGAGATATATTGCTTGGTTTGTTTTTTATCACCGTAGGCATGAAACTTGATGTTTCTTTATTAATGTCATCGCCATTAACGATTCTTTCAATCGTACTTTCGTTTATGTTAATCAAAGTGATCATAGTAAAAATGTTAGCTGTTAAAGCCGGCGAGTCAGCCAAAGATGGCTGGGCTAGTGGTATTATGTTGTCGCAAATGGGTGAGTTTGGCTTTGTACTTATCGCATTATCAGTACAAGTTAAGCTTATAGCATTCGATGTAGCCTCAACAATTCTTGGTGTCGGTATTATCAGTATGGCACTCACGCCATACCTAATTAACAATGCTCGGGGTTGGTCTAAATGGCTAGCCAAAGAAAAGCCGCAAGATCACAGTGATTTAGAGGTACTACCCGACTCTAAAAAGCTTAAAGACCATGTCATTATTTGTGGTTTTGGCCGAATAGGGCAAACCGTGAGCCGATTCTTAAAACAAGAGTCTATTGAATTTGTCGCTATCGACATTGATCCTTTGCGCACTCAAAAAGCAAGGGAAGCCGGTGAAAATGTGCTTTTTGGTTCTTCAAGACAGGCAGAGCTGCTGCATGCTGCAAACTTAAACGAAGCAAAGTTAGTCGTGATAGCGTTTGGCGAAGATAAACAATCAGCCGAAGTGATTCAAAAAGTACGCTCACTTTCAGCTTCTGTGCCCATTTTGGTTAGAACAAGAAATGACGATCAGCTTGATATGCTGCAAGAAGCTGGAGCCAACCAAGTTGTGCCTGAGAGCTTAGAGGGGAGTTTAATGTTGGTTTCCCAAGTACTCTCGCTAACAGGTATACCATTTTCTCGTATTGTGCGTTTAGTGCAAAAAGAACGTAAGAATCATTACAATCATTTACATGGCTTTTTTCAAGGCGAGCATACCGATATGGGGCCTGATTCGATTGATAGAATTGAATTTGCTCATGCGGTGCAACTGTCAGAAGAGTCTTTTGCCACGGGACATTCGATTCGCTCACTAGATTTAGCGAGTAGGCGTGTCCACATTATCTCACTTAAGCGAGATAATGAAGAAATTGAAGAGCCTGATGAAAATACGGTATTACGGGATCAAGATACCCTAGTGCTTCGCGGTAAGCCAAGAAGAGTAGAGCGGACAGAGCGCTATATTCAGGAGGGTCATTGATTTATTGTCAATGACCTACAAAGAAAGAAACTGTCGAATGGCGGTTTCTTCATTTAGTGCATCCTCATAGCCAAGTTTGATGAGCTCTTTGCAGAAGTTCTTTTCAAACAATAAGTAGCTGATTAAACTGGATTCAGCGTCATTGCTTATACCGACACTACGAAGCAGTATACGAATAGATAATGGTAGTTCATCAAAATATTTTATAGCGATGGCGTTAAAATCGTGACTTGGGTTAATCACTAAACTATCTATTGGCTTCAGCCCTTCTTGCAGATGTCTTTTTTCTTCGGGTATTAATGTTAACGTTTGATTGATACGGTTCATTCGTTCTAAATCACTGTGAAGCGTGTCAGAAAAAACGGAATCTAACATATGTCCTGCTATCACAGACGATGACGGCGGGTGAGGATTATTTTCCAGTTTATAAATAGGTTCAACAGGCTGTTCAACTCCTACGATAAATAACTTTTCCGCTCCCATATGTATCGCCGGGCTCAATGGTGATAACTGGTGAATCGAACCATCACCAAAATGTTCATTGCGAATCTTTACCGATGGAAAAACAAGCGGAATAGCGGCAGATGCCATTAAGTGCTCAGTATTTATTAAACAGGGCTCTCCACGGCGTTTGGCGCGAAACCAGGGAGATATACTTTGCTCAGACTGATAAAAGCTTATTGAATCACCTGTCGTATAGCTAGAGGCTGTTACGGCTACTGCAGACAGGTAGCCGTTGAGAATGTTTCTATCTATGCGTTGAAAATCGATAATTTGGTTAAAAAGTTCCCTTAACGGCGCATTGTTCAATAAACTATGCGGTGTTTTAGTTGCATAGTCTGCTTGGTAATTGGCGAGCATTGCTTGAAAAGTATAACCAAATGCTTTTGAGGCTTTGCCGTGATAAATATTCTCTGTCTTGAGGTTCTTCCATACCCATTCAAGTTTTTTTACACCTAAGTGAAAGCAAGAAGCATAGCAGGCCAGGGAAGTAGCATTGATAGCACCCGCGGATGTACCTGATAATATGGGAAAAGGGATGCCATGATTGCGAGGTAAAAACCGAGCTACCGCTGAAAGCACGCCAACTTGATAGGCCGCACGAGCTCCACCACCAGTAAGTATTAAAGCTTGTTTGCTTCCTTTATAGGTTTTCTTACTTTCCATATTACCTATTATCTTTGTGCCTTAGAGAAGTGTGATTTTACGGTGAGTTGGGAAATAGTGCGAGTAAAAAGACTCGTATTTTTGATAATAAAAAGCCAGCGTTAGCTGGCTTTTTAAATGACATAAGAATTATTGACTAGTAAAACATTAAAACTAACGCCTACCAGAAAACAATTAACTACTAACGCGAGCGTTAGCAGCTTCTATCAAAGGTTGCGACCCTGTTTGAATTGATGCGAGGTTAGCTTCAACAACTTTCTTAGATAATTTTTTAATCATCAGAGAACCTGTTTCAACTGAGCCACGTGCCGAAGCGAATTCTAACAAGTTTTTCCCATTACATTGAATGCCGTCGAAAATACTACGTATTTTTAACTTATTCGACTTTAAGAATGAACGCATGCGTTTTTTATCATCTGCTGCAACGTATTCGCAAACACTTTGTGCAATATCTGCTGCTTGTGCCTGTGGCGCCGTAACTACAGACGTCATAAATAAAGTAGTGATGGTAGAAGCTAGTAATAATTTTTTCATTTTTAATAACCTTAATTTGTTAATTAGTTATAAAAAGAAAAAACCACTGGACGTACCCTTTTAACGAGGTAACTCCGCTGCCATAGATACAATGTATCCTTAGACCGGTGGTTTTGCGTAGCATACTTTCATATGCCTTGCCTTTTCTTTGTCACATTAATTATTAGCAAATATGACTAAACATTGCAACACTTTATTGGTGCTATTGTTATTTATGGTCTTTATGCAGGCAAATAAGCGGATAAAAATAATCTCGGAGGATCAAGCACCTAGTCAATAGTCATTAAAAAAGGCTCTTACGAGCCTTTTACATTTTAACTGTTTGATAAATATCAGTTAAAATTTCATTTCAGGCACATGTGCTGGAACAACAAGTTCGCCGGCGGTGAGTTTTACTATTTCCTCGACACTCACACCTGGTGCTCGTTCAAGTAAGTGAAATTTTCCGTCTTTAATTTCGATAAATGCTAAATCGGTTAATACTTTCTTAATACAGCCCTTACCCGTTAATGGCAACGTACAGTTATTAAGTAATTTTGATTCGCCATGTTTAGACGCGTGGGTCATGGTGACAATAATATTATCTGCACCAGCGACTAGATCCATTGCGCCACCCATGCCTTTTATCAATTTTCCGGGGATCATGTATGAGGCAATGTTACCATTGACGTCTACTTCAAATGCACCAAGTACGGTTAAATCAACGTGACCGCCACGGATCATGGCAAATGACTCTGCGGAATCAAATATTGACGCACCTGTCGCAACGGTTACTGTTTGCTTACCAGCATTAATTAGATCCGCGTCTATTTCTGCTTCGGTAGGGAATTGTCCCATGCCAAGTAAACCGTTTTCAGATTGCAACATCACTTCCATACCTTGAGGCACGTAGTTTGCAACCAGTGTTGGGATTCCTATGCCTAAATTGACATAGTAACCATCTTGTAATTCTTGCGCTACGCGCATTGCGATTTGTTCGCGAGATAAAGCCATTTCTCTTTCCTTATGCGCTAATTAAGCCGAACGGACAGTGCGTTGTTCGATACGTTTTTCAAACGAGCCTAAAATTAATCGATCCACGTAAATACCTGGGGTATGAATTTGATCAGGATCTAATTCACCGGGCTCTACAATCTCTTCAACTTCAACAACGGTAATTTTACCTGCTGTTGCTGCCATCGGATTAAAGTTACGAGCTGTTTTTCTAAACACTAAATTGCCGTAACGATCCGCTTTCCAAGCTTTCACGATGGCGAAGTCACCTTTGATCGCTTCTTCCATAATGTATTGACGACCATCAAATTCGCGTACTTCTTTTCCTTCAGCAACGGGTGTACCGTAACCGGTTGCTGTAAAGAAAGCTGGAATACCCGCGCCGCCAGCACGCATTTTTTCAGCAAGTGTACCTTGAGGTGTTAATTCCACTTCTAATTCACCGCTCATCATTTGACGTTCAAATTCTGCATTTTCACCAACATATGAAGCGACTATTTTCTTTATCTGACGTTCAGGTAATAAGACACCCAAGCCAAAGTCATCGACACCACAGTTGTTAGAAACCAAGGTTAACCCTTTCGTTCCTTTTCGTTTTATTTCAGCGATTAGGTTTTCAGGGATACCACACAAACCAAAACCGCCAGCAATAACAGTCATGCCGTCTTCAAGGCCGGCCATTGCTTGCTCATAACTTGATACGACTTTGTCGAATCCTGCCATTTTATACTCCTTATTTGACTTAATACTGATTACTAGCTGAGTTACCAGTACAGAGTTTTTAATTTTTCTTGTCTCTCTTCAGCAGCCTAATATTAAGACTGCTGAGCTCTGTATGCGTTCGATACTTTAGATATTGCTGGCTTACCTAATTTGTCGCTGATGAACCAACCAGCAGCGAGTAATTTGTTAAAATCGATGCCAGTATTTATACCTAAGCCATTTAGCAAATACACAACATCTTCCGTTGCGACATTACCCGATGCGCCCTTAGCATAAGGACAACCACCTAAACCGGCAATAGCACTATCGACTACTGATATGCCAGCTTGCAGCGCTGTGTAAATATTGGTTAACGCTTGACCATAGGTATCATGAAAGTGAACAGCGAGTTTTTCAACCGGTACTTTAGTGCTAACCGCTTGTAACATTTTCTGAACGTTTGCTGCTGTACCTACGCCAATGGTGTCGCCCAAGGAAATTTCATAACAACCCATATCAAAAAGTTTTTTAGCGACGTCTGCTACTTTCTCTGGTGCTATTTCGCCTTCATAAGGACAGCCAACAACGCAAGATACATAACCTCTTACTTTTATGTTCGCCGCTTGCGCCGCTTCCATAATCGGAATGAAGCGTTCTAAACTTTCATCAATAGAGCAGTTAATATTTTTTTGACTGAAAGACTCAGAAGCTGCGCCAAAAATGGCCACTTCATCAACATTAGCCGCCATAGCTGCTTCAAAACCTTTCATATTAGGCGTTAATGCGGCATAAGTTTTACCAGCGATTTTATTAATGCCGTTGAAAACATCAGTGGACGTGGCCATTTGGGGTACCCATTTAGGGGAAACGAAACTGCCACTCTCGATATATTCTATGCCGGCATCGGCAAGCATATTAATTAATGCAATTTTATCTGCTGCACTGATCAATGTTTTTTCGTTTTGTAGCCCGTCGCGTGGACCTACTTCTACAATACGAACTTTTTCAGGTAATGAGTTAGTTGAACTAGCCATTATGCTTCCTCAGCAGCAAAATCTAATAATTCAGCGCCACCGTCAACCATTTCGCCTTCTTGATAATATAAGCTGTTGATCACGCCATCAGTAGGGGCTTTAATGGTGTGTTCCATTTTCATCGCCTCCATGATCACTAGTGGTTGATCTTTAACAACTTTATCACCAGATTTGACTAAAACTGCGACCATGGTTCCATTCATCGGCGCCGTTAAACCACCTTGAGCGGCATCATCGCTTGAGTCACCTAAATCCGGCATGACCCGATTGAAATTAAAGACGCCATTTTGACGATATAGACTTATTTGAGTGCCGTTACGCACTATAGTGGCACTACTGCGGTAGCCGTCTATATTGGTACGTAACTGGTCGCCTTCCAATGAACCCTGGCAATCGACAGTGCGCTGTTCTGCTTGTTCACCATTAACAGTGATCAAGTAATAGCTTTTGTGCGCTTCGCGTTTTTGCTCAACGGTTACATCATACTCAATTTCGTTATGAGCAATAGTAAAGTTATGCAGATGAGCTTCATTTAAGCGCCAGGCATTGGTATTGTTCCATGGTGAGCTCGGGTCATTGCTCTTGGCTGCTTGTTGCTTAGCTTCTTCCGCTTCAGTTAGTACGATAGATAAAGCAGCCATAGGCAGTTCGTTCGCTAACGCTTGCTCAGTATTATGGAAAATTAAATCACTATTTTTTTCAATGAAGCCAGTATCTATATCTTCACTGATAAATGGCGGACACGTAGCTAAATTATAAAGGAAATCTAAATTGGTAGTGACACCTTGTATACGGTATTCAGCTAACGCCTTGGTTAAACGCTGTAAGGCTTTTTCACGACTTTCATCCCAAACAATCAGTTTAGCAATCATTGGATCATAAAAAACGCTAACTTCATCACCTTGTCGTACACCCGTATCAACACGAACATAGTCACTTTCTATTGGCGTTTGTAAAAACTCTAAAGTACCTGTCGCAGGTAAAAACTCATTATTCGCATCTTCTGCATAAATTCTCGCTTCAAAAGCATGACCATTGATGACCAGTTCGCTTTGCTTTTTCGGCAGCGTTTCACCAGCAGCAACACGTAATTGCCACTCAACTAAGTCTTGGCCACTGATCATTTCAGTAACTGGGTGCTCTACTTGTAAACGAGTGTTCATTTCCATGAAATAGAAAGAGCCGTCAACATCAAGCAAAAACTCAACTGTGCCTGCACCTTGGTAACCAATAGCTTGAGCAGACTTAATAGCTGACTCACCCATTTTAGCGCGTAATTCTTCGCTCATACCAAAGGCTGGTGCTTCTTCAATCACTTTTTGATGACGACGTTGCACTGAACAGTCGCGTTCGAATAAGTAAACCGCATTACCATGATTGTCACAGAATACTTGAATTTCGACATGACGAGGTTGTGTTAAGTATTTTTCAACTAGCATAGTGTCATCACCAAACGATGATAATGCTTCACGTTTAGCGGCTTCAAAACCTTCTTGAAATTCCGCTTCACTCCATACTTGACGCATACCTTTACCACCGCCACCGGCAGTTGCTTTTAATAAAACCGGATAACCCATATCATCAGCAGCTTTTTTAATGACCTCTGCTGATTGGTCTTCACCGTGATAGCCAGGTACTAATGGAACTTGTGCTTTTTCCATGATGTTTTTTGCGGCAGACTTTGAGCCCATGGCTTCAATAGCGCCAACTGGAGGACCGATAAAGACAATGTTTTCTTGTTCACATTTACGACAAAACTCAGCGTTTTCAGAAAGAAACCCATAGCCAGGGTGAATCGCTTGTGCACCCGTGCGTTTTGCGGCTTCAATAACTTTATCACCCAGTAAGTAACTCTCACGTGATGGCGACGGGCCCAAATAAATAGCTTCGTCGGCCATATTGACGTGTAATGAATCGGCATCGGCATCAGAATAAACAGCGACCGTTAAAATGCCCATTTGTCGAGCTGTTTTGATTACGCGGCAAGCGATTTCACCACGGTTTGCAATAAGAATTTTAGTAAACATGGTGATTATCCTTCACTTTTATGATTTGTTGCTTGTTGCCATTGAGGAGTGCGTTTTTCAAAAAAAGCGGTTAAGCCTTCTTGTCCTTCACTTGATACTCGCATTGAGGCAATAAGTTCACTTGTTTGGGCCAGTAGTTGTTGGTCGACATCTTTGTTATCTACATCAAAGGCAAGCTTCTTGGCTGCTCTTACCGCTAGAGGACCATTGGCGATTATGGTCTCGATCATTGCATCGACACTCTCATCTAATTCCTCTAGGGCAACAACTTCACTGACTAAACCTAGTTGCTGGGCTTTATCGGCAAAGAATCGTTCCGCGGTTAAAAAGTAACGGCGACAAGCTTTTAAACCCATTGCACTAACAACATAAGGGCTGATGGTTGCAGGTGCCAAACCTACTTTGACTTCACTCAAGCAAAAGCTCGCTTTACTGGCAGCAATGACAATATCACAACAGCTTGCTAGCCCAACCGCGCCACCAAAGGCAGCACCTTGAATTTTGGCAATAGTCGGTTGTGGTAAGAAATTAAGTGCCTTTAACATGTTCGCTAGAGCGTTAGCGTCTTTTAAGTTTTCTTGATAAGAATAACCGGCCATACGCTTCATCCAACCTAAATCACCGCCAGCGGAAAAGCTCTTACCGTTCGAAGCAAGTACCATGAGAGTAATATCTTCTCGGCTTGCGATTTCAGTAAATATGGCTAATAAGCGATTGATAATAATATCGTCAAAGGCATTATGTTTTTCTGGATTATTTAATGTGACTGTTGCAACACCACGATCGTCAACGGTAAATAGAACGTTGCTTGCATTAGTGTTATCTTTATCTTGAATTATGGGGTCTTTCATTTTTTTCTCTTCACAAGTATGCGTTAATTGTAACCCATCGCTCTTGTGCTTTCGGCACTCGCGATGTTAGTGCATTCATGCACATTACATTCTAAATACACCAAATTTAGTCTCTTCAATTTCTTTATTTAAAGAAGCCGAAATAGCTAAACCTAATACTTGGCGAGTTTCTGCAGGATCAATAACCCCGTCATCCCATAAGCGTGCAGAAGCATAATATGGATGACCTTGATGTTCGTAGTTGTCCAAAATAGGTTGTTTGAAGGTCGCTTCTTCTTCTGCGCTCCATTCAGTCCCTTCTCGTTCATGTTGGTCGCGCTTGATGGTCGCTAAAACACCAGCAGCTTGTTCGCCACCCATGACTGAAATACGAGCGTTTGGCCACATAAATAGGAAACGAGGATCGTAAGCTCGGCCACACATACCATAGTTACCGGCACCAAATGAACCACCAATAAGTACGGTAAACTTCGGTACCTTGGCACAGGCTACAGCGGTCACCATTTTGGCGCCATGTTTAGCAATACCATTTTGTTCGTATTGCTTGCCGACCATAAAACCTGTGATATTTTGTAAGAAAACCAGTGGGATTTTACGTTGCGCGCATAACTGAACAAAGTGAGCGGCTTTTTGTGCCGACTCTGCAAATAAAATCCCGTTATTGGCAACAATCCCGACAGGGTAGCCATGAATATGAGCAAAGCCACAAACAATGGTGGTTCCAAATAAGGCTTTAAATTCATCAAATTGACTGCCATCAACGATACGCGCGATAATTTCACGAACGTCATAGGGTTGGCGAGCATCTTTAGGAATCACGCCGTAAATTTCTTTGGCTTGATAATCAGGATCTTGAGATTCTGTGATTTTGATATTGATTTTCTTTTCACGATTACAGTTAGCGACAATAGTCCGGGCTAACTCTAACGCGTGATGATCATTTTGGGCTAAGTGATCGGCAACACCAGACGTGCGACAATGGACATCTGCACCACCTAAATCTTCCGCACTTACTACTTCACCAGTGGCAGCTTTTACGAGTGGTGGGCCGGCTAGAAATATCGTGCCTTGTTCTTTAACAATAATAGACTCATCGGCCATGGCAGGTACATAAGCACCACCGGCAGTACATGAACCCATAACCACAGCTATTTGAGGGATGCCATTGGCTGACATGTTCGCCTGATTAAAGAAAAAGCGACCAAAATGATCACGATCTGGGAAGACATCGTCTTGTCGAGGTAAGTTACCGCCACCTGATTCCACTAAATAAACACAAGGAAGGTTGTTTTCTTTGGCAATTTCTTGCGCACGTAAATGTTTTTTAACCGTCAGTGGGTAATAAGAGCCACCTTTTACGGTCGCATCATTACAAACGATCATACACTCTGTGCCATTGATACGACCAATACCGGTAATGATACCTGCTGCTGCAACGTTATCTTTTCCATAAACATCCCATGCCGCCATTTGAGACAACTCAAGAAATGGTGAACCCGCATCTAATAAGGTATTTATGCGGTCACGAGGTAGTAACTTACCTTTTGATAAGTGACGTGTACGACTTTTTTCGCCACCACCTAGTTTGATGTGTTCTAACTTTTCTTTTAAGTCATCAACTTGAGCTTGCATGTGCGCTGAATTTTCTAGGAAGTCAGGGCTACGAGGATTGATCTTTGAAACTATTTTAGCCACGTTGCAGTACCTTTTTTATAATTTTCTTTGTGCACTTTAGCCAGGGCAACACCGAACTGGCTAAAGGCAATGAATCGCTTGTTTAAATATGCGTTAAAAACGCTTTCCAGAAATTTAGATTGATTCGTTAAATAACTCACGACCAATTAGCATACGACGAATTTCTGAAGTACCTGCGCCAATTTCATATAGTTTTGCATCGCGCAATAAACGACCCGCAGGGAATTCATTGATATAGCCATTACCACCAAGTAATTGAATAGTATCTAAGGCCATTTTGGTCGCAAGTTCCGCCGAATAGAGAATGATTGCGGCTGAATCTTTACGTGTCGTTTCGCCTCGGTCTGACGCTTGAGCAACCATATAGCAATATGCTTTTGCCGCATTCATTTGCGTGTACATATCAGCAATTTTACCTTGTACCAATTGAAATTCACCGATAGATTGGCCAAATTGTTTACGGTCATGAATGTAAGGAACCACTAAGTCCATGCAAGCATCCATAATCCCTAATGGGCCACCTGACAATACGGTGCGTTCATAATCTAGGCCTGACATTAATACGCGAACGCCTTTGCCTTCTTCCCCTAAAATATTTTCAGCAGGGACCTCACAGTCTTGGAATACCAGTTCACAAGTATTTGAACCACGCATACCTAACTTGTCTAATTTTTGGTGACGAGAAAAGCCAGGAAAGTCACGTTCAACGATAAAAGCAGTAATACCTTTAGAGCCGGCAGCAGTATCCGTTTTTGCATAAATGACATAAACATGGGCATCAGGGCCGTTTGTGATCCACATCTTATTGCCGTTAAGAATGTACTTGTCACCTTTTTTATCAGCACGTAATTTCATGCTTACAACATCTGAACCGGCATTTGGCTCTGACATCGCTAATGCACCAATGTGCTCACCCGTACAAAGTTTTGGGAGGTACTTCATTTTTTGTTCGTGAGTGGCATTTTTTTGTAATTGGTTTAAACACAGGTTTGTACAAGCGGCATAACTTAAACCAACAGACGCAGATGCGCGACTGATCTCTTGTACGGCAACCATATGTTCTAAATAACCTAAATCTGAACCGCCATATTGTTCTTCTACGGTCATACCTAATAAACCTAAGTCGCCAAATTTACGCCATAAATCCATAGGGAATTCGTTGTCACGGTCTATTTGTTCAGCACGCGGTGCAATTTCATCACGAGCAAATGCATTAACCGTATCGCGGATCATGTCAACGGTTTCGCCTAAATTGAAATTTAAAGATGAGAATGTAGAAATCATGTTTTGTTCCTTACCTTGCAAATATGGTTATTTAGTATTTTGTAGATTGTTTGGTTGTTTAATCGCTGCGAGTGTATCTTGGCAGCTAAGTTCTAAATTATTTAATTCCATCAAAACCACTTTTATGTCATCAAGTTGTTGATGTAAATCAGCTTTCTTTTCCGAAATGATGCTCATCATGGTTTTGAGCTGAGTCGTACTTGTTTTGTCGTGATCATATAATTCAAAAATACGACCGGTCTCCGCTAAAGAGAAACCTAGTCGCTTACCGCGTAAAATCAACTTTAATCGCACCCGATCTCTTTGGCTGTAAATTCGAGTTTGACCTTTCCGAGTAGGCGCGAGTAAACCCTGATCTTCGTAAAAGCGAATGCTCCGGGTTGTAATATCGAATTCTTTAGCTAACTCACTTATCGAAATCGTTTTTTGTTTTGTCGGTTCGTTCATAACAAAGTTCTATGATCAAAATTTCCATATAACATATAGTAAGTTTACGTAAACGTAAAGCTGAATTTAGGGTGGGATTTGTACAGCACTGTCATTATTTATTGACAAGTTTTACATAGGATTAAATTAAAATTAGCGCTTGAAGGCTTTATTAGCTTAAATAATCGATTAAAGTATCGACAAAAATTATTGGCCTTTTACGTCAGGTTCTACCACTAAAGTTTACGTTGGCGTAAACGTTAGAATCGGTTAATCTATTGGTTATTAAATTTATAGCCCCTTATTATTTTGGAGAATATTCATGTCATCATCAGATCCCATCGTTATTGTTTCAGCAACTCGTACTCCAATGGGAGGCTTTGGTGGTGCTTTATCAGGTGTCACTACGCCAGAGCTAGGTGCTACAGCAATTAAGTCGGCGGTGGAATTAGCCGGACTTGCAAATGATCAAATTGATGAAGTCGTCATGGGCTGTGTTTTACCTGCGGGTTTAAAACAGGCTCCTGCACGTCAAGCAGCGTTAGGTGCTGGTCTGGCTCAATCAACCGTTTGTAACACGATTAATAAAGTATGTGGCTCAGGGATGAAATCTGTTATGGATGTCCATGATTCGTTACTTGTCGGTTCTATCAATGTAGGTCTTGCTGGCGGTATGGAGAGTATGTCGAATGCACCTTATATGTTGCCTAAAGCACGCTCAGGTATGCGAATGGGGCACGGACAAGTGCTTGATCATATGATGTTAGATGGATTAGAAAACGCCTATGATGGCATTTCTATGGGGTGCTTTGCTCAATCTACCGCAGATCAAGAGCACTACACACGTGAGCAAATGGATGAATTCGCTATTCGTTCATTATCACGAGCTAACGCGGCAATCGACTCAGGTGCCTTCAGCAATGAAATTAGTCCAGTCACCGTTAAATCTCGTCGTGGTGATACCATTGTTGAAATCGATGAACAACCGGGCAACGCTCGTCCTGATAAAATTCCTACATTACGCCCTGCGTTTAAAAAAGATGGCACTATCACTGCGGCAAATTCTAGCTCAATCTCAGATGGTGCAGCTGCGCTTGTTTTAATGAAACAATCTGAAGCTGAAAAGCGTGGCTTAAAACCGCTATGTAAAATTGTTGCTCATGCTACTCATGCACAGAAACCAGAAGAGTTTACGGTTGCACCCGTTGGTGCGGTTGAAAAACTGCTAGCTAAAGCTGATTGGTCAGTTGCAGACATTGACCTATTTGAAGTCAATGAAGCCTTTGCCATGGTCACTATGCTTGCTGTAGATAAACTTGGCTTAGATATAAACAAAGTTAATATCAATGGTGGTGCTTGCGCTTTAGGTCACCCTTTAGGTGCTAGTGGCGCTCGTATAATGGTGACCTTGATCCATGCGTTGAAAAACCAAAACCTTTCAAAAGGTATTGCTACTTTATGTATTGGTGGCGGTGAAGCCACTGCTATTGCGATAGAAATGCTGTAGCAAAAATAAAATTATTACAACAAGCTCAGTGAACTCGATTTAATGGAATTGCTATAACATTCATAATTCGAGCTCATTGGGCTTTTGCGTATTTGCGCTAAAGAACAGAGGAACATTAAGTGAATTTTAATTTAACAGAAGACCAACAAATGTTTGCCGATACGGCAAAGCAATTTGCTGAAGCTGAGTTTGCTCCACTTGCGGCAAAATGGGATGCAGAGCATATTTTTCCAAAAGATGTTATTGCTAAGGCCGGTGAATTAGGGTTTTGCGGTTTATATTCTCCTGAAGATGCAGGCGGTTTGGGTTTAAGTCGTCTTGATTCATCAATTATCTTTGAACAGTTATCTATGGGCTGTACTGCAACAACAGCGATGATGACTATTCACAATATGGCGACTTGGATGATCGCTACATGGGGCCAATCAGCAGTAAAAGACATCTGGTGTCCTGAGTTAGTCACGGGTGAAAAGCTTGCGTCATATTGTTTAACTGAACCGGGCGCCGGTTCAGATGCAGCATCTTTAAGAACTTCAGCGAAAAAAGACGGCGATCATTACGTCGTTAATGGCTCGAAAATGTTTATTTCTGGGGCGGGTGAAACTGACGTTTTAGTTGTTATGGTACGTACCGGTGGAGAAGGAGCGAAAGGTATATCTGCCCTCGCTATTCCAGCTGATGCTGAAGGTGTCATTTACGGAAAAGCCGAAGAAAAGCTTGGGTGGAATGCTCAGCCGACTAAACTGATAACTTTTGATAATGTCAAAGTGCCAACAGAAAACTTATTGGGTGAAGAGGGCGAAGGTTTCAAAATAGCCATGAAAGGCTTAGATGGTGGACGAATTAATATCGCGACTTGTTCGATAGGTACTGCGCAGCAAGCGTTAAACACTGCGATGGAATACATGAAAGAGCGAGAGCAATTTGGTAAGCCTATCGCTGCTTTTCAAGGTTTGCAGTTTAAATTAGCGGATATGGCAACAGAGTTAGTTGCGGCACGTCAAATGGTGCGTTTAGCTGCATTTAAACTGGACAACAACGATCCTGAGAAAACGGCTTATTGTGCTATGGCTAAACAGTTCGCCACTGATATCGGTTTTAAAGTATGTGATGCTGCACTGCAAATCCATGGTGGGTATGGTTACATCAAAGAGTATCCTTTAGAGCGCCACTTTAGAGATGTGCGCGTCCATCAAATCCTAGAAGGTACTAACGAAATCATGCGAGTCATCGTTGCTCGTCGTCTGCTCGCTGAAGGCGCAGGTCAATTACTTTAAAGGAGTAAGTTTCATGAATGACGTTGTCTTATTCAATGAATTGCCATGTGAAAACGGTAAGAAAATGGGTGTTGCCACCTTAAATTCAGAGCGCTCTTTGAACGCGTTAAGTGGCGATATGGTCGATGCTCTTTTTCCCAGATTGATGTCATGGCATCAAGATGATGATATTGCCATTGTATTTCTTCAAGGCGCAGGAGATAAGGCTTTTTGTGCGGGTGGTGATATCGTTAATTTGTTTAACGAGATGAAAAGTCATCCTGGCGACTATGCACCGGCGATTGAAGAATACTTCACCAAAGAATATAAACTAGACTACCTTATCCATACCTTCAATAAACCGCTTATCGTTTGGGGAACAGGCATTGTGATGGGCGGTGGACTTGGCATGATGGTAGCGGCGAGTCATCGTGTTGTTACGGAAACATCAAGAATTGCAATGCCTGAAATCAGCATTGGTTTATATCCCGATGTTGGAGGGACTCACTTCCTTAATAAAATGCCAGATAATTGTGGCTTGTTTTTAGGTTTAACAGGGGCGTCCATTAATGCCTCTGACGCTAAATATACTGGACTTGCAGATTTTTTTATCCTAGCTGAGAAAAAAGAAACGTTGCTAGATACTCTGCAAAACGTTAAGTGGGGTAATACTGTCGCATTGAATCATGAGAAGCTAAGCGATGTCATGCGAGAACTAGAGCGATTCTCAAATGGCAATTTACCGGTTTCTCATGTCAGGGCTCAGAAGTCAGTGATTGATCATGTCACCAATTTTGATAATTTAGCTGATATTGTTAATGCAATAGTCTCTGTCGAAATAGAAGATAAATGGTTTAATAAAGCACAAAAATCTTTAAAACACGGCAGTTCGGTTAGCGGCCACTTGGTTTATCGTCAGCTTCAGCAAGGTAAATCATTATCATTGGCAGAGTGCTTTAAAATGGAACTGAATTTATCAGTGAAATGTGGGAAATACGGTGAATTTGAAGAAGGTGTAAGAGCGTTATTAATTGATAAAGACTATTCACCGAAGTGGAAATATGAATCGGTCGCAAGTGTAGATAATAAGATCATAGATTGGTTTTTCGAATCGAAATGGTCAGATAAAGAACACCCGCTAGCGTCGTTAGGTAAATAACAACAAATTTGAGGAAAGCATGATGTCAAATATTGCATTTATAGGTTTAGGGAACATGGGTGGTCCAATGGCCATCAACTTGGTAAAAGCAGGGCACAATGTCTGCGTTTTTGATTTATCTGCACAAGCGGTTATTGATGTAGTGGAACATGGTGCTAGTACTGCGGTTTCAGCACAAGAAGCGGTTACGAATGCTGAAGTTATTATCTCAATGCTGCCAGCAGGAAAGCATGTTTCTGGCGTGTATTTAGGAAATTCTCCGGAGAATCAAGGATTACAAGCGCATATAAAGAAAGGTGCCCTAGTTATAGATTCATCAACAATTGATGCTGAAACATCTCGCGCCGTTGGCGCTAAACTAGCAGAAAGTGGTATCAACTTTATTGATGCGCCTGTTTCTGGTGGTGTTGGCGGTGCAACGGCTGGAACTCTAAGTTTCATGGTCGGAGGTAGCGAAACAAATTTCGAGCAAGCGAAACCAATATTAGAATGTATGGGGAAAAATATTTTTCATGCAGGAGAACATGGTGCAGGTCAAGTAGCAAAAGTGTGTAACAACATGCTGTTATCCGTATTAATGGTTGGTACTTCTGAAGCTCTTCAATTAGGCATTTCAAACGGATTAGATCCAAAAGTACTTTCAACTATTATGAGTAAAAGCTCAGGCAGTAATTGGACGTTAGATGTATATAACCCATGCCCGAATGTTCAAGAAAATGTTCCGTCATCTAATGATTACCAAGGTGGATTCATGGTTGATTTAATGGCAAAAGATCTTGGCCTAGCTATGGATACAGCAGTATCGAGTCAATCATCAACACCTATGGGAGCTTTAGCGAGAAGCTTATATGCTATGCATGCAGGTGCTGGCAACGGTAGTAAAGATTTCTCAAGTATTTTTAATCTCTTTAACAAGTAACGGGTTTATCCATGGAAATAAAAGATAAAGTAATTGTCATCACTGGCGGTGGACAAGGGTTAGGTCAAGCAATGGCGATAAGCTTAGCTCAGGCAGGTGCAAAGTTGGCGTTGATTGATTTAAACGAAGATAACTTAAAAGAGTCGGTAGCTCTGATAAAACAAGCCGGTTCTGACGCAAAGTACTATTTAGCGAACGTATCAAAAGAAGAAGAAGTAGAAGCAACGTTTAACAAAATTAATGATGACTTCAATGGCTTTGATGGGTTAATCAACAATGCAGGTATTCTTCGAGATGGCATGTTGATCAAAGCAAAAGATGGCGAAATAGTGAAAAAAATGTCACTTGAGCAATTTCAGTCAGTTATTGATGTCAATCTGACTGGTGTCTTTCTCTGTGGTCGAGAAGCTTCAGCTCATATGGTTAGAAATAAACGTAAGGGCGTTATTATTAATATGTCGTCAATAGCCCGTAACGGCAATATGGGACAAACTAATTATGCTGCTTCTAAAGCAGGCGTAGTTGCTATGACTGTATGTTGGGCGAGAGAACTTGGTAGGCATGGTATACGTGTTGGTGCAATAGCTCCTGGCGTAATTCGTACTGCGATGACCGATGCGATGAAACCAGAAATGCGTGAAAGGTTAGAAAAAATGAAACCCGTTGGTCGTTTAGGCGAATCCGATGAAATAGCTCACACCGTAAAGTACATATTAGAAAATGAGTTCTTTACCGGTAGGGTTGTTGAGATCGATGGCGGCTTAAGTATGTAATTCATGCTACAGTTAAAGTAATAAATTGAAAGGCGAGTGTTTACTCGTCTTTTTTCTTTCATCAATAAGTATTGTGGTAAATATGAAAAGAGCACTATTTTTAGATAGAGATGGCATTATTAATATCGACTTTGGCTACGTACACCAAGTTAAAGACTTTGAATTTGTTGATGGGATATTTGATTTGTGTCGATATGCTTCAGATATGGGTTTTGAAATATTTGTTATTACTAACCAAGCGGGTATTGCTCGCGGCTATTACACAGTTGAAGATTTTAATAACCTGACATTGTGGATGAAAGAACAATTTAATAAACAAGATATAACAATAAAAGATGTTTACTTCTGCCCCCATCACCCAGACAAAGGTGTGAATGAGTACGTTATTTCATGTAAATGTAGAAAGCCAGAACCCGGTTTAATTTTAAAAGCAGTAAAAGAGCACAAGATCGATATTAAACATAGCGTCTTTATTGGCGATAAAATGTCAGATATGGATGCTGCTGAAGCGGCAGGGATACACAATAGAGTATTAGTCGAAAGTAAATATCATGATAATACATGCAGCCATGCACACCGTGTAAATAACATAAAACAAGCGATTGCATTCCTATCGTAATAAAAAACACCACTTTCTGTGCAAAAAAGAAACACTTGAACTAGAATTACAAAATAATTGTAAAAAGGTGTTGATCTCTTCTCAGAAATCCCTAAAATGCGCTCCACTTCTTCGGGATAACCCAGAGAAGCAGGGTTGAAAAGTTTATAACGAATCACTTCAAAATAAACGAGTCGAAAAAAGTTTTAAAAACTTAT
>PJEL010000710.1_pt1 | contig 38114 bp, 38 predicted proteins | sample 1853271 | NCBI WGS metagenome assembly PJEL01 (sample SAMN08108733, study PRJNA415343) | Invertebrate metagenome, whole genome shotgun sequencing project. | host: Globobulimina | place: Sweden: Gullmar Fjord | collected 2015-08
TATGGAGTATTATGACTCTAGTCAATTTTATAGTGTTTTACAAGAGATAAAAGATAAAAATCTACAATGTGTAATCTATGGGGCAGGTACAGTGAGTAAAACTATTACGGCAGTTATATCAGATAATATTTTATGTTATGTAGATGTTCAAAGTACTAATTATTATACAGGTTCTATAAATAATCAAATATATCATCCTTGTAATCTATCAAAGATGAAGTACGATAATATTATAATTAGTGTTTTAGGAAGAGAAAAAGAGATAACGAATTATTTACTTAATGAATTACATATAAGTCAAAATAAAATTATAACATTTGATTTGAAAGAAAAGTGATAATATGATAATAGGTAATGGTACTATTGCAAATGCATTTATAGAGTATAAGTTAAATGATAAAGTTATTATTTTTGCTTCAGGTGTTTCTGATTCATCTACTACTGATACTAAAGAGTTTATAAGAGAAAAAGAGATGATTACCGATACTATTAAAAATAATGAAAATAAATTAATAGTTTACTTTAGTAGTTGTAGTATAGAATCAGCTGATCTGCAAAATACCTTATATAATTTACACAAAAAAGAGATGGAGTTGTTAATTATAAATATATCAAAATCTTATATTATTTTTAGATTACCTAATGTAATTCGTCAAAACGGTAATCCTAATACAATTATTAATTTTTTATTTAACAAGATAAAGAAAGAAGAAGAGTTTGATTTATGGCAATATGCAACAAGAAATATAATTGATATTGAAGATATTAAAAAAGTAGTAAATTATCTAGTAGGTAATAAACAATATTTAAATCGCACTATTAACATAGTATATAATAATAATGTATCAATATTAAATATTGTTAATATAATAGAGAATATCTTGGATAAGAAAGGTAAATATAATATAGTTAATAGAGGTTTAGATGTTAAATTTGATAATACTATCTCCTCTCAGATATTGGAAAATCTTAATATAAAGCAACCAAGCTTAAGTGTATTGATTAATAAGTATAAAACTGATAAAACAAATATAATATAGCATAAGAGGAAATAGATAATGAAAAGTAAACCATTAATAACTATTGTAACAGTTACTTATAATGCAGAGGAGTATTTAGAAAGAACCATTAAAAGTGTTATAGAACAAGATTATAAAAATATAGAATATATTATCATAGATGGTGGAAGTAGTGATGGAACTATAGATATTATTAAAAAATATGAGAAGTTTATTAGTTCTTGGATTAGTGAAAAAGATGAAGGTATTTTTTATGCAATGAATAAAGGTATTGATCTATCGACAGGAGAATGGATTAACTTTTTGAATGCAGGAGATACCTATATAGATAAAACAATAATTACAAGTTTGTTTAATCAAAAAAATGAGGATACGGATATTGTCTTATCTCATACTCAAATTACAAATGAAAAGATAAATACATCATCTATATTTTACGCTGACATAAATAAAATATATAAAACTACTCCCTGTTTTCATCAATCACAATTTGTAAAGAGATCCATATTAAATAAATATAAATATATCACTGATTATAGAATAGTTTGTGACTATGACTTAATGATTAATTGTTTTCAACAAAATATGAAATTTCAAGTAATTGATTTAGTTACAGTAAATTTTTTATTTGGTGGATTTAGTGCTGAAAATGATGCTGAGGCAATGATTGAAGGGATAATGGTATTAAAAAAATATGCTATTAATTTTGATGAAATTAGTAATAGTAATTGGGCAAGTGGTCTTGTTGTTAAAAATAAAAAGTGTGTTTCAAATAGACTATTTTCAAATCAATTTAATCATTTAAATGGAGAACTAAAATATTTAGGAGATCAATATAATAAAATTGCATTATATGGATATGGTGAGATTGGTAAATATATTGCTGAGGTACTAAAGAAGAATGTACATATGATATGTGATAAAAGTTTTTCTGAATCTACGGCTCATTCAATTTTTTGTAATCCTAAAGAATTGCAAACACAAGAATTTGATTTAGTTATCATATGTGTTTTTGGTGCAGAGAAAGAGGTAAAGGACTACTTATTAACACAATTAGATATAGATGATAGTTTAATATATCAATTTAAATTATGAAAATTGTTAACTATATAACACAAGACCTATAAAATGATATCCTTAACAGCAAAAGAAGAACGAGATATAAAGTTTTGCAAAGAGTATACTCATAAACATAATTTTAAACAACTTTGTTTAATATCTCATTTTAGTCAACATAATAAAATAGATGACTATGTTGTTTATATGATTCAAGAATTGTATAAACAAAAATTTGATATTGTTTTGGTTAGTACATCAAAAAATTTAAATTCAATAGAGATTCATAAAGTAAGTAAGTATTTAAAACTTATGATTGTTAAAAATAATGCTGGATACGATTTTGTATCATGGAAAACAGCTTTAAGTCGAATACCAAATTATAACAACTATGAACAAATAATACATATGAATGATAGTGTTTTTTTCCCTTTGTATCCTCTTAATAAAATGTTTAATCAAATGAAAAAAGAAAAAATTGACTTCTGGGGTCTAGGAGATAGTTACAATGCTGGATACTATATACAAAGTTTCTTTTGGGTCTTTAACAAAAAAATGGTTACCAGTTCACTTTATAAAACTTTTTGGAATGACTGTATAGATTTAAAAGACAAGGGTCTAATTATAAAAAATTATGAGAGGGCATTTACTTCTTTAGTATTAAAGCAGAATTATAAAGTCTCTTCATATATAAAAACTCAAAACATATATAATGATATTAAGGATAGGTATAAAAACATATTACCTTTAGAAGAGTATACTTCATTTTACTCCTTTTGGGATTTAAGTATTAGTAAATTTAAGTCGGTGTATTTAAAAAAGAGTTTATTATTAGAAAATAACCTGACATATAATATAGGAACAAGTATATACAAGGACCTCTTAATGTCCTACACAAAGTATGATTCAAGTCTTATCTCCAGTTATATTAAAGAGAATGATGTTAAAAAAAGTGATTCGTACCATGATTTTAATAAATGTATAGAATCATTAGAAATGTTAATTTTAAGTTTAAGAGAAAAGAAACGGATTGTTATTTATGCTTATTCTTATATAGGTATTTTACTGCATAGCATTTTAAAGCATCGAGTAACAGCTATTGTAGATACGAATTATGAATCATCAAATAAAAAAAGTCAATCATATACTATTCAAAATCCAAATATAATTAATGATATAGAATATGATTGTATACTCGTTTGTGCTTTTGGTAGAGAGAACGATGTAATTAAGTCTTTGAATGCAAGTGGAATAGAGAAAAATATTTATACGTTGACAGGTAACCAGTCAAACCGAAGGAAGTTCTCTGGAAATATGACTAAGTTGTTAAGATGCATTGAGGGGATTGATCTCGAAAACCAAAAGAATAATTTAAGTATATCTGTATATAAAACGAACAATATTTTATGTAAATATTTATCTGATTATAATAACTTTAAAGGATTAAATTCTTTAGAATTTTTAGGTATAGGGGAATATCATATTTCAAAAAGAATAGTATTTCAAGTAACTAATAAAATTACTAATGAAGTTAAAGATATCGAATTTTATCCTACGTGAGTATAAATATTTAAGTAATGTTTCTGTTAATAAAGATATACTTAACAGGTTAATAATAGTTTATTTAAAGGATAGTGAATATGATAAGTGATAAATATATGCCGAGTTATGAACTTTTAGAAAAAATTCCAATAATTCGAGATGATTATAATAAATTTGTAAGAAATATTAGAAAAACTAGAAGTGAAAAGATAAATAGAAGATACGAAATATCAAAAAAACATTTAAAAGGTAGAGGTTTAGAGGTTGGTGCTTTTCATTCACCTACTCCTTTATTGTCTGGAATAGAATCTGATTATGTAGACCAGGTGAAAATTGATGCAATTAAAAAAAGATTTCCAAAGTTCAAAGATTATTATTGTGTTTTTCCTTCTATTATAGATAATGGTGAAAAACTTAGTAAAATAGAAGAAAACAAGTATGATTTTTTAATTGCAAATCATATGCTTGAACATACTCAAAACTTTTTTGAGACTATTCAAAACCATTTGCGTGTAATTAAACAAGGTGGTATTTTATTTTATGCAATCCCTGATAAAAGGTTTACCTTTGATAAAAATAGAGAATTAACAACCTATCAACATTTAAAAGATGAATTTATAGATGAATCAAAGCATAATAGTTATAATCATTACTTAGATATAGCACAGAATATCTATAATTTAAAGGATGAAGCAGCAACAAGAGAAGCGAAGGACTTATATAAAAAGGGTTTAGATATTCACTTTCATGTATGGACGAGTGAAACATTTATTGAACATATTCAAATGGCAATTATAGATAAAATTTTAAATGTAGAAGTTATAGAACATTATATTGAAGAAGGAATGGAATCAATTACAATTTTGAAGAAGTTATAATCTGATGAAGAATCAGATTATTTCGTAAGTATATTTAATATTTTTTGATAAATTCGTTGTGAACTGTCTTTATTTTGGTGCGTAAAAAATTTATCTTTTATATCTTCTCTATTATTATGAAATTTATCACTATTTAATACAATATTTTTTATGATAGAAGTTAATTCTTCTTGAGTCTCTACTTTTTCCCCAGGGGTATTATCTTCATAATCATATACAAATCCATCTATATTTAAACAATACTCATCATAGTCATAGTTAAAAAATATAATAGGTTTATCGAGTAATAAAAAATCATAATAAATCGATGAATAATCTGTAATTAAAATATCAGAATATTTGAGAATAGGATAGATATCATCTTGTGGATTAAAAAATATTACATTACTGTAGTTTTGTTCTTTATATAGTTTGGAAACAAAAGGATGAAGTTTTAAAATAAAGAAACTATTTATACTTATCATAAATTCATTCAGTTTTTCAAGATCTAATGGAAGTGGTTTATTGATATTTTGATCTATAGAAGGAGTTGATTCTCTATGTGTTGGCATATATACAATGGTGGTGTTCTCTTTAGCTAAATTGTATATTTCCTTATTTACAAATAAGAGGTCTTGTTCAGTATGTTTCTTTAATAGTAAATCATTTCTTGGATAGCCTAAATCTAAATGGTTTGTAGCTTGGATCACTTGACTTAAAGAAGTTTTATTAACAAAATCGGAAGTACTTATATGATAGTCATATACTACATCTACAAGTTGATTCATTCTTTTCAGTGGTATTCCATGCCAAAGTTGTATTGTAGTCTGATTATCATTTAAATATTTGATTAAGTAGTTAGAGTTTCCTTGGTCTTGTATAACAACTTTTGCTTTCGCTAATTGGAAATAAGAATATATGCTTCCTAAAAATGAAACATTCAAGTTCTTATTTAATAGTTCATCATGATGTATTTTGTTATCTGTTAGCATTAAAACATCATTTGTATTCTTTGAAAACTCTAGAAAAAGCATCTTATTATTAGTACCAATAAAATCTTTTGAAATGAAAACAGTTCCTCTTCGTTTAACCTTTAAAAAATTGATTATTGAAACAAACTTTTTAAAAACTTCTAGTTTTAGCAAAGGGTATATTTTTTTTATTTTATTTTTAAAGATAGATTTGGAGTTATTAAAAATATATTTATTATTTTGAATATCTACTTGGATTAATTTCTCTTTGTTAATATGTTTTATGTATTCATCATAGATACTATCAAAGTGATTTGGAGAATATATTAATATAAAGTCAAATTCTGAATTTAAAATATTTTCTATTTTCTTTACATTCTCCTTACTTTTTTGTTTATCAATAAATCCTAGAGTCTTAATATTATAATGTTTTGTTATCTCTTTTTCTAGCATTGTAGTTTTTGGAGTATGTGGAGCTATAAATATTTTTTTATTAAATAAATTCAAGAGAACTACTTTTCATAAATATCTAAGAAACTATTCAGTTCTTGTTTGAGTTGTGTTGTAGAAATATTTTCAGTTCGACTTAAATAAATAACATCACAATGCTCTTTTAAAAAATCAAATTTTCCTGTCCAGTCATCACCCATCGCAAAGATATCGATATTAAGTTTTTTTACATCTGTGATCTTTTGTTCCCAATCATTTTCTGGAATTACCATGTCTACACACTTTATATTTTCAACTATTAATGCTCTTTGCTCATAAGGGATAAGAGTTTTTTTACCTTTTGTGGAATTAAATTCATCAGTTGAAACGGCAACAATTAATTTATCTCCTAAAGATTTAAGCCTTTGGAGTAATTTCAAGTGACCAATATGAAACATATCAAAAGTACCATATGTAATTATATAGATTTCTTTTTTCACTATTAAATCATCCTTTTCTTAATATTAGATTATTTTATCTAACTCTTAATTCTAATCTTCTTAAATCTAGTACTGAAGCTTGTTTTATCAACTATGTTTACTTTTGTTGGTATTTTATAACTATCTAATCTATCTTTACAAAATTGTCTAATAACTTTTTTTGCAGTTCTTTTATCTAAATGGGTTACCACTTCACATACAACTGTTTGTCCTGTGATAATATTTGGTTCTGAGTATACCATTACATCATCGATTTCATTGATTTGTAATACCACAGACTCTACTTCATTGGGTAGTACTTTTTCTCCCCCAACATTTATAACCTCTTTACTTCGTCCTATAATTTTTATAAATCCATCTTCTGTAGTTTCAACTAGGTCACCAGTTTTAAACCAACCATCTTCTGTAAAGCTTTCCATAGATGAATTAAGGTACCCCATAACTTGTGTTTTACTTTTAAGCCAAAGCTCGTTTTCTACAATTTTATATTGTAGTTCAGGGTCATCAATCTTCATAAATGTAGAGTTTGATGATTTAGAGGAAGTATTAGCAATACCTGTTTCACTTGTGCCAAAAGTTTGTAAAAACTTAGCCTTTGGAAAGCTTTCTTTTAGTTTTATTAATAATGATTCCGGCATAGTCTCCGTTCCATAGGTAATCATTCGTAAAGAACTTAAATCATAATTTTCATGTGATTTATTCATAAGTATAAGATTTAAAAATGTTGGACTTGAAGGTAAAACTCTTATTTTATAATCTTGCAATAGTTTACATACATCATCTATATTCCTATTATGAGGTATTATCATAGTCGCACCCATAGAAAGTATATTAAATAATGTATTTAATCCTCCAATGTGATCAAACATCAAAAATAAAATCATATTTAATGATTTTACTTTTTTATCTTTATAGTTGTCAATTAGATTGTCAAGATTATGGATCATCGCTTTAGGTTTACCACTACTTCCACTTGAGAATAAAATAAGTCCAGAGTGATAATCTAATTGAAAACTATCAATCATTGTGTGTTTTTCTTTATGTGTGTTCTCTTTAATTATATATTTTGTATCTTGAATTGTAATTATTTTATCAGTATATGACTCTTGAATTCTATCATTAATCTCTTTTTGTACATTTGAAGTTATAGGCACAACAATATTTTTATTTTGGTATAAAGCTATAAGTAATGATATACTTTCAAAACTATAATCAGCTAGTATAGATATAACTTCACCACTTTTAATATCTGATAATATTGTATTCTTGATTGTTTCAATTTTTAAATACAACTGCTTATAGGTATAACTGTTATTGTTATAAATTATTACTATTTTGTCATCATATAATTTAAAATTTTCTATAAAACAATTCATTAGTTATGGACTCAACCTAAATATATTATTTGGCCTGTAATGAAATCACTCTTTTTATTGATGAAAAAATCAATTACATTTTTTATATCTTCAAAATTACCAAATCTTTTAATAGCTTGTTTTTCTAAAAGTACTTGAATTTTATCATTTGGAACAGCTTTTATTAAATCAGTTTCAATAGGAGTTGGACCTATTGCATTGATTGTTATGTTAAAAGGAGCTAGTTCTTTTGAGATAGTTTGAGTAAGATTTTCTATTGCACTTTTACTTGCTGCATAGATAGCTTCACCTTCTAAACGTAGTGCAGAGGCTACAGTAGTGTAGTTTACAATTCTTCCATATTTTTGTTTCATCATCACTTTACTAACTTCTCTAGAGAATAAAAAAGTTCCAAAAAAGTTTGTATTAAAAATATTTTGTACAGAAGAAAAAGATGTTGTAAGAAAATGATTCATTGATGCTATTCCTGCATTATTTAATAACACATCAATTCTTCCAAATTCTTTTTTTGTACTTCGTACGAGTTTTACTACAGACTTCTCCTCACTTACATCTAGATTGAAGTGCCTATAATTTTTATGTTCAATTGAGCAATTATTTCTACTACAACCTATAACAATATGATCATTTTTTAAATAATATAAAGCAAGTTCATATCCTATACCTTTAGATGTACCAGTGATTATAAAAACTTGAGACATTAGTTTTCTTCAAGTAGTTTTTGTATGTACAAGCTAAGTGATTCTATACTTCTAAAAGGAGACGTTCTTTGACTCATAGCCTTTTCATCTGCTAAGATAATATCTTTATCAAATTCCTCGGAAATAATATCTTCTAAATCTGTAATTAATGAAACAAGTGCCAAACTATCTAAAGCTCCATTTGCTCCATAAAGTCTAGTTTGAGTTGTAGGGTTATTTAAACTTTTATTTTCTAATTCTTCGTTTAACTCTTTAATTGAATGAATAATTAGTTCTTGTATTTTTTCTTTCATAATAAGCCTTTTATTTCAAAATTAAATGAATTCATTTTTTTCATAATACCTTTTAATAGCATACTTTTTTTCTTTTTTATAAAAGTATCATAATCTAAAGATAATAAGATTATATCATTATTTATTTCAATTTCTTTAAAGCCAAGACTTTTGTTAAAAGATAAAGCATTAGGATTGTTTTTTAGAACTTCAGAATAAATAATAGTGTTACAAGAATTTGTAAAAATTTGTTGTAAAAAATATATGGGAACAATTGATTTTATCAATAAATTTGTTTCTTCAGTGAAAAAAACTCCCCATTCTAAATTTTTATTTTTATGAAATATATTTATTCCACCTATAATAGTACCTTCATTAAAAATCGCAAAATAGCTTTTTGTTGTATCTGTTGTTATTGAATTTACCCATGAAATATGTTCCTGAAATTTTATAATATTCTTAGACAATGAATATTCTCTTATTGTCTCATTATTTCTAATGAATAGAATATTTTCATGTTCAATTTTAGTTAACAAGGGATACTTTTTAAGTAAAATACTATACATTATGTAATCTTGTTATATATTGCTTCAGCTTTGAAGTAGAATATTTATTCATAATCAAATGTTTATTGCATTTAAGATAATCGTACATATAATTCTGATTAGAAGCACTTTTTATAGCGATAAATGGCAAATCCATAAAATAACATTCATTTGCAGTTACACTAGGTGTAATAATCCCAAATTTACTTTTAGCAATAAGTTTTGCTATTTTATTGGAGTTAATATGTAATTTGATTTGTTTATGTTTTTTGCAATAAGATTGCAGCGTTTGTAAATTTTTATTTGCAGTTGTTGTTACAACATTTACTTTTAAATCTTTAAATTTCTTTAATATTTTTAGAATAGGTAAATTTAAACTACTTGTATCTGCTCCACCCATTGCGACAAAGACTGAATTCTCTTTTTTATGACTTTTCTTTTTTTCTTTTTTAAATTCATCTCTTAATAGGGTATATTTCTTTCCACATAAAAGTTTACATTCTTTTGGTACTAATGTTTTATAGTTTTTCTTTTTTGCATATATATTATGATTTAATAATATAGAACAATGATGATTATTATATATATCATCTAATACCATTATTTTTATATTTGGATTTTGCTCTTTGATTTTTTTTTCATATTTGATATTTATTTTATAATGATCAATTACAATTATATCAATTTGATGTTTTTTTATTATCAGGCTAAGTTCATTAATAGAATTTGTAGTTAGTATCTCTAAAGTATGATTTTTTTCTAATATTTTATTATTAATATTATGAGCTAAATTTTGGCAGGCAAAAAAAATGTCATTGTTATTTTGTTTAAATTTTTTGGCTAAAACTAAGTCTCTTTTTATATGACCTGTACCAATTATTGATGATGAATCAGCTCTAAATAAAATATTTTTATTTTTCAATTCTACCTCCACTAAATAATTTTTTACCATACCATAGTGTTCTACAATTAGCGTTATTTAAATTACCTATATGCATTATTATTTTCTTTTATAAATTCTAAGTTGTGAATGAAATCCATCTTCTGTTGTAAATCCAAATACTTCACTATCTGAATCTACAAATTGATAATTTGGAAAGAAATCATTATAATCGTCTCCCAATATTGGTTTTTTCACCCCTGCATTATGCTCATTTGAACGAACTTTTTTACCTTCTTGCATATTTCTTAATAATAAATATTTTGGCTCTAGTTTATCAACATAATTACAATAGTTCTTTACAACTTCTGGTTCCATCTCTTGAAAAGAAATAAAATTTACAAAAAGATCTAATTGCCCTTTTAATTTTGGTACTTGCCATGAACAAATATTTATAGCATCATACTTTTGTTTTAATTCTTCAATATTAAGTACTTCTAAATCTTTAGTATTTTCGTAATCGGCAACATTCTCTTTACCGAGAACCTCTTGCAAATAATATGAAGAAACAAAACCTATAGGGGGAATATCTGCATTTATGTAAAACGCATTATTTCTTTTATCTTTTAATAGTATTTCGCCTAATGTTCCAAACCCCCCACCTATTTCCATAACTGTTTTAATATTTGTTGTATCTACTGTTTGTTTTAAAAAATTTAAACCTAACATATAATTTAGGAACGATCTTGAAAAGTTTCTTTCATTGAATGTAACTTGCTCAATAGGATTACCTATCTTACTTTCTGAGACAAGATTAGTATATGGTGGTTTGTCTAAATTACTAGACAGCAGTACCCTATAGTCACTAAAGGCAGTAGCTTCACCGGTAAATAATCTTTTAAGTCTAGTTACAAATCTTTTATCACCAACAATCTCATTAAATTTATCAATTGTAGGATCATATTTTTTTTTATTATCTAAATACTCTACTGCACTATATCCAGGTACAAAATAGTATCTACAAGTTGTTAAATTTCTAAAGTTGCTTATACTATCAACTTCTAATGCTTTTATAACTCTTTGAGAAGCTAACTCCCAAAACATAGTCGGCTTATACAAGTCTGATTGTCCTTGCATATCGTTAATCATTGTATTTAAAAGTTTGTATTTCGTGTTCATAATAATCCTACATAATTTAGTTGATTATACATGTACTTTTCTTTAAATTAGATTATAATATTATCTGAGTAATGCTTGTGATATAAGCTATTCTTTTTCAGAAAAACTATCTCTTTGCTTTAAACAGAAATATTTTCCCAATAAAATATTCCAGTATTTTGGTATGTGTAATCTACGTTTTGGCTTCTAAAGTAAAAATAATTCCGTACAAACATTTCATATTTACCATATGGAATTGTTTGAAATGTTAGTTGAATAGGAAAAGGTATTGTTATTACTCTCGATGCTCGTTTTGCATTTTATTTTAAAATAATATATTCATCATCAAAGTAAATTCTATTATCTATTGCAATTACTTTTTCTTCTTCATCAAAAGAGAAATCAAATATAGTTGTATTTTTAAAGTCTTCACTTATTCTAATTAGAAATTCTTGTGATTCAAGTGCGTATAAAAATGTACCAAAAGCTAGTGCATTTATCTTGGCAAATTTGAATTTTTTAGATGCAAGTTTATTAAGAGCAAAATCATACTTTATAACTTCTCCATCTTGTGTTGCAATATAAATATTATTTTTATTAACAATGATATTTTGAACATCAATATCTTTTAAATTTACTTTACTATTAACAAAACTAAAAAGCTTTTTTGTTGTTGCTGCAATTAAAGTATCATTAATCTCTTTTATAAAAATAACATTATTTATATCACTTTTTGGATCAATATTAATGGTTTTGACAACCGTATTTTTTTGTAAATCTACAATAACAATTTTGCCATCTAATGTAGGATAAAGTACAACTGAACTTAAAAAAATAGGATTAGCTATTTTAATATTATTTATACTTGATGGTTTTAAATAGTCTTTAAATAGAACTTTTTCAGTATCTAAGTTATATAAAGTGATAGAATTATCAATAGAAGAAAAAGCCAGAAGGTTTTTATTTATACTTGCCGATATGATATTTTTATCAAAATGGATAGCTTTGTTTAACGTTTCATTATTTAAATAAACTGATGCATTAGAATCTGAAGCAATAATTGTATTATCACTAAAATTTAAGAATTTGAAATTTTCTTTAACTGTATTTAAAATACCTTTTTTTGATATGAATTGATTGTTTTCTAAAGTTGCACCATCACTATTTAAGTCAATAATTGATGCATCTAAGTCAAACGTATTTTCATTGAAACTTGATGTGTCTTCTGGTTCATAATATTTCTTTGAAATACATCCTGTAAAAAAAATTAGAAAAAATGCTGCAACATAAAATATTTTATTCATAAAAATAAACTTATTTAGTTAATAAAAAATGTTCTAACATTTTTGCCATAGGAGATACTTCTGACTTTTCACCAATAAGTTTTAATGTTTCTTTAGCATCTGTAAATTTTGATTCTTTTGCTTGTATCAATGCTTTATTAAATAATGCAAAATCTTTTAAGATGAATCCTTGTTTTTGTGTGACACTATTAATGTCATCAATATTTTCTTCATTAATTGCTTTTGTATATAAAGCTAACTCTTTAAAAAACTCTGTATCTATTATTTTTGTATCATTCAGCTTATATTGTGCTATTTCATAAAGTTTTGGATTTTTTGCTTGAAGTACTGCTATTGCTTCTTTATCATTTGGATTTTTTAATAAAGTGTTAAAAGCTATATTTCCTTGTATTTTATTTTGTTCAGTAAAATATGCAGATACATAAAAACCAATCACTGAGATGACAACTACGGCTATTACACCTATAATGGAAGTTTTATATTTTTTCCAAGTCTTTTCAATTTTAAAAACACTCTCCATATAACTTTCTTCTGCAGTAATCTCTTTTTTTATGTAGTTAACATCTTCTTTTAAACTCATATTATGAACCTTGTTGTATATATTTTAGGTTAGATTGTATCTAAATTTTATTTATTATATGTTTAGAAGGGATAGTTAGTTCTGTGCAGTGTAAATAAATTTATCTATTTACTGCTTTTAAGTACAACCATGCGTTATTTATTCTTTCAAAAGAACTTTTCTCACAAAATGTATGATCGTTTCCTTCACAACTTATTTGTGCACGAAATGTAACAAATGATGTTGGTTCTGTTTCTATAAATTCTATAATTGTTAATTTCTCAAATGTGTAGTTTAGTGAGAATTCTAATATCTCTTTTTCCCATAAAATTTTATCTTCTTGAAAATCAATATTGAAAGGGTGAGTTGTTTTAATTATATATTTTGCATCTGCTAAAAAATAAGCGCTGTATCGAGAGCGCATAAGTTCTAATGCATTTTTAGGAAGTTTACCTTTGTGGAAGGTTTGGCAACATTTTTTATATTTGTTACCTGTTCCACAAGGGCAATGGGTGTTAACGGAGAATTTTATAACTTATTCTCTATTTTAAATCTTTTTTCGCTTTATCATGTCTTCTTCTGATTCCAGCGTCTAGTTCTCTTTTTCTAATTCTTATTGATTTAGGAGTAACTTCAACAAGCTCATCATCTTCAATCCATTCTAAAGCATGCTCTAATGACATGTCTCTTGCTGGAATAATTTTAATAGCTTCATCTGCACCAGATGATCTAACATTTGATTGTGCTTTTGCTTTTACTGGGTTCACGTCAAGACAGTTTGCTCTTGCATGCTCACCAATAACCATACCAGCATAAACTTTAGTTTGAGGAGAGATAAATAGTGCCCCTCTATCTTGTAAATTAAAGATTGAAAATGCAACAGCTTCACCTAATTCAGTTGAAACTAAAGCACCATTCATTCTAGATGTTACAGAACCTGAATGTGGTCTAAATTCTAAGAATGAGTGATTCATAACACCTTCACCTTTTGTATCAGTAAGGAATTGACCTCTGTATCCGATTAATCCTCTTGCAGGAATTTCGAATTCAATTCTAGTTTGTCCATCACCCATTGGTACCATGTTTGACATTACGGCTTTTCTTTTACCTAAAGTTTCAATAACAGCTCCAGTAAATTCATCAGGAACATCACAAACTAAATGTTCAAATGGTTCACATTTAACACCATCAACAACTTTAACAATTACTTCTGGTCTAGAAATAGAGAACTCAAAACCTTCTCTTCTCATATTTTCAGCAAGAATTGTAATTTGTAACTCACCTCTTCCTTTTACTTCAAAAGCTGCTTCACCTTTTGCTGTATATTGCATTGCAATATTTGTATTCATTTCATAATCAAGTCTTTCTTGAATTTTATTTGAAGTTACAAATTTACCTTCTGTACCAGCATATGGAGAATTATTAACTGCGAATGTTACAGATAATGTAGGCTCTTCAATATGTAAAGGATCAAGAGGCATTGGATTTTTAGGATCACATAATGAATCACCAACATCAATAGTTTCAAAACCAGCAATAGCAACGATATCACCATGACCGGCTTTTTCAATATCAATTCGCTCTAGACCTTTAAATCCAATAAGTTTAGAAACTCTACCATTTACTTTTTCACCATCAGCTTTAACAAGAGTAACATTTTCACCCATAGAGATAGTACCATTAAAAATTCTAGCAACACCAATTTTACCAATGAAATTATCATGAGTAAGGTTAAATACTTGTAATTGAAGACCATTTTCATCATCACCTGATGGTGCAGGTACTTCTTCTAAAATCATATCTAATAATGGTATCATTGTTTCATTATCATCATCTAAAGAAATTTTAGAGATACCATTTTTAGCAGCTGCATATACAACTGGGAATTCTAATTGTTCTTCTGTTGCACCCATTTGATCTAAAAGGTCAAAAACTTCATCTACAACTCTATCCGCTTCAGCACCTGGTTTATCAATTTTATTTACTACAAGAATTGGTCTATGTCCAACTTCAAGTGCTTTTTTTACAACAAATTTTGTTTGAGGCATAACACCTTCTTGTGCATCAACAAGTAATAAAACAGAATCAACCATTTTAAGTACACGCTCAACTTCTCCACCAAAATCGGCATGGCCTGGAGTATCAATAATGTTAATTCTTGTATCTTTATAGTCAATAGCTGTATTCTTTGCAAGAATAGTAATACCTCTTTCTTTTTCGATATCATTACTATCCATCATTCTGTCAGATGTTTCATCTCTTTCACCAAATGTACCTGATTGTTTAAGTAGCTCATCTACAAGTGTTGTTTTACCGTGGTCAACGTGTGCGATTACGGCAATATTTCTAATATCTCTCATATTTTCTCCTGGGGGTTAAATCTTATATTAATTTTCGCGATTATACCGAATATTTAATTTGATAGTCATTAAGTGTATTCTTTTGGCATAAAAAAAGGGAGACCTCTTTCGAAGTCTCCCTTTTTATTTAAAGATGATTTATTATCTTCTTGCGTATGCAGCGTCTGCTAAATCATTTGTATTTACAATATAAGGTACAAGTGCCATGTGTCTTGCTCTTTTAATTGCATTTTCAACTTGTTCTTGAAATCTTTTAGATGTTCCAGTAAGTCTTCTAGGCATGATTTTACCTCTTTCAGACATAGAGATTTTTAATAATTCTCCATTTTTGTAATCAATATAATCTAATTTCATTGCAGAGTATTTACAATATTTTTTTGCGAATTTTCTTCTTTCAGCCATAATGGTTCCTTTTATGCTCTTCTATAGACTAAAACGGTATTTCGTCGTTGTCTATATCTATTGTAGGTATGTTTTGCTCATAAGAGTTGTTCATACCACTATTTTGTTGCTGTGGTTGCTTTTGCTGGTTATTATAATTTTGTTGTGCAGGTTGGTTATATTGCTGTTGTGGAGCATTATAGTTTTGCTGTTGAGCTTGTTGCTGTTGAGGAGCATTATAGTTATTTCCACCTGTATCTTGTGAATCAGATTTACCATCTAAAAATTTAAACTCTGTTACACTTAACGCATGTCTACTTCTATTTGTTCCATCTTGAGCTTTCCACTGTTGAAAAACTAATCTACCTTCAAGCATAACCTTAGAACCTTTTCGTACATACTGATTAAAAATTTCTCCACCTTTACCAAATATAGAAAAGTCTAGAAAACAAACTTCATCAACTTGTTCTCCATTTTGTTTTTTATATTTATGACTAGTTGCAATAGCACCATTTGCTATAGCACTACCACTTGGAAGATATTTTAATTCAATATCTCTAGTAAGGTTTCCGATTATTATCACTTTATTGTACATAAAAAATTCCTTTTAAATCACTAAAATTATTTAGCAGCTTTACTTTCTGCACGTTTTGCAGCTTCGTCTGACATTGCAGTCCAATGAGTAACTTCTGTTTTACTTTCAGATTTAATGAAAATAAATCTAATGATACTTTCATTTACTCTGTAATTTCTTTCTAATTCAGAAATTGATTCAGATGGTGCAGTAAAGTAAATTACGTAGTAGTAACCTCTTTTTTGTTTTTCAATCTCATAAGCAAGGTTTCTTGAACCCATATCATCAACAGAAACAATTGTTCCACCATTTTTTTCAATATTAGCTTTTACAGTTGCAATTTCTGCTTGAGTTTCCTCATCTGTAAGTGTCGCTTTAACTATAAACATAGTTTCGTAATGTCTAATTCTAGCCATTCTTTTCTCCTTTTGGTTTTAGCCGGTAAACATAAGTTTTATCAGCAAGGTTAAGGGCAATATAGTTTATATATTTCCACTTTGAAGGGCGATTTTATCTTAAACTAGCTGAAAAGTTCCTAAACTGTGCCTGAGTATAACTATTTATGTCTAGATTTTTTCTAGTTTTTAGATCTAACTCTAAATCCAAAAAGAAGTTAAGCATTCTTATAAAATCTTCACTTGTAAATTTCATTGCAATGCTAGCTCTTGTATTAGCGATATTTGTTGGAAGTTTATATCCCCATATTTCAATAATATTTAATTGACCATTTAATTTCAAATAACTATTGATATTAAACAGTTGTTGTATAAAGGTAGTTGTTTGATTAACGAGATTAACTTCATTCATTCCTTCTTCTAAAATCATGTACAAATCTTTATTTATTCCTAGACCCGTAAAAAGTTTATTGAAAAAATCATCAATTGAAACGGCTCCCATACCAAAACATTGTGCATTTATGATATTTGCGGTAATTGGTTCTTGTAAAATAGAAAGTTTATTTAAATCATTAACAGCTAAAGATAAATCTTTTTGGTGCATGTTGTAAAGGTATTGTAATTCTCCAAAACCACATTGCAGATTTTTTTCTTGAATGACATCATTTAATATATGTAATGCTTCTTGATCACTTGGATTAAAAAATCTTACTTCACATGCATTTGTTTTTTTGGTAAAACTTTTTGCCATGGTTTTAAAATCAGTTTCACCTGTACAGCATAAAATAATAAAGCTGTCAGGATTTGTATTACATAAAGCAATGAGGGAATCGAGTTCTTTTTTTTGTATCTTTTTGTTTGTTTTTATCATTAAAATATTCGTAGCTGAAAACAATGAAGATTGAGATAAAAAGTTATCGCACTCCTTATAATTATATTCATCAAAATAAATCTTTCGAATATCTTCACCGTTTGCTAGTTTTACTGATACATTATTTGAATATTGATCAACTAAATAGTCACATTGTCCATAAAACATATATGCATTGTAAATTATATTAGATGAAAATTCATTGTCAAATTGGTTTTTATACATTTTGTATTATATCTAATGCTATATTATTTGTTGATTCTATTTAATGCACCTTGTATTAATCGTTCTGTTTTTATGATTGCTCTTGTATGTGTTCCTTTACCTGCTAGACCACCTCTATCATAAATCTCTACATTAAATTTATAAAGTTTACCTTCCATCCCTTGATAAATAGCAACTACGTTTATCTCTTCATCTTTTGGAGTTGCTGCTAAATGGTTAACATTTACATTTACTCCAACAGATTGCTGGTCTTCTTGAACAATTTTATTCATAAGTCTTGCTGATGCTACTTCCATAAGTGCAATCATACGAGCAGTTGCTAATACTTCTGGAAAACTATCTTGGGCATCAACTGCTACATGTTTAGCTAAATCTTTCTCTTCTACTTTATATATGAATTCTAATTTTTCTTCTATTTCCATTGTAAATCCTTTTTTGTTTATATAATATTACCATTAATTCTTTTAGAAATGATATCACTACTTGTGATTTTTACTTCAACTCTTGAAAAAAGTTTTTGTCCAGAGTAGTTTTCGATGTATACGCGAGCACCCTTAACCTTCTCATCTAGTTTTACAATAATCTTATCTGTATCAATTATAGTAGCCATAAAGACACGACCAATATGGTTACTTAAAAACCTTGCATATTTTCTATCTTCATAATCCCATACTAAAGATGCAATCTCTCTTTCTCGTACACTTATATCTTCACAAATTTCATCGATATTATTTGGTACACTACTATTTTTAAGTATACGGTGAAGAACTAAATCAGAATATCTTCTAATAGGTGAAGTAAAATGAGAATAATCATTAAACCCTAAACCAAAATGTGGTTTTTTAATACTTAAATAGGAAGCTTGTTGTTGTGATTGGATAATTAACTCATCAACTTCTTGTTCTAAGTTTGCATTACGTGCTAGTTTTTGAATACTAATTATTGTTGAGTGAACGTCATCTTTTAGTTTGGCATCAAGACCAAGATAGTTTACTTCGTCCAGTAGCTTTTTAATTTTTGAATCACTTGGCTCATCATGTACTCTAAAAATACCAATACTTTTAAGCTTTTTTGCCGCTTCTTGATTTGCTAGTAACATACACTCTTCTACTAAACTATGTGAAGGAGATGATGATTCAAGTTTAAAGTCAGTTAGTTTCTCTTCGTCATCTAATATAAGTCGTATCTCATCATTTCTAAAATCAAAACCATTTTTCAGTCTATTTTTTTTCAGTCTTTGTGTGATTTTAAAAAGTTTATTATGAATATTATTTGTATCATTTTTTTCTAAAACTTCATCAATATATTCATAACTATGTTTATGTTTTGATTCTATCATAGCTTCAAATAGTTCACTTGAAACTACTTTAGTGTTATCTATATCTAATTTCATTTTAAATACATATGCAGGTCGTTGTTTATGTGGTACTAAAGAACATAAATCAGTACTTAGTTCAAAAGGAAGCATCGGTAAAACTTTATGAGGAAAGTAGATTGAAAATGACCTTCTTAATGCATCACTATCTAAATCTGTTCCTTCTTTTACATAAGCACTAACATCTGCAATAGCTACATAGATCTCATTTGATTCTTCATCATAATAGATAGCATCATCATGATCTTTTGCGCTAGCTGGGTCAATTGTGCAAAATTCTAAATGTGTTAAGTCTTTTCTATTTTCTTTATTTAAATCTGTAAAAGTAACTTTTGGTTCCTGAATAAGTCGGTAGTATTCATTATACAAAAATAAAGAGATAGGTTCATCAACTTTAGCATCAGTAATATTTCCAAATATAGAAGCAATTTTACCATCTTCAAATACAACAACATCTCCATCTTTGTTATTAACAATGTCACAATCAATTAATATATTTTCTTTCATTGTAAATAGATTTTTATCTTTTACAAAACATAAAATAGAACTTTGCGTTCTGTTAAGTATTTGAATAACTTTAGCTTTTGTTTTACCCTTGGGGTTAAATAGAACTTGCACTACAACAGTATCATCTCTATATGCTCCATTTAGTTTATCAAATTCAATATATATTTTTTGGCTTGAATTATTATCAAGATTTAATATTGCAATTTTATTAGAAATACTAATAGTACCTATTTTATATTTACTATTTAAAGTGTATGTATCGTCTGTATATTTAACGATTTGAGTAGATTGTGTATCATATATTTTTTTTAAATTTTCTTGTTTCAAGGTTTTCCTAATAGTATTAATGGGTTATAAATTATCACATTATCATAGCAGATTATTGAAATTTTTGCTATTAATTAAATCCAAATATATTATGAAAAATAAATTTTATAAGAAATTATAAATTTTTTAATTATAAAAGTAAGTTTTAATTATTAGTACTATATTATTATATTATTATAAATGTAATAATCAAATATTATAATTTAAGATAAAAAAAAGACTAAAAAGGTAGCAAATGAAAACAGAAACTATGGGTACCGTGAGTATCGCAAAAAAAATGACAATTTTTGGTATAATAATATTTCTAGTTATGTTGATTTCTACAATTATAAAATATAACTCAATAAATAATGCAACATATAATTTTGATATATATTCACAAAAAGCAGTTACTGGAAAAATATATGTATTAGAAATAGGAAAAGAATTAAACTATATAAGCCGTTGTACCAGAGATATAATGCTTGGAAATAGTTATGAAAAGAACATAGCAAAAATTGAAAAAAGTAGATCCAAAATAAGTAAAAACTTTGACAAATTAGTCAAAACAATGAAAGATACTCCTAATGAAATGAAAAAACTAGAAGCTTTGGCCCAATCAAAAAAGAACACTATGGCTTTTATAAATGATGGGTATAGCAAAATGATATCATTAAAGAGTATTAACAGAACACCTACAGTACTTGCAAATATGTACCAAGAATACAAAAAAGATGCAACTCCTCTTGCAAATGAAAGTAGAAAAGCATTTTCAAAAATTGTAAACGCTAAAGATAAGGGATTGACAAAACGTACAAACTTATTTAATCAAGAGATAAATAGTTTGTTAAATTTAATATTAATAGAATCCTTTGTAATTATGTTATTGATGGTTGGTTATTTAACATTTTTAACAAAAGGGATTACCTCTTCTATAAATATTTTTAAAACAGGTCTTATATCATTTTTTGATTATTTAAATTATAAACAGTCATCTGTTGATACTATTAAAAGTAACTCTAAAGACGAATTTATGGAAATGACTTATTTAGTAAATGAAAATATTAAAACTATAGAAAAAAAACTAACTGAGGATAAAGAATTTATAACAAATACACAAGAAGTGATGTCTAGAGTAGAGAAAGGTTGGTTTTCTCAACCTATTGAATCAGATACAACAAACCCTGATTTATTATTACTAAAGTCTACTGTAAATAATGCATTAACGCATTTAAAAGATAAGTTTCTTGATATTAACAAAATATTAGAAGACTATGTAAATTTGGATTATCGTAAAGAATTGCAGGTATCCGGTATTGAAAAAGGTGGAGTTTTTGATGAACTTCTACAATCAATATCTCATTTACGGGCTACGATTACTAAAATGCTTATAGATAATAAAGAAAATGGTTTAACTTTAGATTTAAGTAGTGATATTTTATTAGAAAATGTTGATATATTAAATAAAAATTCAAATGAATCGGCTGCTGCATTAGAAGAAACAGCTGCTGCATTAGAAGAAGTTACCAGTAATATATCAGCAAATACTCAAACAGTAATAGAGATGGCGAAATTTGCTTCACAAGTTACAAATTCTGCTAGTGAAGGTCAAAGTTTAGCTTCTCAAACAACAAAAGCGATGGATGAAATAAATACAGAAGTAAGTGCTATAAGTGATGCCATTACTGTCATTGATCAAATATCATTTCAAACAAATATTTTATCTTTAAATGCAGCAGTAGAAGCTGCAACTGCAGGTGAAGCAGGAAAAGGTTTCGCAGTAGTTGCACAAGAGGTTAGAAATCTTGCATCAAGATCAGCGGAAGCTGCAAATGAAATTAAATCACTAGTTCAAAATGCAACCCAAAAAGCAAATAATGGAAAGTCAATTTCAGATAAAATGATTGAAGGATATTCTGAGCTTAATGATAATATTTCTAAAACTATTAGCCTTATAAATAATGTAGAAAGTGCATCAACAGAACAAAAAGAGGGAATTATGCAAATAAACGATGCCGTAAACTCTTTGGATAAAAAAACGCAAGAAAATGCAAGTATTGCGGCACATACTTATAAAGAAGCTATAGATACAGATGTTATTGCAAAATTAATTGTAGCAAATACAAATGAAAAAGAGTTCATTGGAAAAGAAAATGTAAAAGCTAAAGATATGGTTACTAACAATTGATGTTGTGCAAGATTTTAATAGAAGGAACATAGGAAACTAAGTAAAATTTAATTTAATCTTATAAAATTTTAACAACTATATATAACTCTTAAGTGTATAGAAATAAATTTTCGATATAATCCATAAAATTTTACACAAATATAAAAGGAAATACAATGGCATTAGATGTTTATTATGACAAAGATTGTAATATTGACTTAATCAAGTCAAAAAAAGTAGCAATTATCGGTTTTGGATCACAAGGTCACGCACACGCAGAAAACTTAAGAGATTCTGGAGTTGAAGTATGTGTTGGTTTAAGAAAAAATGGTTCTTCTTGGGCAAAAGCTGAAGCTAAAGGTTTTGAAACATTAACAGTTGCAGATGCATCAGCAGCAGCTGATTTTGTAATGATTTTATTACCAGATGAAAATCAATCAGACATTTACGCTAACGAAATTGAGCCTAACTTAAAAGAAGGTGCAACTATTGCATTTGGACATGGTTTCAACATTCATTACGGAAGAATTGCTCCAAGAGCAGATATCAATGTAACTATGGTTGCTCCTAAAGCTCCAGGTCATACAGTTAGATCTGAATTTGTTAGAGGTGGTGGTATTCCTGATTTAATCGCTGTTGGTCAAGATCCAAGTGGTTCTACTAAAGAATTAGCTCTTTCATATGCATCAGCAATTGGTGGTGGAAGAACAGCTATTATTAAAACTACATTTAAAGATGAAACAGAAACAGATTTATTTGGAGAGCAAGCAGTATTATGTGGTGGTGCAACTGCACTAGTTCAAGCTGGTTTTGAAACTTTAACTGAAGCTGGTTATGATCCACAAATGGCATACTTCGAATGTTTACATGAGTTAAAATTAATTGTTGACTTAATGTTTGAAGGTGGTATTTCTGATATGAGATATTCAATTTCAAATACAGCTGAATATGGTGACTATATTGCTGGTAAAAGAATTATCAATGACGAATCTAAACAAGCTATGAGAGAATTATTAAAAGAGATTCAAGATGGTAGATTTGCTAAAGATTTCATCCTTGAAGGTCAATCTGGATACCCAAGAATGAACGCTGAAAGAAACAACCAAAAAGAAACTCTTATTGAGAGAACTGGTGTTGAACTTAGAGAAATGATGCCTTGGATTTCTGCGAATAAAATCGTAAATCAAGACAAAAACTAATTACCATGATATACTTTTTGAATCTTCAAAAAGTATATCATTATTTTAAAAAGCATAATTTATTATGAAAAAAAACACTCCCCGAAGAGCTCCCAAAAAAATAAAACATCAAAAAAAGAAATTGTATAAAAAAACATTTGCTATATTAATTATAGTATCTATTAGTATTTTATTAGGACTTGTTATTAGTAGTTTTTATGGAACCGAAATTGATGAGGTAACTAAAGATATTAAATCAATTGCAACAATAGAAACAGAATATTTGGATAGAAAAGATAAGAATACAAAAAATATTACATTTGAAGAGAAAACTAAAGCATTAGAAATAGGATATGTAGATAATTCCGATAACAATTTATATTTAGAGACAACAAACAACATAAATGATAAAAAAAATATCTTCCATTTTGAGGAACCAAATTTAGAAGAGATTGATAAAAAAGAAGAAAAAAAAATTGATGAGCCTGTAGTTATACCTCCTCAAATAATTGAAAAAATACAACCAAAAACAATAATAGAAGAAGAAAAAGAAAAAAAAGTAATTAAACCCATATCAAAGAAACCAAAATTAGCAATTATTATAGATGATGTTACAACAACAAGGCAAATTAAAAATATCTCAAATATAGGTTATATTGTTAATATGGCATTTTTACCTCCTACTAGTGGACATAAGAATTCTGCAAAAATTACTAATGACTTAGATTTATATATGATTCATTTACCATTACAAGCGAGTAGTAGCAAATACGAAGAAGAAAATACTTTGTATATTAATCATAGTATAGAAAGAATAGATGAAAGAATAAAAAATTTAAAATCACTTTACCCAAAAGCTGTATTTATAAATAATCACACAGGAAGTAAGTTTACCTCAAATCAAGTTGCTATGAATAAATTATTTCAAGTATTAAAAAAATATAATTATACATTTATAGATAGTAGAACTACAGCTCAATCAGTAGCACGTAAATCATCAGAAAAATATGATGTAAAAATGTTTAGCAGAAATATCTTTTTGGATAATAAAAAAGATAAAAACTATATTCAAAAACAGTTAAAAAAAGCTATTAAAGCTGCTAAAAAAAATGGAATGGCTATTGCTATAGGTCATCCGTATGGGATTACATTTAAAACATTAAAAGAATCAAAGCATCTTTTAAAAGATTTAGAATTGGTATATGTAAATCAATTATGATAAAAGAGATAGATTTTCATATAGATAAATTAGATTCTATGAAAAAGTATCCAAAAAATATTTATGCTATAGGCAATGAAGAATTACTTACAAAAAGAACTGTTTCTATAGTTGGAACTCGTAAACCAAATGGATATACTAAACAATATATACACGAATTATCAAAAGAACTCTCACGTCATAATATCTGTATTGTAAGTGGTGCTGCTATGGGTGTTGATGCTATTGCACATAATGCTGCAGGAAGTTCCAATACAATTGCAGTTGCAGGTACTGGATTGGATATACGATATCCTGCAGTAAATAGAAAACTCATTGAAGATATAGAACGCAATGGCTTAATATTAAGTCAATTTCCATCAAAAACTCCTTCCCAAAGATATAATTTTCCAATACGTAATGAGTTAGTTGTTGCTTTAGGTGAAATATTGATTGTAGCTCAAGCAGATGAGAATAGTGGAACGATGAGAAGTGTAGAATTTGCTTTAAAGATGGGTAAAACTATTTTTGTCTTAGCTCATAGAATAGGGGAAAGTATAGCAACCAATAAACTTTTATCAGATGGATTAGCAACTGCTATTTACGATATAGATACATTTATTGAAGATTTTATTGGATTTAAAAATCAAATTAAACATAGTGATGATTTTTTAGAATATTGTAAAAGTACTCCTACGTATGATGAAGTGATGAATCAGTATCCCGAAAAACTATTTGAGTATGAATTAAATGGAAAGATTAGAATAGAAAATGGTTTGGTTTTTGTTATTTAGTATTAATTAATTGAAAGGATAAGTATCAAAAAAGTAGTATACATAGTTATTATTTTATTATTTCTTACAGGCTGTATTACTAAAGAATTATGGCATATAGATAAAGTAGATTTTATTGAAAATATAAATAAATTTTCAATTCTTGATGATGCTAATACGATAGTTTTTATTGGTGAAAAATATAATTTTACAATTAGAAATAATAAGTCACAGTTTCGGGAAAATTATGATCTTACATTAAAGTTATTATCTTTAAAAGCTGAAAATAAAGTTTTATTAGATATTGATATAGAACAATCTAAAATAATAGTTGAAGGAAGAAATGATATTAACTGTTATATTGTTCTTATATTTGATAAAGAAAATGCAACACAAAAACAAATAGATTATTTTAAAGAAATTGGTTTTAAAGATTTTGATAAAAAGAAGTCCATCTATACATTAATGTCAAAAGGTAAAATAGATAAATTCTATAGAGAATTTAATGTGAATACAAGAAGCTCACAAAAAAATTATTCGTTAAACGTATATTCGAATTACAATAAAATAAATAAATATGGAAAAGTTGCCTTAACTCCTCTAGCAGTTTCAGCTGATGCAATTTTAACTGCTGCAGGTATTGGTGGAGGATTCGTCATTCTTTCAACATCTGCTAATGTTGATAAATTTACTTCTTATAAAGGTATAAAAACAGATTTTTTTAGTAAAAATTTAGAAAATGTAGGTACCAGATTAATTACAAAAACAATAATAAGTCAGTTCAAAAACTTAAAAGTTCTAATAAAAGATACTTTTATAGAAAAAAAACCAGATGCCAACGATAGGTGATTAATAGTAATTATCTCAAAGAGATAATTTTAAATTTACTATTTTTATATTGAGGCATAGCCATCCCTGCATTTGCATTGATATAAGTTGGATCAGATATTGTATATCGAGTTCCTTTATATCTAAAATTTGCACCAGATAGTTTTGAAGAAAATGCAACAGCAGTTGCTAAATGATCGTTATATTTTACACCAACAACATTAAGATTTAGTAAATTTGTTACTAAATAGCTAAACATAATACTTCGATCTTCACAGTCACTATAAGGATAGTTGATAGTTTCTTCTGGAAACATTACCTTTTCATAATCAAATTGTTTTTGATCTGTTTTATATTTAAATGATGTTTGAACAAACCGTAGCAATAGATTAACAGCTTCAATTTCTGATTTTCCTTTTACTAATGGAGCTAATTTTACTAAGATTGAATTGGATAATGGAGTGGAGTTTTTTGTACTAAAATATATATTGTAATCAGATTGTGGAAATGTTTTATAAAAATCTACTAAATCCAAACTGTATTGAGTCCTAATAGTATGAAGCTTATTATTATATTTAAACTGCAAAGACTTAGTTTTTAAGTTTTTGTAAAATTTCATCTCTTCAAAGATAGTAAAAGATAACATTTTTTTAGCTTTTGGATAATCGCCCGCATAAGTATAAATACTACCAACATTACCAACTTTACCATTTGGAGTTAATATATAATACTTTTTCTTTTTAAGTGTAAAGAATGACACCTGATATAAATCATGTTGTATTGTTGACATAAGATAAATATTATTTGAACTATATCCAACTTTTGAATCAAATTTCATTTTAATTAAAGTGAACCAAGTAAATAAATTTGCTCGATTGTTATCTTTAAATATATTAGTTCCAAGTTTATGAATAAGTTGATACTTTGCCCAATCATTTAAATTTAAACTATCACTTTTTGATTCTATTTGTGTGATAAGTTTTTTATAATTTGTTTTACTCATCATATCCCAAAAACCACTTATAGTTTCTTTATTTATTGTATCTAGAACATATGATGTTTTTTTGTCATATTGGATACTCATAGGAATAGAGTAAAAACTGAAATTTGTTGTATAGAAATCCTTGATTCGTTTAACTTTTTTTACTATTTTTTTAGGTTTTGGAATTATTATTTCTTTAATTGGCTCGATTATTACAATTGGGGATTTTTTAATCTCTTTTGTCGGTGTTTTAGTTGCTTCTTTAATTGTAGGGATTGTTATAGGTTTAGGTTTTTTATAAGGAGATGGTGACCTCATAGATTTAAAGGCTTCCCAATCTTTTTTTAGCATATCACTAAACTCTTCATCCAAACTCTTTTTATATTCAGTATATTGAGTATTTTGAGATTTTAGCCATTCTTGATAATCATTTGCAACGGCTAAACTTGAAATAAATAATAATGCTAAAAAAAATTTAAACATTTGTTATCCTTTAAATTGTAGTTTTTAATAATTTATTGTAAGCAGAAACTCTATCATTAACTTTTTTAAGATATTTTCTTGTTTCATGATATGGTAAATTACTGATTAGTTTATTATACACTTGTTGTGGAGTTAATTTATTTATCGTTGTTGATGCTCTATTTATATTTGTATTCCCTATAAATGTCTTAGCAACATTTCCTGCTCCTGTATTGTATGCTGCAATTGCACAATATAATCTACTTTGTGGATTCTTTATTTTCTTTAGATATCTGAAGTACAGAACATGTAAGTAACCAGAACCTATAGTAATATTTTTTGAAGCATTATAAAGGTAACCAGAAGATAAAACCCTTTTTTTATTATAGAGATATTGATAACTATCAATTCCGGCGCTTCTAGGAACAATTTGCATTAAACCAAATGCTGGAATATGAGATCTTGCCATTGGGTTAAATGAACTTTCACTATGAATAATTGCATATATTAATTCTGCAGGAATTTGTTGTTTATTTGCATTTTTAATTACATCTTTTTTAAATGTTTTTGCTTTTCTTATCATAGAATTAGGAGGCATTTTTACATTAGCTTTGTATATAAACTTTCCTTTATGTTTTACGATAATAAGATTTTGTTTTTTTAGTCTCTTTTTCATTGCGCTTTTTTCTTGAGCACTAATAATATCTGCAATTAATTTCCGATTTGACGTAATTGGTTTTCTTTTCTTTTTTAACTTCTTTGTAATCTTCTTCTCTAATAAATCTTTTTTGTAAGCAGTTTTTACATCTTCTTTTAAAAGATTGTTAAACATTTTTTCAATTTTCTTTTTTGCTTCTTGTGGATTTTTTGCAATTACTTCTAATGATATATTCTTTTTTTGATAGTCTATAACTTTTTTGCTATTTAAATCTTTACTATACTGTACAAACTTTTTTTGTGTAGATATATCTGCTTTTCCCTTTTTTTGAGGCCATTTTTTTCCTAATTCTTTGGAAAACTCTTTATATGCTTCATCATGTGCTTGTTGATATGCTTTAAACTCTTTTTCAATAGTTTGTTTATATTCTTTATATCCTGATTCTTGTTGTTTTTTAAAATCTGAAAATTCGTCTGCATTAAGATTTATTGTAAATATTAATGTTAGAAGTATTAGTAACTTTTTCATTTTTGAACCACCCATGCACAAATTTCACCATTTGGTTTAGTATATAAGGCTTTTGTTTTAGTACTTATTTTGACGTTTTCAACTGAATGTAAAGATGATGATGCTGAACTTGAAGAACCTTTATTACCATTAGAACTGCTTTTTTGTCTATATGTAACATTATCAACAATTACACTATTTTGTGTTGCAATTCTATCAATTGCCCTTGAAATTGCAAGATCTTTTTGTGCTTCGATTCCCTTGAAATGTTTTCTGGAACATCCAATAGCAGCTATTTTATTATTGTCGATATACGGATTTAGTAACCATTTTGGTTCACTATTTTGTTTTGGTACTGTTGTATTATTTTGTGGAATACATCCTGATAATAACATAACACTAACAATAAGAGATATAAGTTTTAACATTTTTTGTCCTTAAAAAAAAAGCAGGGAGAAATCCCTGCTTTTTATATAGTTTGATAATTAGATACTACTCAGCAGCTTTTTCTAATTCTGCATCAAGTTCACCATCAGCTTTTGCAGCTAAGAATTTTTGATACATTGCTTTATCATTTTTAAATGATGTTTTAACAGCTTTTTCCATTTGTTTTTTAACTGGTTCGTTACTTAATCCAACTAAAATATACATTGTTCCTGTATTACTTCTCCATGATTCAACACCACGACTTCCTTGAAGTGTTTGACTAGCTAGTTGTTTTGAAACTTTAGAGTTAGCTTTATCAAAAGTTGCTTCTGTTCCTGAACCAGTAGTTGCTTTATATGATTTGAACATAGTACTTACTTTTACACTTAATTGTGTTGCTAAAGCATCTCTACCTTCAGCCATAGCTTCTGCTCTTTGCATACCAATATCATTACCTGCATTTGATGGTGCAACACCAAGTGCTACAATTGAACCTTCTAAGTAAGGATTACAAGTCCACTTTGGTGCAAGTTGCCCATCTTGTTGACATCTAAAATCTGGTTCTGCTTGTTTTTCTGGAGCAGGAGTTCCCATACAACCAGATAAGATAGTTGCAATAACTGCAGCTGATGCAATTTTTAATAAATTTTTTTTCATAATTATCCTTTTTATTTTATATCTATTATATATCAATACTATTTAATATAACTTAAATAGTATTGAATTTTAAACTACAATAACTTCTACTTCTAAAGATTTAAATAATGCTGTTTTTGTATTAACATCACTCTCATCTCCAAAGATGTAGTTTATATGAGATTTTGCATGATGAAATGTGCAAAATAATGTTTGTGGTTTAATTGTTTTTACAAACTTTATGCTTAAAGGTTTTGTTTGTCCATATTTAGTTTTAAGTATGACTTTATCCCCTTTTATTTTATCTTGATCATCAATAGATGCTAAGATAGTATCTTCATCATGTTTTTCTTTTAATTTTGGTGTTCTTATCGTTTGTGAAGCATTGTTGTAATGGATCAAACATCTTCCTGTAGTTAAATAAAATGTATTAAATTCTATTTTATTTACTAACTTTTCAATTTGCCCACGAAGTTGATATTGGTTATATTTAAATGTTCCTAAACCATCTTTTGTATTAAATGTTTCTAGATGTAAAATAGGAGTGTCTTTTTTTGCAACAGGCCACTGCATTCCTTTAGATCTATGTTTCATAAGTTTATGATAACTAGCTCCTCCATATCTATATGGTGCTTCAATTCGTACATCTTCCCAAATATCTTCACTTGTTTTATATAAAAACTCACCTTTGATTTTATTCTCGATATCAGTAAGTACATTCCAATCATCAGGTAAGTTATTTTCAACTAATGGTTGAGACAGATGTAATCTTCTCATTGCATTTACATATACACCAGTTTTCTCATATGCAGATTTTACACCAAATACAATATCAGATTTTTTTGCGATCTCATTCATAAATAGATCTTGCGTAATAATTAATTCAAGATGATCTAATGCTTTATTTATTTTATTAAGATTTGGATGAATATGTGCTGTATCTTCACCCATAACCATCATTGCTTTTATCTCATCTCTTAACATGGCATCAATTAAATCTGGTGTTTTGAGACCATTTTCTTTTGGTGTAGAATAATCAGGTCCATAATATGGTAAACATCCCATATCACAAGTCCCTTGAACATTATTTTGACCTCGTAAGGGCATAAGTCCCACACCTTCTTTCCCAATATTTCCAGTCATAAGTGCCAAATTTACCATAGACATAACGGCATAACTTCCATCTAGGTTTTCTGTTATCCCTAATCCCCAAAAAATCATAGATTTTTTACTTGCGTATTTTCTAGCAATTATTGGAATTTGAGTAGCCAGTTCTTCATATCCTTTAATATTTAAAAAGTAATCAGGATTTGCAAATGGATCATTTAAAATATTACTTTTATATGATTCAAACTCTTTTGTTCTTGTATCGATAAATTTTTGGTTGTATAATTTTTCATTTAATATTACATACGCAATTGCATTTATAAATAACAAATTAGATTCATATGGCATAACTACAGTATCAGAAGCGAATTTACTTAATTGAATTTTTCTTACATCACAAACTACAAGTTCGCTTGTTTTTGCTCGACTTGCTTCTATCATTCTATTAGCAACTATAGGATGAGCTTCAGTTGTATTTGATCCAATTACAATCATAAATTCTGTTTTGAATATATCATCAAAAGGATTTGTAGCTGCTCCTTCTCCAATAGTAGCAGCCATACCATTTAAACTTGGTGCATGACAAACTCTTGCACAGTTATCGATATTTGGAGATTCCATAGTTTCTCGTGTAAATTTTTGTAGTAAAAATCCACTTTCACATGATGTTCTAGCTCCTCCTGTAGCACAAAAACTGTGTCGTCCATGTTTTTCTTTTATTTGAGATAGTTTCCATGCGGCAATTGAAGTTGCTAATTCGTAGTTTGATTCATACCACTCATCATCTATTGATTGTAAAGTATGTATTCGGGCTTTTAATTCTTGAGGAAAAGATTCGATATTTTTTTCAATAAAAGATTTCTTAATACGTGTATTTCGTATTCTTTTATCTGATGCAACAAAATCAAATCCTGTTTTACCTTTGATACAGAGCTTTCCACGACTTACATAGCCATCACTCTGTGCATATATTTTTAAAATTTTGTTATCTTGTACTTGTGCTGTTATATCACATCCAACCCCACAGTATGTACATACTGTTCCTATATCATGTAGCATAGTTTTCTCTTTATGTTAAATTTTACTAATTAATTATAGCTAATTTGCTTTAAAAAGTTATCTATAATAATAGATAGTACTTATAATTTGAAGATTGTGTAATATATGAAACTTTATCAAAATATAAAAACTTATTTTTATTAATAAAGTCCTTCTAGTTCTAGTTTATAAGCTTAGTATAAAAATTATTTATTTATACTGTATTTCTTAACAAAAGTAATTCCTATTATGAAGGAAGATAAAAATGAAAAATAAATTAGAATATTATAAGTTTATAAGTGATGTGTCAAGTACATTTTTAAAGAATTATGACTTTGAGAAAGCTATCAATAAGTTTTTAAAAAAACTTGCAATAAAAACTAAAGCAGATAGAACATATGTCTTTTTATTCAAAGATAATTTAAAACGTATGGATAATACTCACGAGTTTTGTAGAAATACAGTTTTTCCAGAAATAGAAAATTTGCAAAACTTAGAAACTTCAGAAATTCAATGGTGGATGAAGAAATTAAAAAATAATAAAGTTATTAATATCTCTGATGCAGAAAAACTTCCTGTAAAGGCAAAGCCTGAACAAGAATCATTAAAGAATCAAGGAATAAAATCTATTCTATGTTATCCCTTTTTTATTAAAAATGAACTAATTGGTTTTGTTGGATTAGATAATGTAACCGAAGCTGAGAAATGGGATAAACTTACTATCGAATATTTAGCAATTGCGACTAAAGTCATTACTAAAGCATTTGAAAAAGAGAATTATAAAAAAACTATATCAGAGATAAATTCAACATTACAAGCTACATTGGAGGCCTCAAATGCAGGAGTGGTAGTAATAAAAAAAGATGGTAAAATTATTAATTATAATAAAAAGTTTATCAAAATGTGGAAACTACATAAAGAGATAAGGTCTAAACGTGTTAATGTAACTTTACCTCGTGCAAAATTAACATTACTTAGCCCTTCTCCTGATGATTTTGAGACAAGACTTACGTCCACATTATTAGAGCCTTACGAAGATGATTTATTTATTGCATATAGAAAAGATGGTTCAATTTTAGAAATTAGCTCTCAATCTTTATATGTTAAAAATGAGCATATTGGGAGAGTTTGGAAATGTCTTGATATTACAAAACAAAGAAATCGTGAAAATAAATTACAATTAATATCAAAAGTATTTGAAAAAAGTAATGATGCAATTCTAATTACAGATGAAAATACAAAAATTATTGAAACAAATCATGCTTTTGAGAAAATAACAGGATATAAAAATAGTGAGGTTATCGGTAAAAATCCGTCTTTATTACAATCAAATTGGCATAATAAAGACTTTTATAAAACTATATGGAAAGATATTATAAAAAATGGATATTGGGAGGGTGAAATTTGGGATAGAAGAAAGAATGGTGAAACATATGTAAATAAGACTTTTATCTCTAAAATAGAACATAAAGGAAAGGTAACAAATTTTATCGGGATTTCCAAGGATATTACAGATAATAAAGAGTATGAAAATCAAATCAAACAGCTGGCTTATTATGATGTTTTAACTGGGCTTCCAAATAGAACATTATTTGAACAGAATTTAGATATTGTAATAAATGAATGTAAACGATATGATAGAAAATTTGGGTTAGTGTTTTTGGATTTGGATGATTTTAAATTGGTAAATGATACTTATGGGCATCTTGTTGGTGATAAATTATTACAAAATATTGCTGATATTTTGATGAAAAGTGTAAGACAAAGTGATTGTGTAGCTAGATTAGGTGGTGATGAATTTATTCTTATTATAAAAGATTTAAAAAATAATATTGATATTGATAAAGTGGTTAAAAAAATTATAAGTGAAACATCAAAAAGTATGCTTATTGATTGTAATAAATTAAATATAGGAGTCAGTATTGGGGTATCTATATATCCGGATAATACAAAATCATCAATTGAATTGATTAAACAAGCGGATATAGCAATGTATAATTCAAAGAATAATGGTAAAAACCAATATTCCTATTTTAAGAAGGAGATAATGTAATTATCATCCTCCTCCTACGAATTGTAAAAGTTCAATTTTATCATTATCATTAGGGGTAAAATTATCCCATTGGTCTTTTTTCACTATTTCCATATTTACAGCTGCTGCCATAACCTTGTCTTCTATTCCCAGTGATTTAATTATATATTGTAAAGTTTTTTCCTCTTCAAATATTTTTGTTTCACCATTGATTATTATATTCATTCATTTTCCTTTTTTATTGGTAATATCTTATAAATTAAGACTTACGTCCTGTCTAAAACTCGCCATTTTAAATCTATCACCCATTCCTGTTGGAGTTAAGAGTGTTTTGGCCTTATTGGCTTCACTTAGATATGTTTTCTCATCTACATTTTGATGCAAAATTTCAAGTAATTCTATAATTCCAAATGAAACTAATGCTTTAAGTTGTGTTTGATAAGATGTATTTTTTATTCCTATCATTTCAAAACTATCAATAATATGTTGAAAGTTCACATCATATGTTATATCAGACTTTTCATATAATTTTTCTAAATTTATATCTTGATCAAAAATTGGAAAAACAGCATGTTTCTCATATACTCTACATGAAAAATCATTTCGTGGATATTTTTCTCCATAATCGAAAGTGATAAATTCAAATTTATTTATGCTATCTGAAATCTCTTTTGCAAACTCTTCATATCCTCGTGATACTTCACCTTTAGTAACATTATATTTATCACAATAATTTTTCAAATAGATGTCATCATTGTCAACAAATGATATTTTATGGTTATTTACAATTGCTTTTTGTAATTGGTTTTGTTTACCTGTATAAACTAAATCACAAGCAAATGCATCATAAATTTCATTTGCTACTATAAAAGCACTTTCTTCTTTTATCTGTGTTATATCAGAATAATGAATAAGGTTAATATCATTACCAAAACATTGAAAGAAATACTCTTTTTGTTTTTTTCTTAAACTCTCATGTTTTTCAATAATAATAAAAGTTAAAGTATTTATTAAATCTGGTTTTAACGTAAAAATAAATTGTATGATATCTGCTAAAAGATATCCATGATGGGCACCTATCTCAATTATTGAAGAATTTTTATTTAAAAAGCCTTCTTCTATAATATCCACAACTCTTTTTCCTATAGATCCTCCAAAAAACTTACTAGAACTCACTGCGGTATAAAAGTCACCATTCTTACCTATATCTTTATAGTTTGAATAGTATCCATCCTTTCCATAAAGCCAGTTATTAAAGTATTGGCTAAAAGAAATTGTATTTTGGTTCATATTTTGTTATAGTTGCATTCGAGAATAAATCTCGAGTAATTCAATTTGTTTTTCTATATTGAGACTTTTTATCTCTAATGTTTTAATGTGTCTAGAGTTTTGTATTGTTTCTAAATCTGATTTTGTTTTCATCCCCACATCTAACTGTTCTTTGATTTGTGTCACCAATGAATCATACAGTTGTATATCACTTTTCGCAATTTCTATTTTCTGATCTAAGCTAACGATTTTTGCATTTACATTATTAAACAGTACTTTTTCCTCTTCCTCTTTTTCTCGAAGTTGAGATTTATTTTGCAAATATTCTATTTTAGCACTTTGGATTGTATTTGAATATTTAATATCTAAAGGTATTGTTATATTAAAACCGTAGTTTGTATTTTCCTCATTAAGACTAGATTGATTATCTGTATCGTGATATTTAGTATAATCAGCTGTAAAATTCACTGTTGGCAAATAATTTGACGTAATCATATTTTTTAGCCAATATGAGCTGTTGATCTCATCTTTAGCTTTTTGTAAATAAATATTATTATTTAAAAAATCATCATCTTTATTTACGGAAAATATTGGAAGTTCGAGTTCCTCATATTTTTTATCAGAAAAGGTTGTCAGGTTATTAACAAATGTTGTTCTTTGATATTCTAAATCGATAAGAGTATTTTGTTTTGCATTTGAATCGAGTATAGAATTATCTAGAAAAGATGTATCTAATATTCCATTAAGAACTTGTTCTTTTTTTCTTTGGATATCTAGTTTTGCATTTTGTATTAAAAGTTTTTGTTTAGAAATAGTTACATCAATCTTTTTTATTTGATACAAAAGATTAATAGTTTGTTTAATCAATTCTTTTTTCTGAACATCTATACTTATATTGGTTTGATTTTTAATACTATTTGCATATTTAATTGCATAATAAATTCCACCACTTTTAAAAATGGGTTGAGAAATGCTTATATAAGATTTTTGAGTATCATATGTTTCAGTATTTGAATATATATATTGATAAGTAATTGGATTTATCCAATCATTTTTTAGTTTATTACTATCTTCTGTAGCTTTATCATATGAATATTTTAATATATCTTCTTTTGTTTGTGATAAGTAGTTTTCATTAGCACATAAAGTGCTAATTGTACCTATTAATAATAGAGATAAAAAATTAGATTTTTTCAATTGCTTGTTCCAATCTTTTAAATCCTTCGTCTATTTCAAATTTTGAGATAGTAAGAGGTGGAAGAAAACGTAAAGTAATTTTTCCAGCTTTTAATACTAAAACACCCTGATCAAATGCATTATTGATAATTTTTGTTAAGGTATCTTCATCTTTTACACGAAGTCCTCTCATTAATCCCAATCCTACTTCTCTATAAAAGATATCTTTACCTTCAAAAGTATTATAAAGTGCTTTTAATTTCTTTTCAAAATATATAATTGTCTCATCTAAAGTACCACTATCTTTATGTTTTTCTAATATATCACACACTTCAAGTGAAGCACGCGTTACTAAAAAACCTCCGCCAAATGTAGAACCGTGATCTCCTGGAGAAAAAATATCCTTGTGCTTTGTCATAACTATACCAATAGGAACTCCTCCCCCAATACCTTTTGCAAGAGTAATAATATCTGGTTCAATATCATAAAGGTTAGAAGCCAAAAATTCACCCGTTCTATATCCACCTGTTTGTACTTCATCAACAATAAGTAATATATCTCTACTTTTTAAAAATGAAACAAGTTTTTGAATCTCCTCTTTTTCAAATGGTTGAACACCACCTTCTCCTTGAATAAGCTCAATCATTACTGCAACAGTTTCATCATCAATAGTGTCATATATCTCATCTAATTTATGCTTATATGAAAAACCATCTGGATATGGAGAAAAATTATCTGTGTGCATTTTCTTTTGTCCACTGGCTTTTACAGTTGTAATTGTTCTTCCATGAAAAGAGTGCCCAAGTGTAACAATCTTATATCTTTTGTTATCAAATTTTGTTTCACCATATTTTCTAGCAATTTTAATTGCACCTTCATTTGCTTCTGCTCCACTATTGGCAAAGAAACAAGCCATATCATAACCACTTAATTCAACCACTTTTTTTGCTAACAGTGATTGGGGTTCTATCTCATATAAGTTTGAAGTATGAGATATGTTTTTAGCTTGTTCGCAAATCGCATTTGCTACTTGCTCATTTCCATGACCTACAGATACAACACCTATCCCACTTGTAAAGTCTATATAGTTATTATTATTGTCGTCATATAATGTTGCATTAACCCCTTTTTTAAAGTTAACATAATTTCTTGCATAAGTATTTAATACATATTGTTTATCTGTTTGTTCTAAGTTCATATGGTATTCCTATTTTATTATTAATGAATTATATCAAAATTAATTTTAATACATTTATATATATAATATTAATGAAATACTATAAAGTTATAAGTATCATATATTTTACTCACAATATTAAATAAATCAATTTTAATAATTGTAAAATAACAATAAAAGCTATAAAAAAGAATTTCAAAATTTAAGCTTTAGCTAAGGGTAGGCTATTGACAAAGAGATATAAATCTATTATAATCCGCCTACACAAAACGAGACGGTTAGTCAAGTTAATGTAAATGATCTTTAAAAAATATAATGTTAATAAATAAATCAAGTT